>Ga0233342_1000408_pt1 | contig 11135 bp, 10 predicted proteins | sample GEONDECOMP273_FD_180706 | JGI IMG/M metagenome (GOLD analysis project Ga0233342, IMG submission 180706) | Leaf litter microbial communities from Shasta-Trinity National Forest, California, United States - GEON-DECOMP-273 | ecosystem: Environmental > Terrestrial > Plant litter > Unclassified...
CCCCCACTCGCTCTTAGCTAGCTAGAAGCGAAGGACTACGGTAAGTAAGCCTTACTTCGTAGGCTGGAAAAAAGTAAAGCATCATTCGTATTATTATCTAATTATAAGATAGAGGATTTATAGCCTATCCAGCTCTCAATAACAAAGTTAGTTAAGAGGGAGTAAAGAATAGATGACTTGAACACCTAACCTACCGTGTATTTAAAAATAAAACGGTTGCTCTACCTTTGAGCTAATTCCTTTAATAAAAGAAATAATATAAAGTTACTTTTTTTATTATTTCTTATTAGATTATTTTTAATAATTTAATTACACATTACTTTGTAAAGGTAAACTCACGAATGCGTGAGGTTTAGGTGGGCTATTTAATGCTCACTCTAAACTATTATAACTTCTATTTAATAGAGTTTGTAAACTATCAGTATAGAATTGTGGAGTTAATCAAGGGTATCTTGATGTAGCTTGACCGAAAACTAATTGTAGATAAACTATCTGCAAAAATAGTCCAGTAGCAACTACACTTATGATAGACCCAAAACTACTTATTAAATTTCATCCTGCAAATGCATCAGGGTAGTCACTTATTCTTCATGTCTTAATATTCTTTTACCTTATAGTACCAAACTTCGTAGAAGAGATAAAACTTCGTACCCCCTCTAGTTCAATTTATTAGAGTGAGCGAAGGAGGGTACTTAGTACTACTTAGGTATAAGTTGAATATATAACGTCTCGTTTCCTCGACTATTAGAGTACACCTTACATCATATATCTATCCTCACATTTATAAGGTATTCGAGGAAAGCTCTTTATTCTCATGAGGGCTGGTGCCCCCTAACTACTTCTCACCCCTCCGAAGGAGGGTGTCAGGGAAGTAAGGAGGCGACTAAGAGCAGGGGAGCCAACCTAATATATGACGAGTAACCATCTACTCGTTGCTCTTTTACACATTATAAAGAGGTGTTTTAGATCCGCGAACTACCATTCTGACTTTCGTCAAATCTCCCTCTGCGAAGCAAGAAGAAAGGTCCCTCCATTGCTGCCGTTCTCTAGCTAGCTAAGCAAGGAGGACTCTCTTATTTCATAGAAGCGGGTCCCTAACCTATGCGTGGCCAGGGACAGAACTTGTTACTATACCCAAATGATTAGTTTGGCCCCTATCCTTACCCTTTTAGATTAATAGGTTAGTATTCTGAGCTCTTAGGTTTTACCCGGAGTTTGGCTACTTTAGAGTAATTGAAGCTTACTTAAGGCCTCTTCACTCGGCATTCCTTGTAGACCCAAGAAGTGTTGCTTATTTTTACAGGCGTACGCGCTATGTAAAAAAAAAATAATTTTTTTTTTATAATTTATCTTTATAGCTATATATTTTACCTATATAAGGATTACCACTATCGATTAAATTTTTTAATGTGTAAAAATTAACTTTAGCATATTTCATAGCTTTAGTTACACTATCTAATTTTTTTATTAATTGATGTGTATTAGAATCAAACACATAAATTGCTTTACGATAGGATACTCCTTTTGCTATAAGTAAAAAGTCCTGGTATTCGCTATTGGCAATTGCAGCTCTGGCTACTTTTCCATCTATTTTTCAAAATCTAGCCATTTCTCTACCAGATTTAAACTCATAAACAATCTCATTATCTTGATTATAAACAATAATATGTTTATGTAATTGGTTATCACCTGCAGGTTTAAGAGAGTACTCTGAAAAAATAGATGCTACTAACGGCTCAAAAGATAAAATAAGATTTGACTTATAGATATATTTATTATTAATATAATCTAATAAAATACCATAACTAATTTGTAATCCTTTTAGAGCTCTATTAATAGAAGAATAAACAATAGGATCTTTATTTGATGAATTTATATCATATACGAAAACTAAGGAACAATAATATTTAGAATCAACATACTCAACCTCATAATTTAAATTATTAGCTATTTGAAAAGTTTTTAAGAATACTAAAAATCTATTATAACCTTCAGAACCTTCAGGAAATAAGGATAAAATTTTTCCCACTACAGAAATAGCATTATCTAAGTTATTTCCTCATAATGGATTTATACGAGGAACAACCCGCAAATAACTATTAATAGTAGGTTTTAAACTGATTATTGCATATTGCTCATAAACTAAAGATAATTGAGGTGTAGTAATATATATGAATTCTAAACTTCATTCCGCAGCCAAAGTTTTAGAAATTTCCAATTCTGCTGATGATTGTGTATTACGTAAACCTTTAGTTAATTTAATATACTCGTCCATTCTCCTAGCTAAATTATTGGAACTTCCTATATAGAAACGACTAGGTTCATTTTTATTAGTTAACTTGTAAACACCTGCTGCGGAGCCGCCCCTATGAATTTGTATTTAATTTCTTCATATCCCTCCTCTTTTTTTTTGCCCGAAGCAAATTCAAGGGATTTTTTATTCAGGCCAATTTCATCAATATTAGAGCCTACTGAGTGAGTAGAATATAAACGACTAACTATTATACCAATTTTTTTTACCATAGGACTCAAGCTACTGCTACCAACTAAAAAATTTTTTGTCCTTCGACCCTGGTCCCTGAAGGGGGAACGGTTCCCCCATACAAAGTAAGGGTTTGGACCGAAGGGAGCAAATGTTGGTTTAGATAAAAAATTAACGCTTATTTGCACATAAATAATATATTTAGATCATATCACTACCCTTAGCTAAAATATATATATTACATTGCTGCTCCAAAGGAGCAGCGAAGGATATAAATTATTTTAACCCCCCTGCGAAGCTTGCTTGCAAGAAGCTTGCTTGTTTTTTTCTTATTTGACCTGCTAATAAATTAAAGCGTGGCTTCCTTTACGCAGTATGGAGGATTTAGCTAGAGCAGCAAAATCTCCTCCTAGCTAGCTAGCCAGAATAAGAAAAAAAACACAAGGCTTCCTTTACGCAGTATGGAGGGGGACCATCCTTGGAGAGGCAAGGTCTAGGGTACTTGGCGTATGATCGTTGAAGTTGCTTTCATAGAATTAAAGAAAGATTACCTGCTGATTGGACTAAAACCATCTTAGGTTTTAAAGTCTTTCCAGCAATTTGCCAAGTTTTTCAGGGAGTTTAATGTATTTATTATATACCCCCTTTTACACTACACAATTACTAAGGTAGGCCCCCAACATTCGAGGGAAAAAAGTAACATTAACCCCAATGAATAGGATTCAGAAATGAACCTTAGCTAAGGTTCTATTATACTCTAATCCTAAAATTTTAGGTATTCAGAAGTATCATGCACTATATAGTGCGAATACTGCTCCCATACTTAATACGTAGTGGAAATGCTTATTTAAAAATTAATTTAAATTGTGGACTATATCTTTATCTAATTTTATTAACGAAAGGTACTTTGTGTCATAATGGATTTCTGTATTGTATTCAATCTAATATGAAATCAGAATATATTTTAAATTCTACACTATTTTTAGGTTCGTTTTTATAATCTCTTACAATAATAAATTGTTTTATCTTAGAAACTCTATAAAATTTAAAATCAGAATACAATCTATTTTTCTTGCGCAGCACGAAATAATCATATAAAAAAACCATACCTTTAACAGTTTGGAATTTAAAAGCTATAGAATTATGTGTTTTATTAGATTTACTTGACGATTTATGGTTTCTTAGTAAAATACATGGTTTATAATTAGGTATAACATTATCTAAATTAAGTTTTTTGCCTCCCTACCGAAGGTTGGGGGTAATCATTATATTTAAATTCTAGATTACATTCAATTCTGTTACCCATATAATTGTAAACAATAGTACCATCGGTGTCAATTAATCCCGCAAAATAAGGATCAAAAGCTTCAATATTATAGTTAGCTTCTTTATATGGGGGAACCGTTCCCTATCGGTTCCCCGGCCCCCCTCAAGTAAATTACATGCTTTTTGGGGGGGGGGCGAAGCACTATCTACTTTAATTCTAATTAAACCATTTAAATTTGTTATTAATCATAACATCTCTTCTCTTTTAGATATAATTCATAAAGAATGAGGTTTATTTTTGTCTGCTCTAATTCTACCCATATGTAATTCATTTTGCTGCGAAGCACGACGAGTTAAAATCCTTACATCCCTATTGTGTAACTTAATTCTGATAGCCTTCAAAACTAATTTTGAATTTAGTTTTCTAATATCGAAATTACCATCTCCATCTATCACTCCTGCCAATCATTTTATAAACGAACCATCTAACATCCCAAATTTGGATGAAGTATCATGGTATGTATTACAATTAAATTTAGATATTTGACGTATAGTCTCTGAAAATCCTTTACAGTTTTCTGCTGATTGTAAGCTTGTATATTTAATAATACTATTAAATATAGCAGGTTTAATATTATTTTCACTATTCATATGAAGAAGACTGTTCTCTGCAGAGCATGAACTTCTATTTCCATCTATTTTTCTTGCTGCTACGCAAGCACGAGATAATAATATAATATGAATAGTAAATAAAAACCTAAAAGCATAGTTTCCAGCATATAGTCAAATGCATAATAATAAAAATTATTAAGGCCCTTTCCAATTTGAGCGACGACGTAATAAGTATCGTGGAATGCAATATCAAGTGACGCATTGGCTAAAACGACTCCACTTACGTAAAAAAAAAATCCATTAATACCGAGCCTTATCCCTTATCCCCTTTGGGGATTAGGGATTAGGGCTAGTAACCAATCTTTCATAACTAAATATATACCCTTTATAAACACCACCTATCTTAGCATAATTTTTAATAGTAGAATGTGATATTTTTAAGGCTCTTTGAGCCTCCATTACTCCATCATACTTAGCAAGATAATTTCTATTTGTATCATATACAAAAAGGCCCCACTGCTTTTTTAATATGACTATTATTGTTTATACTTAAGACTAATTCTTCACATTCTTTTGAATATCTATCAGCTATTATAGGGGTGTCATTTATATTATAAGGTATGTTTGTTAGATACCATTCACCTCTGAATATTGTTTGTTCCGTTCTTTAGAATATTAATTAAGGTAGGATGATTTGATTTAATTAATTTAGCTAAGGTTAAGACTGAAGGAAAAATAACTAATAACTCTTTAAATGAGTTATAAACATAAACAGAGTAGGCTGAATTAGCTTCCATCATTCTTATCTTACTTTCAAGAGAATGACTTTTATTATAAAAAGGATTATTTTCACCTGTTACAGCCCTTGCTATTAAACATTTAGTTTTCTCTGAATGTGTTCTATTCTTAGCTAATTCCGATAGTAACTTCTTGGTTTCTTCTGTATGTTTATAACCTAAAGAAGAATAACCTTGTTTTAAAACATTATAATGAGGTATCATCTGCGTGATATAAAAAGTTTCTCTGACAGTTAAATTTTCAAGTTCAGCATATTCTAAAATTAAAAGAGAAAAATTAGAATAATCATATTTAAGTAAAGCTTTGGTAATAGGCATATTAGCATTTTGTTTGCTTTATTATATATAAAAAAAAAGCCTTATTAAGATAATTTCTCATTCTAGAAACTAAATTCATAGAACTTCCTACGTAAGAATGACCATTTACCTTGTTTATTAAACAGTAAACACCTGATTTATCTCTTTGTTCTTTTAGAATATTGACTCTATATTCCTTAAAGTTATCATAAACTTTTACAGCCTTAAAATATTGGTCACCTGACTGCTTATTACTAGAATTAGAATAAGCTCGAGTTATAATATCGTATCCCAGCCGCACCCTCTTAATTTATTAGAGAAAGGCGGGTAGACGAAGAATTAATAATTAATGAATTTTTTCTTACCTGGACTATATTTTCCCGGAGTAAACCGCGGGTACTACGTGTAGTCTCTGAGGATCCTAGTAAAATATTACTAAATATTCTTTGGTTTCCTGCTGATCATTCAAGATTATACATTATAACTGAAATTAAATAAAACTCTAGTAGTATAATTGTCAGAAGTTCCCAGCATATAGTAGTAAAATATGAAAATCTATCTTCTCCTCCTAATCCCCCTAAGGACTCAGGAGAGAAGATAGACGTAGTCATAGGGAGAGCTAAGTGGATTTTTAACCCTCCAATTGTGAACATGAAAACGAAACCTAAAGCAAATAACATCGCAGGTGTTAATTGTATAGATCCACCGTAACATGTGGCTAACCATGAGAATATTTTAATTCCCGTAGGTCAAAAATTATGAATTGTTACGTTTTCTAATACGATCTAGTTCAAGATCTAAATCAATAAAATGTTTCATATAGTTATACTAAAACTTTAATAACGTTATTTTCTCGGCTCCAGTATTCATTCCTTCTTTTAATTTAAAAACAAAATCCACCCCTTCCTTTGTCAGATGATCTTTATTTATGATTAATTCAACTGCTTTATATCAATCAAGGTAATCCTTATGTTTAACACCTTGAATAGGGTAATTTTGGAAGAAGGGTACAATTTTAGTAATTAAATCTGAAAACTTGGTAACCCGAAAATCATAAGCATCATTACGTTTATAAACTTTTCCACAACTAAAGTATTCTATCAAACTTCTCATTAATAGTTCATCTCTCTTATGCTGAGTTATTTGGAAAACTAATAATACTTGACTAATACGATTTCCGCCGAAGGATGGCTTATTAATCTTAATCATAAAACATCCCTCTCCTGACACGAATCCTGCGATTCATTCAGGATCTAAGATTTTTTTATTTGTAATCAGATCTTTTGGCCACGGAGTTACGCCTTGGCGGGAAAAGCCTCTAGGAGTTGATTAGCTAAACCTAGGTTTATACTAGCTTTTATAGCCACTATCTTCTCCAATCCTTCACGATTTAAATGTTCTTTATTTGAAACTAGCTCAACTACACTTTTTCATAAGAGGTAATCAGAAAGCTTTTGGGTTATCAAAGGGGCTTTATCAAAATGATCTATTAAAACTTTCAAGTTTTTTATTGATCCAACGTGGTATTGGATCGATTTATTACCTTTTTTATGATATATATGTCCTACCTCCCCAAAATAATACTTAATCTGCTCTAATAATTTTAAATCTTTTTCATGGAGAGTAATTTGAAACACAGGTTCGACTCTTCAACCTGTGCTATAACCAACCGATTTTACTACTCGAACTATAAATGAGCTAGCTCTCTACTAATTTTAATCAACGCACTGCTGTAGTGAGCTCGAAAAAAAACCGATGTATTATGTGAGGGTTTTAACATTATATTTGGCTTGCCCTCCCTCTAGTTTATACATCATTGATTCACACATAAAAGGTATTACTATTGCTCTCAATTTTGGCATAGATTTTTGTTTTATGTGAATTCGAGGTTGATTTGGTCTATAAAAACGTAATGAACAATCTAATTCGTACCGAACAATAAGTACATTCATTAATCTAACAGCATCAGGTATTGTATAACTGTCAGTACAAATTATAAGAGTATACGCTCATGCAGAACCATCTCCCATGATGAGATGAGCGAGCGCGACTGGTGTTAATAATTGGTATATGTTTGATGGTATTACTTTTTCTCCCTTAGGATAGAAGAGAGGATGCAACTCTGTGATAGACGGCAAAGCTCGTGTAAAAAACTGTAAACCTATATTTTCCTTCCCTCTATATGTTCTAATTCTTACTAAAGGGTTAGAAGAACAATAATGAGAAAGCTGAAAAAATACAAAAAACAAATATTTTGAATTGTTTCCGCCCTGTGCAAATCCTAATCGAGCATAATTACTTCTTTTAGATGCAAAGGTTAATCATCCATCTGATAATAGTAACCCTATTATTATACTCTTTGGCTTGGGCGCTAATTTTATCATATTATTTTCTTGCTTGGTAAATCGACCTCTTCCTACTGTTGAGGTTAAATTTGTACCTCAGATTACTAAGCTTAGGTGATTATTAGTACAGCTTCCCCTGCTTAGTACTAAACCATTTAATTCACGAGGCGCTTCACGCTTTGAAAAAACCATCGCAGAATCCGGTGATAAAATAAGGATTTAGTTTAAACGGACGCTGGTGCTCGCTCACAGTATTTTCCAATTTTTGCGAATAATACCTAGGTCATTTTATTGATTTTTTTAGAGAGTATATAGTAGTGGCGGGATTACTAAGTGTGAACTGCAACCCAAAACACGCGGAACGGTCACCTGCTTTACCTACGAAGTGGGTATCAGCCGCCCCGGTAATTCAATAAGGATTAACTTTATCACTTTTACACATTTCTATAACTTTAGATTTACCTTTTCCCCCTCATTAGCTTGCTAGAAGAAGGCCTCAAGAAGTTGGGGGACCGAACTATAATCTCTACTAAAAATATTAGGTCGTTAACCTCATAAAAGGACTATCTCTTAAGCTTTATTAAAGCCCACTCACGTATAGTCTCTGAGGATCCCTTAAACAAGGTTTCCTGCTGATTGTCTCATCTTAGAGTGGTTTATAAGGATTTATTAGATTATCACATAGCCTCTTGTAGACTAAGTACTAATAAATATAGAGATTTCCAGCATACAGTGAGTTTTTCCTTTCATTAATTAGGAATCACACTTTGTAGGGGGGCGTAGCGTAGAACCTAATAATGAAGGCCGCACCTTCGAGTTTACGGCGATAATCAATGTCGCTGCCGTGAAATATGCACGTGTATCGACGTCTAAACCGACTGTATCAAGTTTCAGCGGGATTTTACCATATTATATCATACTTGTGTAACTATAACTTAGGTTCAGCTTCCCGTATAACGCTTTCTTTCGTTAGCTTTTGGAGTACACCTTACAATATTGTACGATCCCCTAGCTTTATTTCATTAGCAAGCCCTCCTTAGCTTCCTTTCATGCTGTGGCCCCATACTTCGTAAAGAAGCCAAGGCAAGAAGTATGGAGAGGGTTAGCTAGCTAGTAGCCGGGCGGGCGTTTACACACACACCTTTTAATCTTCCCATTTTGCTCCCTGAGAGGGTTAGAGGGTTACACCTACGAAGTTGTAGCTTGCTCGAGAAGTTGGGGGGGATACGTACAAATCGCACAACCATCTACTCTCTGCTCTTTTACACTTCAACCAGGCGTAGCAAGAAATCCTCTGGTGATAGGTGATTTAGATCCGCGATAACCCATTTAATCTTTCGATTTATCTATTATCTTGTTACCATACATGTTTGATTAGAACATCCGCATCATATCCCTTTTAGGATTAATGTTTGGTAATAACAGCTTTAGGGCTTCCCCGGAGTTTGGCTATGATATGCTGGCTTGTTTACAGCTGACGTAAACTTTAACATATGGTGGCTTCAAACCACAAACCCTAGTACACCTATAGACATCATGGCATAGCTATATTTAGCATGTAAATAAAATTTTTATTTCAATCTATTAGAATTCATCTCTAAATTTAATTCCTTAATCTTTTTTAAACCTTCTATTGTTAAATGTTTTTTTAATTTAATAATAGTCATACATTCTTTAAAACAAATATAATCTTCTTCTTTTAGGTTTAAAAGAGGGTATCTATCAAAATGAGGTAATATTTTATCTAATATAGAAGCAGTATTTTGTACTATAAAATCGCATCTAGGTGTAGCTAAATTAGATCTTAGAGCCACTACCCCGCAATCAAAAAATTTAATAAATAATTTAAGAAGTTCTAGATCTTTAATGTGCTGAGCTATATGAAATCTACAATACACTTTTTCTAATATTACATAATCCAAGGCGGGTCTAACATAAATAGAAAAACCCCCGTCACCAGCTACAAATCCTGATACTCATTGTGGATTTAAATTATCTGGTAAATTTATAACTGGTTTATCTACAGGTACTATGTTAGGATAATAAAGTAAAACTTTATTTGATACCCCTTTGTTTATGGAAGCATAAAGACTTAGAATCTTTAGAAATCCTTCTCTTTGTAAATGATCTTTATTTAAAATAAGTTTTATGACCTCTGACCATAATAAAAAATCTACTCGTTTTTTACTAATAAGAGGGTACTTTGTAAAATGTGGTATTATTACATCTTTTATATAATTAACATTAGTTACTCTATACACAGATTTTTTTTTATCGGGTCTATGATATATAGCACCTACACCGAAAAAAGACTTTATTTTATATAAAATATCTTGATCTTTTTCATGTAAATTTATTTCAAATGAAGTTCTTACTTTTCATTTTAAAGTTTTGGGTATTTCTATTATAATTGAAAAACAACCTTCAGCATCTACAAATCCTGTTACTCAATTAGGATCAAGTTTTGTCTTAGGAAGCAATACATGATGGCTTGCCATTGCATCTTTCTGTGCGAAGCATGAGCACAGAAGTAAGCCATCTTTCCTTAGTAAGCACAAAGAGAAATTTTCTTTTCAGCGAAGCAAGACTTTATTTACATTACTTAAATTCATAACATCGTATATAAACTTAAGTTTACTAAATACTGGACTATATCTTAATCATCCTCTAAGGATAACTCTCCTTATGTAGTCTCTGAGGTTACCTAATAAAGATCTAAAATTTAAAAGATCTATATCTTTATAAGCTACCTGCTGATGACTAATTGTAATATCCTTAAAATTATAACCAGCCTTATTTCATGCTTTACTTACGGAGTATCGTATGCACTTGCTTCGCTCTTCTAGGCAAAAAAAATAAATATTACTGGTATTTAAGGTCTTATAGTTTCCCAGCATATCAGGGAGATTCAAGTAATTATTAGTTAACGTGGGCCTATGTTTGACCATACCCAAATAACCGAATACGCTCTTGTTAGAGCTAGCACTTATTACAGTACTTATTATACCAAAACCGGGCATAATTAATATATAGCTATTAATTTGATTAATCGAATAGTTAATAATAAGGTTAATCTATTCTAATTAATACTCAAGAATTTAACATCCTTGTTAGGACTTTATCTTAAACTGTATTATCACTTAATCTATTCATTGTACTTTTTCAGAATTAAGGCCATCATGGAGGGTTTTTTAAACCATGATCTTTATATTAAATTAGCGAGGATTAAACAACCCCAATATTTCTCTAGTCATTTTACTAGAGAAAGAAAATCCCCGCCCTTTTACCTCCGAGAATCTAAATGCTTTGTCAGGGTGTACACTCATTATTTGTTCT
>Ga0233342_1000409_pt1 | contig 11132 bp, 12 predicted proteins | sample GEONDECOMP273_FD_180706 | JGI IMG/M metagenome (GOLD analysis project Ga0233342, IMG submission 180706) | Leaf litter microbial communities from Shasta-Trinity National Forest, California, United States - GEON-DECOMP-273 | ecosystem: Environmental > Terrestrial > Plant litter > Unclassified...
CAGCCATCCGGCAGTTGTTCAACGATATCTGCTGAAGAAGTTCTTTCTGGCTGTAATGAATTCAATCCGGTAGTTCAACGAACGATCTCTGAAGGGAAAGCCATCCTCTCGGGACCCCTCCATCCCCATCATTTATTGTAGCATAATAATCCTAGTTTTAAGTACTTCAACAAGTCTCTTTAGGGCAAGATTTTTAGAGGAGCTTCCCATCCCTCTACAATTTAGGTATAAACAAATCATGGGAAAACATCATCTTGAGGGCCATTTTATCTAAGAACCCTTAATAGATAAGTTTTTTTACAAAACTGAACTTAAGAGGTCGCTTTTTCTTGTGTCCGGGAAATATAAGATCGTCTCCCATGCCCTAACTGTTGTGAAGGGAAACGCACAGAACTATGGAGAGTTATGTGCTTCCCTCAGTGAGTGGGTCAAGCACACTGACAAACTTAAATAAATACCTATTCTAATCTTCCCTAGAATATAACATGCATGTACAATAAATAAATGAGAAACAAAGAAGAGGATGGTACCTGGCAAACTGAAGGTTGTCCTTAGCTTGGATCTTATTTCTGCTTGGTCTCACTTCAATGCTAATCCTTCACATGCAGACCTGCACACATGAACAACAAACAACACCTTTCTCATTCTTCATATATAAATGATTTAATCAGTAAATAAACATGCATAATGAAATCCTAATCTACTATCCAGGCTATAGATCACCAACCAAAACTTAACTAAATGTAATAAAACATAACAAAGATTTTGGCGGGGGAAAAGTAGATAGATTTATATTTAAAGGACATTTATGTTCTCAAACTCTCCAGCATAAGGATGTTATCATTGGCTTTTTTCCTCCTTTTCTCCTCACCCAAAGCCTCCTATTTATAGGATTTGAGGGTGGTGAGCTCAAAATGCATGATAAGCATACCTTACACGTGTCCTCCATGCCAAATCTGACTCAGAGACTCCCTTAAGCCCGTGTTCTAATTCCTCTTTTTAAGCCTTTGAGGACTCGGTCGCTATTGTTCACTCAAAAGAAGCAACCAGAAAGCCCAGGTCGCTCTTCTTTCTAGGGAAAGTGCAACCGGTCGCTCCTGTTCCTAGGGACAGGTGTGACCAAGCACTAAACTGAGGGGAAAAACTTCATTTCACTGTCAAATTTTGCCAAAAGGGTGTCTCAATTCCAAGAGTTGTCTGATTCCACCAGGGGTGTAAATTTTTACTGTAACACTAACCCTCTCACCTCTCTCCCTGGGTTCATAGCTAGTCCACCACATACTCCTCCTTCCTTAGGAATAATAGCATTCTTCCGGGGTCTCTAATTGTATCTACTATCTTGCTCCATAGAATTACTTCACTCAATAGGCTCATAATCATTAAGGCATGAAACAGGGCCACCCTTATCCCCAATGTTCCCCAAAGAATTATCCTTTTCAACAGGAATATGAAGGAAGCTCAAGGATCTAAGAGAAAGGTCCCGATAAAAAAGATTAACATTACAGGTAACATATACATTAAATAAGGCTAGTTGAGGGTCTTTTAAACGAGCCCAAGAAATAAGATCTTCAACTTCGACTCCCTTGTAAGACATATTTAAGGGAACCAGTTCAGAGAAAGACATACCTTTTTATAGTGGAAGCTCCAGAGGTAAAGCATGCTCCTAAGGCTGACCACCCTTTCAAGTTCAAGGATCATTTTACTTGTTCCAGTAGTAGGATCCTCCTCACATATTCCAAGATAAATTACATGAAGAGCCTTTGAGTCCACCTTCTCTGTGTTAGCTCCAAGAGGATTAACTAGATCCACCTGATTCTGGTAAGCTGAAGGGCTCGAGACATTGGATTTTTTGACCCAACTCTTCTTATTAAAGGGTAAAGCCATATCCTCTGCTAAGTGACCTAACTTATGACATCAAAAGCATCTGAAAGGCACGCTGCAGTAGTTTCTCACTTGTAAGAAAGAGGAGAAACCCCTATGTATGACGATATCAGATGCCAAGCCATCTCTCAAATAAATTCCACTAAAATCCTGGCCATAGTCATTTTTTTGGACTTAAGAAAGCTCATATCCGCCTCCAAGAACTGCCCAAGAGTATTACCTATTTCCTTGAATACTTCCTTTGACCAATATTCAATGGGGAGTACCGGGAGCTTCACCCATAAAGGGACTTTGTCCAATCTTTCAAGCTGCTCTCTTACTCTGCCTACCGAAGAACCTTTACTTAACTCTAAGTAAGGCAGGCAGTATCTAGTGGTGTATTGTAGTGTGTGTGGTGGGCAGTAAGAATGTAAGGGTAAATTGGTTCATCCCGGCCCGATAAGATAGGTATAGTGCAGTAGCTACTAAGCTAAGCATATTCATGAAGCAAGTGGTATAGGTAGAACAGTTCTAGTGATTCAGGTGGGTAGCAGCAGGAAAAGAAAGGAAGGTAGATCTATTCCTATAATGCAGTGTGGGTGCCCGCTAATTACTGAATCGTATCAGCAAGGCTTGGTTGGAACAATAGTTAATAAATAGTTAATAGTGATACCTAGAATAACTCCGGAAAGTGTAATGTAACGTTGGTGAATGCTGTATCAAACGCTCGTGCAGTTATATCGGGTGCCCATCCCTCCATTCAATGCAGTAAGGTTCATCAGTAAGGTTTAAGTAAATATAGGTTGGATATAATAAGGGTGTTTAGTGGAAACACTTAAGTAAAGGGAATATAGTAGGGTATAGGGTTCATATAATTTTGACATTTGTATTTACTTCTTCAGCCTAAAAGAAAAACACTTTCAGTTGGATAGCTCAGTTTTTATGTGGGATAGTTAGAACTGCCTGATTCTATATCTACTGCCAGCAATTGAGCAGAGATCGTAGAACTGCTGCCGGATTTATTCAATAAAGAAAGAAGCCAGAACTTCAGGCACGGAGTGGATAGATTATCAATTAGGAGAGCCAGCCTTTTGCACAGGCGTTCGAGAAGATCACAGTACTTATGCCCCACACTTACAGTCTTGCACCGACTTCACTTAGATAGACCAGTGGCAGTTCAATGGTGCACGGGCTTCGGATACTGCATTGCACCAGCTCACATAACACCTTACTTCAATGTATCCGATTGTCCCGGCCGGAGACTAGTTAGGAATTATGCCCTAGGAATATACCTAAGAGACCTTTACTTTTAGGACCTGCTAACCACCCTTCTTCTATTTACCCACCCACCTGGAGACCTAGACCTGTAACCACTTCTATTAATCCCTTAGGAGCCACTGCTTAGACCTTCTCTTATCAGCACAGCACCAGATCAACCTTACCCAGACTTTCTTACTGCCTTCAACCTAGGACAATGGAATGATGCCCCGGGCACCCATTACTTGATCTTAGAAGCAGCACCGGATGGGATGGATAAACCTACTACTACCCAACAACCCTCCTTCCCGATTTATTCGCCGCCATTGCTCTGATGCGGAATTATGAGATGCAATGCTCCTGGGATGTATCCAACTGATGGTTTGTAAAGCATTGATACAGCCTACCTTCTTTATCGCTCTCGCGCCTTGCTGGGCCAAAAACTAGGGATTCATTTGCTTTGAGGTTGAGCGACTGGATGTTGCTATAACGTTTGGCGATAGGAGTCAGGGAGGCCTAGGTGCAGTGAGTGAATGGCTTCACATTGTGAGTTCCCATGTTATCCACTATAATAAATTGAGACAAGTTGTTTATAGCATTATGGCTTGAACTCTCTACAGCCCATCTACAACAGCCCATAGGGCAGTCCATGCAGCTTCAATGCAAAGATTGAAACTCTATCACAATAAAACAATTGGATTTACATTTTTATTGGTATGGGACTTTCGCTTCGCCCCTTATCATTCGCTAGTTTTTATGAATAAGATTGCCTTTTTAGGGAGGGGGAAAGAGGAAAAATAGTCTCATCGGAAAAGTAAAATGGATTTTCTACTTTATGAACTATACCCTTTCTGAACGTTTCTATCTGATAGGTATGCCCTTGCACCCAGGCCAACTTCCATAGCTGAGAGGAAGGATATGATAAACCCATCTCACAACCTGAATCAGACATTCATTGGAGCCATGTTCACACAGGAGGTGGTTGTTACTGCTTTTCTTTCGTACAAGAATAGATATGCCGAATCTATGCTGCTACAGGGAGGGGAATAAGCCAATGGGGATCCAATCCAATGGAGGTTAACTCATCCTACAGTGATCCAACGGGGAATCAACAATTGAAAAGAGATGGAATAAATTTTTATCCCATGGGGCGGGATGAAGTCGATTGAGGCTCGACCAAACTCGCATCTCTACGTTTCACTTGACTTTCTTCTCTACCGAGATAAAGATCTAGATCTAGTGTAGTGAAACTTGTTGCTCTCTTAGCTTGAGCTAAGCAGGCAGTTCATTAGTGCCCGATACTCGGTAGCTTATATTAGGATATTTATCTTGGGGTTCGGCATGACCTTAAAGCTTTTCAAAATAACCAAATAACTATGTTAACTGATCTTCTAATCGTTTTTATGTACAAGGCAAAAGGGTGGGGGTTTAAAAAAGTTCTCCCCTTGAAGTTGACAGTAGGGAAGTGGGAAGCTATGTCATTTTGAATGAGTCTTTGTACATACAAGTGTTGTTATCTCCCCCAGAATGTGTTACCACGTATATATCACCTGTTGGGCGTTATCTTCCCTTGAATGAGGGGTTATTTGGAGAGCCAGTCTCTCAGATTCTTCAGGTCCTCCCGGAGACTCCGTAGTTTTAAGGGAAGCACTTGGTGGTCGTTCTTCGAAAGCAAACACTTACTAGGCAGGCGGGGTCGTTCCTCAAAGGTTGAAGCACTATGTGGACTATCAATCAATCCATATCCATCAATGGGTGCTCCTGTTTCGTGAAGCAGATTAATCAACGAATCAATACTTCCCATACGCCCACTTTGCTTTCTGAATTTTCCACTTATTGAAAGGGCCAGGCCCACATCCGCGCACTATCTATCATCTTGCTTTATACGCCCACTTTTGTTACCGAAATTACCAGTATAAGTTGAACCAACATATCCAGTCTCATTCAAAGTAGCAGAATCAACATTCCCACCATCAGCATCCCCAGGATCAGTAGTATAATGAGCATCATAACCATGAGCAGTTGAATAAACAGCATCCCCGCCCAAGTATTACCAGGATCATTTCTAGCAACATAATTTGAACCGGTATCATTTGACTAATTTGGAACGTAGCGACTTACTCCCTCATATGAAGAAGGGGTAGTAGTATAATAAGTAGGGAGGAAGGGGAGTCCAGCAGCATTAGGACACGGGCATTTCATTTGTACACGGGCGTTTTTCAATTGGACACGGTCGGACGCATTAAAAAGCAGCATTAGTCCAAGCAGCACCACCATAACTGGAGAATTACCTGGATTTCCAACATCATGAGTTTAACCAACAAAATCAGTTGAGCACGGTCACTAATTCCCTTCATCATTGAAAGCATAAGTTGAAACGGGATTCCCAGCTTCCTCATTACCAGGATCAGTTCCAACAGTTGAACCGGCTTCATTCCCAAGAGCGGTTGAACCAACATAATTTCCATAAGCAAAAGGAAGCCCAACAAAAGCAGCTTAATTTCCAGAATCAGTTGAACCATCATTCCCGACAGTACCAATTGAAGTTGCATTCTTTCCAGCATTATTCCCAATCTCAGTTGAACCAAAATTAGAAGCTGTTGTGAAGGAGCAGCCGTATCAGGGTTATTTGAATAAGCAGTTGAACAACCAGTTGAACCAACATCATTCTGAGGAGCATTTGAACCAGTTTCACCGGCTTATTCCTCATTCCTGGCAGCACAAGGAGTCCAGAACAAGCACAAGTATTACCACCAGTCGAAGCAGCAGCATCAGTTGAAGGAGCATCAATCGAATACGCTCTTCCCAACCTCAGTTCCAGGATCATTCCAAGTAACACCAAGTTTACTCGATTGAAATCATAAGTTGAAGGAACAGCAATCCCAGGAGCAGTTCCCGCATCAATCGAAATAGCATAATTCCTGGCAGCAAGAGCATTCCCAGCGTCAAAACAAGGAGCGCTGGAACTAGCAGTCCCATATGCACCAGTTTAACCAGGATAATTTCCATAAGTGGTTGAAGGAACAGCATAACCAGTTTAAACGTTATCATTCCAGGCATAAGCCCTTTATTCCCAGCCTTATTCCCAGGATCATAAAATAAGCATAAGTTGAAGGAGCAAAAGATTCCCAGGGATTTATAGCAGCACCAGTTATAACATAATTTAAGCATGATTAGTTTAACCTGCCCCATAAGCACCAGTCGAACCAGCAGCATCATCCCAAGAATAAATAAAAGCAATACTAGTCCCAGTTCCAGCACCAGCAGCAAAAGCATTTGCAGCTGCACCAGCAGGCCAAGCAGTAATACATCACCGGCGGTAACACCAGCAACACCATCACCAGATAGGACCAGCCCTGATCGTACACAGGATTATTCCCATCAGCATTCGAACCGACATAATTCCCAGCATTCCAAGCATCATTTGAACACGGGTACCATCCTCAGTCGAAAACGTTCATTCATTCCCAGCATTATTATTCTCAGCCTCATTCCCGGATCATTTTTCTAGATAACTTCAACGCCTAGGTCTTAAGGTCTCAATAAATCATTCTCATAAAGTATTTATCGGCCAAAGGTTAGGATCCAAGGTCTCATTAGTTTAAATCCATCCCTTCGCCTAGAACCATGGCCTTACCCAAGGTCTGTTGATCAAGAAAGCAATAATTCCGCATGAGCATCCAATTTGGTAGATCATTTATTCTGTCTTCGTCTGTTGTGATATAAGGTCAATAAGTAGAGGTAGGAGGGAGGAAAAGGCCTAAATGATTCCCAGCATAAGTTGAACACGTGAATTGTAACACGGGATTCGCATCAGCATTGTAACATGGTCAGTCGGCTCCCAGAGGGGATCATGGTTCGGTGCCAAAGTAATATACCCTTTTTATTTCCGTCTTTACTGACTGCCTTACAATTGGCCTTACTAACTAACCTTTCATTTTAGTGTCTGCTATCCAACCTATTATGTTTTCCACCTTGAAATACCGGAAAAACAGATCTTTCACTTAGCTATTGTACGCCATAGAAAGAGTGCACAGTCAGAACCCCAGTGTGTTATTTATGTGGGTTCATACAGATTGGATTATTACAACAGATGCTGGGCCGGGGGATCACTCCACAGAGGTGGTGTTGTCTTCGAAGGTGGACTGATAAAAGGGATATATTACCTGTGTTGCTTGCCGGTTTCACGCTTGCCTACTCTATTTGTGGTAAAAAATAGGGCACGCTACCGCAAGGGAAGCACTTATTGCTAACGCTCCCATGTTGGTGAGGATCACTAAAGCTCAATTTTACCTGCATTACCTTACATTCCCGGGTCAGAAAAGAAGTTAACAAGGAGGGCGCTTACTACAATATTATAAAACCCCTTATAATTAACTGGTTTCATGCAATTCAATTGACTTTTCAGGGGAGACAATAGGCGCTGCCTATCATCGGCAACTCCAACTATACTTTATGCTCCATTAGCCATACCCTTTAAAGCGGGTATATCAGATAAAACAGTATTTTGCAAGCATTGAGGCCCATCAGCGTGCGTAGTCCTTGTTTATTTATTTATTTATAAAGCTTGCCTCCTATTGGTGCTTTATAGCTTTCCTCCATGACTAGTGTTATAACGGAGCGCTACAGCTCGGTTATACCCACCATTACCTGACATACCCGGATCGGAAAAAGGTTCCAAGTTAAACTGCAACAATTTTTAAATTAAAAAAAAAAAAAATGCTTTTTTGAGGAGTCCGCGGCATAACTTCTTATCATAAACACAGAAAACCGGATTTTAGTTACTATAAAAATACCATTTGAGAGCGTTTCTCTTGGATAACCAGTAGTTCATCGCCATGCATCTATGCCAAGCTATGTAAAGCGTCAGAGTCCTTGCCTTATGGATGTGGAATCAATACCCCAGTAGCCTACGTAGTTGAGGTGAGTAGAACAAAGCAAGATAACAATTCAATTAATAGTCCTTTTTTTATTATTAGTTCCGGTTTTTACCTATAAAAGGCCATATGGATGAGTGGGCATTACAAAGTTGGTCCCGCATCATACCGTGTAGGATGAGGCATTTTGTGGTGGTTACTGGGGTATGTGATGATTCCGGTATGTGAGAAAACAGGGACCATTATAATATCGCTGCTGAAGAGGGCAAGGGCATCTCCAGTAGGAATAAACTCCATTTATGTGTATGAAAGGGGCGCCATCGAACCCCCCCCCATCAAAATGAGGTTATGACACAAGTCTCATATCGCCTGGGCTCAGGGGGATTCTATTTAAACATAAAATTATATGGTTATAATACATAGCCAAATGTCTTTGCTCGTTAAATAACCAACATGATGGCTCCAATGTCTATATTTAGGTTTAGCTGGAAACTTATCTTCTATTTCCCTATCGGCTATTGAAGTGGGCTTCTTTCTAATCCTGACTGTAATAAGGGTTAGTGTGGCTGGGTAAGAGGGCACTCAATAACTGGTTGGTTGGAGGGAGTAGTAATTAATTAAAGGATATAACCGGAGGGTTTTTTAAGGTCTATTGGGTAAAGTTGTGTTTGTAAACACTGAAGTAAAGCGTAGTGTAATGCCATCCTGTCCTGGAGAATTAATAGCTGTACCTCCTAAGATTACTTAAGTAAGCGATCTAGAGCTAGGTCTATTTCTATTTGTGTCCAGCTTTGTTCAATACTTCTATAATAAATGAGCGTTCAAGTAATTCCCCGATAAGAGAGTGTATTCATCTTGCCTCGATTCCGTACCCCTTCTTCCTCTACCTCTAAGCTTTTTTTTTACTTTCTTTCTTCGAGCCAAGCTTTGGGCAACGTCATCCTTTCACTAGCGGATTGACTACTTGGATAGGGTAACTCTTGGTTACCAAATTTATCATGCGTGACTTAGGTGTATTAGGATAGTTTAACACTTCGGCCGCCCTCTACTCATATCACAAGCACTGGATCTGCCCTCCCCACGAAAAAAGTGAGCAATAGAGTTCCCCCCCCCAGGCAAGCAAGAAATAACCCAGTGAGTAAGCAACGAGCTAGCTTTTTCTTTTCACCAGCGAGCAATGGCAAGCAAGCGATCTAATTAATAAATTGAACCAGCTAGGCCAGAAGCCAGAAATATAGTTTAAGCAGCAAGACTAGCGAGGCGATCCTAGTAAATAGTTTGTTTAGCCCTTTTTATTTGATAAAAAGTCACTTTAAACGTTACTTTGGAAAAAGGTATAATACCAGGTTAAAATAAGTGTTGATGCGGTGTTCTCAAATGGCCCCACCCGAATCAGTTATTAAAAGTTTATCTTAGAATTGACTAGTCCTATTGCTCTGCCTAACCCTCCTTATTTATATCTTTCCTGTCTTGTAGCTCTATGCCTATCCAACCTTTTAATCTAATAACTAGTGAGATAAAACCCATAGGGTATTTCACACTGACAGAAAGCACAGGCCTTGGAGCAAGAGAACCCAAAGCAGGATACCTACCATTGGAATAATTTTGTAAACTCCCTCCTATTACATATCTTAAACTCCCTCTCCACTCTGCACCCCCGGACTGGAAAAATAAGGAGACCCGGAAAGGAGCCGCAAGATTGAACCGGAAGATAAAAAGATCCTACTGCCATTGACAATATGAACGAGTGGATACATTGGTTGAGCAATAGCAGCCCATTGGACAACGAGTTGACTACAACGAGTGAGGATAAGACGAGGTTAACACTACAAACCTGGTGAAAAAACCCATGGTGAAAGTGAGTCGGTCGTGGGTGAGCGAGAACCGAGTGGATTAATAACTATCTGATTAGCTTTATATATCTGCTTGTTTCAGGGCAGATCTTATACAGTACGATTACGATGAGGTTAGTAAGGCCAATTGTGATATTGTAAGGCCGCGGGACACATGTGATACGGGGCGGGGCGGGGTAAAAACAATGAAATCTGGTGAATAAACTACGAACCTGGTGAACAACAAGCAGTCGTTACTTTGAGCGGGTGGGTGAGCAATTGACGAGTTGATCAATAAACAATCTGGTGAGGTTTATATATGCTGCATGGTGTTATATATGCGTCGGTAGACATAGCGGTGGTACTGCTTATATGGTTACTGACCTTTTGGAAAGGGTAAAATTTTGATTTCAATCCATTAATCCGGATTTACGAATTGACATAGGGGGGATAAGCGAACAAATTCCCCTATTCTTGCTTGAGTTGACCAGGTACTAGTTTTGTTACTGTTGATCGCTCAAATCATCACGAAATATGGGATAGCATAATATTATAAGTAATATAAAAGATAGAATCCTCAAGGAGAGGGTTAGAACCAATTGCGAGAATCTTAAAGATATCCTGACCTGCAAGGAGGTCCTTATGAAGCTGAAGTGTGACCCAACCCGCTCTCTTCATAAGATACATAAGGTGGTTGTGGAGCCTTACAAGCGGAGGATCCAAGGCAAGCTGGGTCTAACCTCTTTATTTATCTCGGTAATGAACCATGGAGGGGTATCACTGGAGAGATCGAGTATCACGTATATATCCAGTATATATGTATAGATATGTATTTATGTATAGATTTATTATAAATGAAGGCGGCTTGGAGAACAACTTCCGGAAATGGCATTCTTACTAAATAATAAGACAATGGTTTATGTACCCAGATATGGTCATCATATAAACGTCTATTAGGTGTTCAGCCGTTATTAGGTCTGCAGGGTTTCCCAGCTAGGTATTATCCGGGGACAAGTTCAACGTCCATGCCAATCCAGAGATTCCAAGTATCCATGCGAGTTCAAGGTAAAACGTAAATATAACAATATTGTATATGAACAATTATATATGGCATGGTATTGGACATGACACAGAGATCTGCAATTAGGTAAGTTTTATTGCCATGACCACATTAGCCCAGCTCTGGCATCCACCTGGTAGAAGTGGATCTCCACCAGCATAGCATAAACTAGCCCGAACTCATATGGTGGAACTACTCTAGGTTCAACAACTTATCCATGCAATTGAAACCTGTTATAGCATTGCC
>Ga0233342_1000410_pt1 | contig 11104 bp, 5 predicted proteins | sample GEONDECOMP273_FD_180706 | JGI IMG/M metagenome (GOLD analysis project Ga0233342, IMG submission 180706) | Leaf litter microbial communities from Shasta-Trinity National Forest, California, United States - GEON-DECOMP-273 | ecosystem: Environmental > Terrestrial > Plant litter > Unclassified...
TCAGGCCTAGACAACAACATCTTAACTTAAGGAACCACTCACTATACAGCCCTTACTTTAAGGGGGAGGAAAATGGTCAGCCTACACTATTAATGGAAGGAGGTGGGTTATACAGGCTCCGCTCCTGTTGTTGGATCGTCAGAACTAACTACTGCCTTAGGGATCAATCCAGACCCCCTACGTTGAACCGGCTTGTTTAGGCACTTAAGTCTATTTACTTTATAAGCCTACTTGGTTTGCCTTTACTTACGTGCATGCTATCCACCTGTTTACTACCATTCTTTCATGATTTGCTTTCGCACCTTAACTTTTCCGCATTGTACGAGCGTTCTACAACACTTCCTTGAGGAATGTTTACTACTTAATGGGGAGGCACTATTGCTATCTATACTATGACTACTCGCCTTCACTGTTACCACTATAAATCCACCTTTAACCTTACAACTTACCTCACCTATGACGCCGCCCCCAAGCTTACTCGTTGTATGGGCGGCTTCCAATAGAGCTTTTGGACAATTCCATATAGCATTCACAGGCATCACACTTGCTTAAAGATACTGCCGGGTACCATGTATTACCTTTTACCCACTGAGCCTTGCTGATATGATTCCGGAATCACCCTACCCGCCTTTAGTTTAATACCTGCTAACAAATAACCTTACCCACATATAGAAGACACTCTACCTTTCACCTAGTGCTTCAGCCAGAAAGGAGGAGGGCACAGCCTGTCAGCCCCTTACCTTGTTTACAAGCTCAACCATCCCCATCTTTAGACCTAGACCTGTTAACCCTTTCCACATACTCTTTGAATCAATTTTCTGACTGAAGGTAATATGACTGCCCGATTGAAATGTGACTGCAACAAGAGAGGCGATCCCCAACCTCCTGATCTTCTCAGTCGAAGGCCCTATTGTATCTTTATTTTAAAGGTCGAGTGCTTATTTAAGCCCTACCAAAACTGTTGTCCACTGTACAAAGTTCCCGTCTATTCCATTGATCGGAATGACTAGGCATAAAGAGCATGTATGCGGTGAATTGACTCTGCCTATTTCTTAATAGAATAAGTAGTACAACGAGCGAAACTGCCTCCCTCCTTTGGCCCCTAGCTTTGTGTTGCCGCTGTGGAGATATAAATCAGGCTACCCTATTTATTCCCACCCAGTGGATTGTCCATCCATCTATCTAGGGACAGAAGACCCTTGGTATCCTAGATATGGCAAAGGCTCATTAGATACAGGGCCGAGTTCACTCTGCATGGCACTAGCCTAACTTTACCCACTTTTCCAATTGACTTCTCTCTTCACGCCCACCCAGTGGAAATAATCTGGAAAAAACGGAGAAGGGGTGCTGGGGCGATCTAGGATATAGGGATTAATCGTGAGCGCGGTCTATCTCTATCCCTGCGTCCTTCCCTGTAAATGCCTGGTCACATGTCCGATCCATAGAAGATTAGAAGCGGAGAGGGGGAAAAAGAAAGTTCCAGAATTCACACGTCTTTAGAAAGTAAGTTCAGAAGGAACGAATAAGGAAATGAGACGACTATTTATTGGACTATTCCATAAACAGATTATACAAAAATTAGATACACTAATCAGTTTTTATCCATTTATCTCTTATATCATAGTAACGCCCTTAATCATGGGTTCTTAAAAAGACTTTTCATGTCATTCCCATTTAGGTCCGATTCGGATTCCTCTGCTGTTTTATCTTCTTCCCGAACCTTTCTCTCGGAGTGATAAAGAAGATGGTACACCCGAATTGTATTCTTCAAGGGCTTATTGCTTGCCAGAAATCCTACTTCTGCAATTGGTAGGTCACTGGGTTCTTAGAATAAGTTGTGTTTTCCGTAGTTTTCCCATGTTACAACTTCCGTACCAATTTGATCAATCCGAAATGAATTGGTTAAACATTCCACCTGGAAGCCCGATCTTTACTCTTATGTGTGGTATTCATTCTCGTTCGGCTCTTGGAATCACATCCAGCAGTGATTGGAACAGCTTGCAAAATCCAACCACTTTACCTACTTTATTGCCCCTAATAGTTTTCCGTACCTCTATTGAAACGGAATGGTTTCATGTTCCTTCATCGATTGGTTATTCCTCTCCGTTCGCATTTCTTTTTCCAATTGTGGTCTCAATTGGTTCACAAGATTCAATGGCCGAGTAAAAAGAACCCAATCGTTTCCAATAATAAGCCTGCCTATTTAATTAGGAGAGTAACCAGTTGGCTTCGGATCCAGCAGAGCCAATTTGATAGCTTGTTCGAGAGCTTTATCTAGAGTAAGTTTACTCAGTTGACCTTGAAGCAGTACCAGTTGAAGGAGCAGTACCAATAGCAGTTCCAGGATCATTCCCATCATAAGTTGAACAGGCATTCCCAGGATTATTCAAATAAGAAGCAGCATGACAACTGGCATAATTCCCAGCAAGCAAAGTAGCACCATCAGCACCAGTCCCGGCATCATCATTCCTTGCATCAGTTAAAGGATATAATAACCTCCTCCCTCTTAAACAGGCAGGATTCATGCTGGATCGACTCTATCGAACCTCATAGTGCCTCCTATTCCTATATGGATTGATTCCCACTTACTAACCACACGGGCTCTTTCTTGTGGGTAACGCCAAATGGGGGATATATCTACACTAACATGGGGTACATGGGAATAGGGCAAGGATTCTAGAACTATTGATGGGACTACCACGTATAGCGGGTTTACTATATGATGTATAGCGGCATCCACACCTCATTAAGACTAGGATACTATCTAAGGGCATTAAGCAGTCAGAACCTTTTACTTTGACACTTAATCACATTGACCTTTACTCTCTTGGGATTGTCATATAATTAGATGCTTGTGGGAAGGATAAGGATCAACTAGGGAAGGATACGTGCTTACACCGGACCACACTCACTACGGGATTGGAGCCGGTACACTACTTATGGACTAGGATCTTCTTGGCTACAGAGAGTCGGGAATTAAGCCGTCCTCATGCTCATGGCTTAGGAGCCTCACACAAATTAACAACGCTAGGAGAAGATATATCTTATTCTGAATCAACGTATAGCGGCTTTACTATATGATATATACTCTTTCAACTACACAACCAGAGAGATATGGATCATACTATCCCGGGCTCTGTTTGGGGCAGTTCATGCGGATAAGACCACGGTTATTGACCTTACTGACTCATGGCGGTTAATCAAAGTATTTCTCATGTGGGGAAATCTAGTACTTCTTTAAATATGGGGATATGGACATTGAAGGAACTGGACACTACTGGTATAGGTCTGGAGTAGATAGATCTCATAGGGGGTAAGGATCAACAAGGATAAACAACAACTAGTAATGGGGAATGTTATGACTGGAATAATTAGGCCTATATGGTGGTGCTTATTCAGCTAATGGGGATCGATTGAACCACCTCGTCATCATAGTTTTCATACATATATGGATTCCACTAACTATCCAAGGACTCTCATACTGTGGTTATGTCACCCGTTACCACGACCTCATGATGGAGAATGTGATGAATGGAATAAGGCCTATTGCGACCAGCTCAGCGAACAATTACTTCTGGGCACTGCGTATGGTGGTGCTTAGGCGAAATATGGACAATAAATACGTGTAAAGAGATGCGCTACTGACGTATAGCTATCTAAATAAATTAAGGAATAGGGGATATGGGACGGACCTTATCTCATCATCCATGATGAAGAAACCATTGATCATTTATTGGAAAAATGTCCTTGAAAAATATTGTCTCCCTACCCTACAGAAGACTATTAATTTTGTACAAGAAATGGAAGAATGGGTAGAAGAGACAGGTGTTTACCCTGATGTCCTCCTACAAAAATTTGAAAGACATATGTCCTCTTTGTTTACTTCTGAGGTTATGGTCCCGAGGGTCTATGAAAGGGGGAAAGGTAGATTTAACTTAAAACCCCATGTGTCATTTTATCCGGAGAATACCAACCCGTCATACCATGCGTCTTCGGAGAACCCATATTACTGGCTCCTAAACTGCCTAACTAATGAAGTCAGCATGTTGGAAAGACAGGAAGGAGCCTCTGGCAGAGTTGGAAATTAAAACCTATTAACTCCTCTACCAAACAATGTGTATTTAAAAAACCAATAACGCCCCAAAGTTTGAGGCTCCCCCAGCCGAAGAATCTCTCATAAATAAAGAGTTATTTCATTTTTTTGAGGAACATCATGACCTGACCAGTACCTTCCAAACTAGATACATTTGGAGATCGTTAGAGCTGAGCAGATCGCTATTGTTAACTATGGAGAAGCTAACCAAGAAGGAATCTCAAATGGATAAAAACCATGTTTGTACTTGGGTGTTTTCGATCTGGATATTTATATGCTTTTATCAGAATATACCCTAGGGACAGAGAATGTTGTCCAGACCAGGAGCCCATACGAAAATGAAAAAGGGAAGCAAGTTCCCAGTACCATCTATGGCACCAGAAGATATAACTCGGACATCGCAGATATACCCCAGTGAAAGCCAACCATCAGCTTAGCAATGTCCAAGCCTAGTAATTTACTATTCCACAAGGTATTGTTACTCAACCTGAGATGAGCAGACCATTTTTATCATTAGTGAGAAAGGGTCTGGTTTATACTCCATATAATGTTGGCAATGATTTAATCAAATTAAGTAAGTATCCATATACTTTATGTTTTTTTCTGGATTAAAAGGACAATATTTGAAGGGCCTTGGGGAAAGCATCATTAGAACCAGAGTCAGTAGCAGCGGGGGTATCCCCACATTTTTCAAATCGTGTAGTTCCCATTATACTAGCTTATCATCTAGCCAAGATTCCTCCATTGTATATTACTCTTTAGTTGGACGACCATCTGCTCCATAACTGCATGGTGGACTTAGGAGTGGCAAACAATATATTTCCATCGATGAGAATAAATACTCTGGGAATGAAATGCACCAACTATTATGAACAGGTTCATAAGATATACAGTTTTTACTCACAGGGCGTGCCTTCTTTGGGTTAGATAAAACAAATTTGTGCCCGATTGTGTTCTACCCTGCGAATCTATATAGTCTTAACTAGAATCCTGGTGGATCTACCTCTTGTCTATGGCCTCATTCTAGAAATAAAATGGATGCACAATATGGTGGATATATGATAAATTATAGTACACATCTCATGTTGCGAGGGCGTGATGTTATGATTCAATTTTTGTCTGAGGACCAGGTCATTCCTCATGCACAAAAGAAGGTAACGCAGCATTGTGTCAATATTGTGTCCTACATGGATACTAAGATTGTTACATATGCTAGTTTAGATGAAATGGAAATCATTCATATATATGACCGAACTGATGATAAGAGAACATATCCACTGGCACATGCCTTTTCTAAAGAAAAAGAAAGAGTGACTCCACTGGGACCTATATTTATAGACCCTCCCTCGGTGACATTATTTTAAAAAGGAGAAGCATCTATTCTATTTGAGCCTAAGGAGGTATTTGGAAGTTTTGTGCCACCTTTGGAAGTCACAGGAACCATCAAGATAGAAACATACCCATGGTTTTAAGTGGAGGAATGGCGCCAATGAGTGGCACCTTCCCGGAGCATCGGGATACCAACCATTGTCAGTCTTATCCCTATTGATGATTCCAAAGAAAAGGTTCTTTAAGAGTATGAGCCACATTTATTGCCTTTTATGATACATCCAAGGCCAACAATTGGTTGGGAGATGTCGGGTCTGCATCCTCCAAATAATGTAATCTCTTTCAAACTTCCCCCAATCTAGTCTTTTCTATTTGATAAAATAAAAACAGAGCAGGAGGGGAATTGGTGTTTTATTTATATCACCTGAGAATGAATATTATTTACCCATTCACTTGCATACTATAATTTGAATGTACAAATAACTTGGATGAGTATGAGGCATTAATCTGTGGCCTTCAACATTCTTTGCAAATGGGAGCAGTTGTTGTTCTCGTGATGGGCGATTCTAAGTTGGTGGTAAAGCACATCATAATGGAGTATTTAATAAAGGCTTTACACCTAAAAAGTTACGCCCAGGTGGTATGGAACCTTATTTACTAGTTGGCCACATTTAACATCAGGCATATCCCAAGGAAGAGAAACTACCTAGTTGATGCATTGGTTGTAACTTGCGCATTGATCAATGCTCACCCAAAGATAACTGGATAGTTTTTTTTCATTTGGTATTTTATAAAGACCTTCAATCCTAGATAACAAAGAAAACCTCCAGTTGAGGATGATGAGCACATTGTTGAATTCATGCAAGCAACATTGGAATTTTTTCAATATGACCTAGATATTCCTTAGACAGAGGAATAAATAGATATTCAACAGAAGAATGATATAAAGAGTTAACCACCGTATGGACTTGGGAAGGATCAAATAGAAGTGTTGCAACTAAAGGGCAATAAAATATCTAGAGGGTTGGTGGAGCTAAATATTATTTGAACTAGAGGGACAATTTCAAAAGGAAACCAGATTGAAACGAACCTCCCAGGAGAAAACTCCAGGGCACTCTCCCCATCAATATAGGTCGTGAAGAATATCTAAAACTGATCCATCTGGGTGCCCAATGTACATATAGCTTAGGAACTACAACTACAACTACAACTCTATTTGTTCATAACATTATACTATTTTTTAATCAAATGATACCCAACCCCTTAGACTTAACTTCAACTAATAACACTCCCAACGCTTGAACCAATCAAAGTAGTACCCTTACTTAGACATACATCTCAAAGCACTAACCTCAAACATCTACTCTCCATTGAAACCTATTTTATAAAGGATTTAACTAATAAAGATAAAAAAAATGTATATACAAATAAAAAAATATCCACTAGTAGAAAACTTAGAATGAAAGACACCCAAGGCTAGATAAGTGGCTATGTCTTAGAGCTCAAGTATGTGGGATTGGTTACAAATATCAGAGGTTTAAGTAGGAGAATTCACTTTATTCTGATCATAGTTCTTAGGAGCTTATTCTTCAATCTCATCTATTTAAATCTCATCTATATATGCAACTATAAGGTGTAGGAGAGATTCAATAATAGGAGTATAAAGTCTTAGGATAATTAATTACCTATAAAAGCAGAAAGTCATAAAGAATATCCATATGGGAAGGGTAATAAACTAAAGTGATGGATATGGTAATAAAGTTAGCTTGGAAGTTGTTTTCTATCATAATATAATTAACATCATAGGAGCAAAAATGGGAAAGTAATAAAACTATGATTTTATGGTAGTCAGATAGGAGTGTATCATGAGTGACATAATAGCCTTTGACTTAACTAATGATTAATTAAGAGTCAACAAAGATTTTAAAATAATACACTAGAAGGTCCAACGTTATACATAAACTAAGGATGAGAGCCTTGTATTCTACAACATTATTGGCATACAAAAAGTAAAGGTCAAAACCAACATAGAGGGTGAAACCTTTAGGACTAAGGAGATAAATACCTACCCTAGCATTAGATTTGTTTCTGGAATGACTGAAGTAAAGTGTATAAATAATAAGCTCAATAATTCATAGGTATTTTTCCACTACACACTCATTAAGAAATGGAGGATATTCTAATAAGGGATTAAGTGTAATGGAGTCAACTGGCTAGTCGATTATGACTTGTCCTTTTAGGGACTTTTTAGCTATTCAGTTAATATTTCACTCCTAAAAAAAAAAAAGATCCATTTGGATACATGACCTGACAAAGTTGGTTTGGACATTCGATAGTAGAGAGGATTAGATTTATAGATCACATGGGTTTCCTATCCTAACGTGTATATCAAAGTCTTTTAGTGGAAAACACAATGGCTAGGTAGAGCTTCTCTATAAGAGAATAATGAATCTTATAGTAAATAAGGGCATTACTATGTAATATATGGTATGCTTATGGTGGCCATCATCATGCTACATGAATACTATAGCTATGGCTTCTTCAAAGGTTAATACATATAACAAGAAAGGATGATTAATAATAATAGTATAGAGGGTAGAAGGCTTAAGAATAAGGGATTTTAACTACGGCTAAGGAGTACACTGGTCATTTTTATACCAAAAAAATGGAACATGCTTCGTCAAGAGGTCGGTCAGTAGTCTTTATAATTTTGCAAAATCCTCAACAAAATGGTGAATGGCTACAACTTGACCCAAGCAAGAATAAAAACCTTTCCTTCATTGGCGGATTGCTGTAGGAATACCTAATCATTTATGACCAGTCAGTCTGGGGGTTGATCTATCGACAGGTAGGTCTAAGTTTGAAAGACTAGATAATAGCGCTGGCCATTTTGTTTCTCATCCGGCCGTTGCTTGCCTTCTTCAAGAAGGGAAGGGCCTTGACCTATTTCATTACGTACATAAATATCCTATGTGATCTTAGCAACTTGGAAACTGATAATAATTCTAGTATTTTTCTGTCTTGGCATTGGCGGCGGGATAACGATGTTTCTCCAGAATTTGGTGATGCGTTGGGAAGGAGTAAGGATTACGGCCACTGGGCTTGAGACGTAATTCAATATAAAAGGATTTAGCTACTCATCCATTAGGAGTTTGACCACTCGGGTTGATACTTCAAAAGCCCAGGAAGAGGAATCTTTCACTTACCCGTCATGCATAACCTTTTCCGCATCCGTCCAATTCTTTGCCACGAGGTACTCCCACAGGCTGGAGACTAAATTGCAGTTTCCTTATTTCTTTTTCAGTCGAGGATCGGGAAGAGGAGAATCAGCTGAGCTTTCATCGGCCGGTATAGAGAGTTTACTATAAAGGTTACCTGGCATACGATTCATTACCTAGTGACTAGTGACTAGTGACTAATTACCGGGCCCTAGAGAAGAGGGAAGCAGAGTTTAAGCGCAGGGTCGGCATCAATCAAAGGGAGTAGGATATCTGGGAACGATACGCACTTGGGCCAGGGCGTCAGGCAAGGGAAGGGGGGCTTTCATTACTTGTTTTTTTTTCCGGGGAATAGGACAGAGGGGAAGGAGACCACTCGAATACCAATTTGCGGAGCCCACTTGGCGCTTGGCTTCAGTTAAAGGAGATAGAGAGGAAGGGATCACTCATCTGGGTGAGTAGATTCGATCCATAGGGCTAGGGATAGAGCCTGACAGAGGAGCGTCTTGAGATCGAGGTAAAGGATTGAAGCCAGCGGAAAGAGGAAAAATATCTTAAGTCAATGCCTCCGGTAAAGTACAGTCAAGCCAAAGAATTCTGTAGAGTTTCAACCGGCTAATAAACAGCGATAGGGGCAGCTTTAGTTTAGTTCAAGGCCAGTGAAACATTAAGCTCTTGGACCAGGTGGAGCACAAGCCAGGAAGGAGAATAGAGAGGCATAAATAAGTGAATTTATTGCTAGAGAGTTTAGGCCCGAGAGGGGATATAAAGGAGGGAGGTTATTTAACCATTGACGGACGGTGACATAAATGGATTTCATTGTTTGGATAAGCCAATTAATGCTGAATAACCTAAATAGAAACACCACTATACCAATCTTATTGGGATATCACTTGCCGTTTTTTGTGACAAAGACCACCTTCCTTTCCCTCCTTTATGGGTCGTCCTTCTAGGCGGACTAAGAGCAAGACCTCCAAGCGAGGATTTCCTTATCGGAGGTCATATGACAACAGGGTGGGTAAAGCATCTCAATTATCCGAAGTAGCCCCGGACCACTCCAATCAAGTAGAACAGCCAGCCTTAGTTGGGAAAAGGTTGAAGCGGATTCCAACCCAAAGAAGGATTGCGAAGATGAAGTTGAAAACGTAACTCCAACAAGGTCAGGTTGATCCTATCTTCTTTCTATTTAATCCTCCTCTTAGATGTCTCTCCCGATCTCCCATCCCGGTACGTTTGAACCCACAACTGAGGATACATTAAAAACCATAATAAAGACAAAATGTAAACTCTAATTAAGGGTACGTTAAACCGGGGGAGATAGGCGCACGGTCAGAATCTCCGCTCTCTACTGGGCCTATACAAACTCACTGAATCCCAGCAGCATCCCAATCAGCATAAGTTCCCGGAGCCGTACCAGCCCCAAGCCAACCCACACTGGCAGCTTATTCTTTTCATTCAGTGCCGCCCCGTATCGGCCCTGCTGTGCCATGCTGCCCCATACCGTCCCGTGGAGACCTAATTAATTAATTAATTCAGTGTCTAGGCTTAGACAGAAACTATGCTCGTTCAGAGGGGCTATGTCAGCGGAACTACCGGGGGATACTAGATGGAACAAGCAGTCGTCAATATGAACCATAGGGTTTTCCAACTATATGAACCAAGGGAGACTATATGAAAAACCAGTCGTTAAGAGTTAACCTCCTTAAGGAACTCCCAGCTTTAGTAACTCCTCGTCAGGGGAGTTTATTATACTTCTGGAATGATCAACACTGTGAGCACTGGACGCCTGTCTCTGTTGGTTGAGGCGAAGACTAATCAGTAACCATTGCCGCTCCGGCCAGCCAACTTGGAAGCCTTATATCTAGATAAAATCCATCAGTGTCCGGGCCTACCCCCAACAACTAATTATTATGGCCCATATCATCAATTACTACTCCTAATGACCACCACCCTCCTACCTTACAACATTCTTGGTTCAGTCTGTATCCGTCCGTTGTACTGCCTATTAAACAATGTGTTCTATTGAGTTGAATCTCTGCCATTGCGAAGCGGCCTCCCCCATATGCCGCTCTCTCCTTGAATAGTACCAAGAGGAAAATAAAGTAGTCGTACCTGGAGGACACATAAAATAAAAGGACCTGCTTGAGTCCCGTATTCCGTAGCCAGCCCCAACAGCCTCATTGCTTTTACTTTTAGCATAATATTATATATAATGCTAATTCGTTTCCGCACACCTTACAGGGACATACTCATTTAACTCCGCCTTGGACTCCTACTTGGGAATTGCCTTGGGAAATCAGAAGGGCCTACTCTGGTAACCTATGCATCTAATATACGCCCTCGCACCTCCTGAATTTTAGCCTTTTTAATCCCTAGACCCTACATCCTATAGCACTCCCACCTCGATCATACTTATGCACACAAGATGGGACTTTAACACAAGCTGGGAATATAATACAGACTA
>Ga0233342_1000411_pt1 | contig 11073 bp, 10 predicted proteins | sample GEONDECOMP273_FD_180706 | JGI IMG/M metagenome (GOLD analysis project Ga0233342, IMG submission 180706) | Leaf litter microbial communities from Shasta-Trinity National Forest, California, United States - GEON-DECOMP-273 | ecosystem: Environmental > Terrestrial > Plant litter > Unclassified...
CATCATTGACGAAGGGGCCTCCACTTGTGTCATGTCGACCCACATCTGGAAGAAGCTTGGTTCTCCTGAGTTGACCCCATCCCTCATGACGTTACGTGCGTACGATAGTATACCTTCTCATCCGCAAGGCCTTCTCCAGAACGTTCCCGTATAACTTGCTGGTAAGACAGTCCTGATTTATATTGAGGTTGTAGATGCCCAGTTGGATTACAACCTCCTCCTTGGTCGTAGCTTCATGTACACCATGAAAGCGATCGCTTCCACCGTGTTTCGACTCATGATGTTCCCTCATAATGGGAATCATTACAATTGATCAACTTACCTACCATGATCCCAAGGGGCCAGTTAGTCCAGAGAATGTCTTGCCTGCAGTCGAAGGTAGCCTTTCAACTGTACACTCCATCCGCCCCAACCACCACCTAGGAAAAGACACATACACAGTTATACACACACATATAGGAATTAGACATATTCAAATAATACATCATATAAGGTGCATAGCTCTTTCCCGACAAAGGAGGGGAAGGAAAAAGCACACTTCTCAAATGGCTGCAGCGCCCTGACCGGATGCAAAGGTAATTCATCTCGTCTGTAAGGCTTACCAACCCCCCTCATGAAACTCCACTTCCACATGATTATCGGCCGGCGGATTGAACCGTCCTTCAAAAGGCGTATTATAGATGTGTGGACCTTGTAAAACCATTATCCTCATAAAGAACTTTATTTCACTATTTTTAGCTTCCACTATCCCATTATCTCATTAATACATGGGGGATTAGTTCACATAGAAGCTAGATTCAAAAGGGGTTCCACAATCCTTCACTGCACAAAGTACCTTCCCGTGGTATGGGTAACTTCTCCTCTCGGTAGATGTAGACTGTTGTCCGTCCGTTTTTCCCCCCCTCTCGGTAGACGTAAGCCATCAAAAAGATCTATCTATCCGGGCAAGCATCACCCAACTCTGCTCTGTATGTTTTCGGCAAGCCGTCAAGTTCTTCACCAGTCTCTCTCCACAGCCAACACTGATGCTGAGGGCGTCTACTGCCTGACCTGTATTCTCTCTCTCCCTGCCTGAACATGTCCTGCGGAGCCCGAACGAGGCTACTTCCTTACTAAAAGTAAACTCATGTGGAGCAGCAACACCTGGATATAATTACCCACCTCCTGTGAGGCTATCGGCGACCCAAGGAACCCCAAAGCAAGCACAAGCAAAACAGCCGGGCCACCCACGAACCCTGTCACTCACGGTAATCTTATAAGGCCTGGTTGGGTTTGGAAACTGTTCCACTTGATACTGACGCTTTACCGAAACCGAACTGACGGATCAAGGCTTTACCGAACGGATCGTAAAAACACGCCATGGATCAATGAACCTGCACCTTTATATAATGGGTCCCATAGCGAGATCATATCGTTATTACATACATAGTCGATACGTTTCCATCTAAGGTCATACCTTAAGATGGGTGCTGGCTGGTATCGATCGTTGATTGGTGTCTCCCAAGCCAAGGTGTTTCATTCGTATTAGGTAAGATTTCACCCCCCTCCCCCTTCTTTTATCGGGGCATTTTCCTTACCCCTTCCCTTACTGTATTAACCCTAGTTGATGGAGGAGAGGAGTGCTGCCCAACAACGAATTTATGAGGCCAGGAATAGTACGGTGAGCATACTATTTAACCCCTACATTACCTTCTTGTTTCCAAACTTTTTACCCATCACCTAGCCTAGACCTAACCTATATCACTTGAATGCTTAGGAAGTACGGGGCATTTATGAGACCTTTACTTACGAGCCATGTGGTTATGGTTAGAGACTTGAACTTACTACTGCCGAAAGCCTAGGATATGATGTTATGCTTCCCAACCACGCTTACCTTATGCCATAGATGCTGCGTATGGCTTTACCTCTTAACTTACTACCCCACACGTAGCACCATACAATGTATCACCTCACTTCTTATACACTTATTATATGACTTAGTTTAGTGCATGGGAACTTTTTATTTAATACTCCCTTACTTTTTATTATATCTGACGCCCTCCGTGGGTGGGCACCTTTACATTCTATGTTTACTTACTCTATCGACGGGGCACCCACTCTATCCAACCTATATTTCATCCTTACCCCACTTTGTTATGGATGCTCAAACCTCTTGCCCCAAGCAGGAATGTGGGTGAATACAGCGCTATCTTCTCTTTTCGGACCAGGCCAGCCAGCCCAGATACGTATTGATTAATTGAAACGGATTGATTGCATGGAGGGAGGAAAAGAGTGGTTATGCTGGATCAATTTCACTTCACAGTTAGACAGGCTAAGTTGTGGGAGGGAGGGATCCTCGGAACTGCCCTATGGATTCATTACAGCCAGCACTTCAGAAGAAATCGTGCGTAGGAACTGAACTGCCCTATGGAATGGATTCAGCCAGAACTGATTAGATGGTTGGATGGGTGGAAGAAGAGAATGTATGTGTGAATAATTCATAGCATTGGGTGGGGGTAATAACGTATATATATATATATAAATATGTGTAAAGGAGCGAGCGGAGCGGGCGAATCCCGTAACAAGAAGCTATATCTTCGTGGTGGTATGCATGAAATGGTCTGTGTAAAATGTCAAATCAATTCCTCCCCTCGTATCCCGGGCTTAGGCTGGGCATGCATAAAGTCTGTAGAGTAGTCATGTCTTTATTCTTTATCTAGTGAAGTGTCAGGAGCTAGAGGTAACCTTTCATAATCACTCGTGCTATGAATCCTTCTTGTAAGGGCTTTCCTCTCTTCTTTATCAATTTATTTTTATTTACTTTTTGGCCTAGGCCAAATTAGAGTTGGAAGCTAGATAGACGGCCCATGCATTTTTTTTATTTTCCTCGCTTAAAGGCAAGGAGGCTCAGTAAGAAGAAAATATTACTTTGGAGGGATTTATGGGATTTTAGTTCTTGTTCTTGGAAGGATTGGCACTAATTGACTATAAAGTTTTCTTTGTCTTCTACAGATCGATATACTTTTAAGGAGATTACTGGACTTATTCCATATGGAGAGGTGTCAAGATGAATATTGATATGCCAGGGCCTTTCTGGCGTAATTGGGAGTGGAGTTTTTGGTTCCCCCTCTCTCAATATGATTATCATCTAATTTATTCCATTTTGCATAAGAGACAGGCGTTAGGTCCAGTTCTTAATTCCGGATGGTTATCTTATGATAAGGAGAGTCGTTGGATTCAGAGGTTGCACAGAGTGTCTGGTCTTTAAAGTTATCTTACAAGCGTGTTTGCGTGGTTACTAATTTTCCGGGGTCTTCCGTCGAAAGCTCGATTGGCCCAGAGTGGCCTCTCTGATGGGCTATTTCCTTTTTGTAAAAATCCTGAAAACTGTGAAGCACATTATGTGGGAATGCACCTTTGCAAGGAGTTGTTGGGGACAAGTGCAGTCTCAGTTCGCAAACCATTTGTCAGGGGCCTCTGCATGGGAGGGTGGCTCTATTTAGAGATGCTAGATCAATGATAAGAGATTCTATTCTTGGTATTTGGCATTATGTGAGGATTCCTGCTATGTTTTTTCTTTGGAAATTGCATTTCAAATATTCTTTTAAAATGATGTAAGCCTTTTGTTAATTTAAGCCAATGCATTACCTCCTTGGAATGTGCTCGTAAACAATGTACTCAAATGACCTTTCAAGGAGACAACCCCTAAAATCTTTACGTAATAACAGAGGATTTCTGATAGAATAAGCATGATTCTACTGTGATACAACTAACTATGAGTCTAACCTAACAACTAACCTACGAATGCCGAGGGCAAGAGCCTCTGACAATAGTTTGATGACCACACTATAACTCCGCGCAATTTTATTGGTTGCAGGACCAAGGCATATGCCCTCTGAGCTCACTAGTTCATCTGTGGGCGAGAAGATCACCCAAGCAGCGGAAGCGATGTTCTGTGTACTACGACTGGCACCATCCGCAAACCCTATGTAATCGAGGTGAACGTAGACATTTGCAAATAAAGCACTAAGCATGCTAAGCAACGAACTAAAACAAACCACTCATAGAAAAAAAACCAAAATGCGAACCAAACCACACCATGCTATAATACATATAATACCAAAGCACCATAAGGCCATGCGGCCTAGGTATATTACTTTTTTTAAGGAAGGTAGAACTCCTTTCTAGGCTCATCCAAAGGTACACCCTTAGAAATAACCCGAGGAGGGACACTTTGATCCCGACCAACATTACTCGCAGCGGTTGGTGGGTTGCCCCCAGCTTTACTTGCAGTGGCTAGTGGTTTTCCATCCGCAATAATTATTAGAGGCTAATGGTTGTCCGTCTCCCTTTCCCACATTTTTGCGCTTACTCCTCTTCATCGTAACAAATCTAGCAAAGTCAATGTATTTACTAGGTAGAACCATGCAAGAGGTTCCTTCATGAAAACTAAGTTCCCTATGAAACATTCCTGCCATCGACGTATAAATAAAAAGTGAAACCAAGAGAGGAATTTCCTCATTTGCACGATGATTTTGACGAGAGATACCCCCTAAAATAAAATGTCTCCGGCAAGGACAAAGCTATTGGAATAGGAAAAGGGAACTTATCAGGTGCAACATCCTGCTCATCCTGAATGATTGAGGAAGAGGAAGCATTTGCTTGCACCATAGACGGCGATCCCGCATGCTCCGAAGGGACTGCATGGATATGGATCGGGGACGATGCCACATAGCTTAAATTAGGGAGATGATATTAAGCTACTCAATGGACGGACGATAGGAGAGGCCCAGGTGTTGAGTCCCCGCATCAAGGGTAGGGTGGTTCTCATGATTAATGCCCTCGATCATACGCCCCTATTTTTAGGAATGGATACCCTCTTGCCCCCATAATGAGAATACTTATTACTATCGCTTGACTCCAGGAAGGGTAATTAATGGCTACCGCTGGAGCACTGATCAATCACGCCCGCCTCTTGAGCTTGGTTGGAGAGCTTACCGCTCGATGGATTATATGCCCCGCACCTGGCATACATACCTGGATCGGGATCGGAAAAGCTTTCAATCAATTACAGCAGATTTCCAAAACTTCCTCAGTCTACGGGCAGAGCCACCATTGTTTTAGTTTTTAAAATGCTATTTTAGACAGTCCGAGGCATAATTATATCATCCACTCTAACTGTATCTTTTTCTTTATTAGCTATACCCTCTCCCTTTGGGTCGACGGCTCCTCTCCTCGTTCCCTTTACGACGTTTATCTATTAGAGCTGATCATAGCCCATAGCCCATGATAGTAAATCCAAAAAGATTTTATGCCAGGTGGCAATGATGCACTCAATGCGGGTACTTTATCCGAACCAGGTTTCAATCCAGGTGCAATACAACTGTTTATGTTGATGCTTAGCTTTTTTTAGACTTTAATTTCTATCACTCCCCTATCCCTCAATCCTCCAACGCGCTTACGCCTGTGGAACACAGGGTTCATACATCGATTGGATTGTAGAGGGATGAATCATGATATTACTAATCTTTCGAGGATTGATAGGATCATGCAACAACAGACAAGGGTGGCGAGTATACCGTAGTGTCAGTATGAGAAGCGAGGTTTATCATGCTTGCCAAATCGTGATCGATTGAGACCAACAGCCTTCGATATGGGTGGACCAACAGAATACAGAGAACCCATTTTGTTTATAGGGAGGGGTGGTCCCGCGGACGGACAAAACCCGCAGTCCTCGCCGCCTTAAGGTCAGTTCCAATAGACAGGAAGAGTTATTTGTCATGCCAGGTGGTATTGGGAGTCCATCACTAGTCATAGCTGGGATGGGCTTGGCTTAACGGTTCGGAACAATGCCATGTTACTCTTACCACGGTATAGAACCATGTTAGGAATGAGTGACGATGCGTTACATACGTCGATTAAAAAAAAGGAATAAAATTGGCAATTCATCAAAATATGGTAATAGAGAGGTTTTCATATGCCAAAAGGGGGAGATCATTATAGAGTGAGACAACCGTGTGAAGTCTATATATGTACACTATAATTTTATGCTAGTGCTATAATCGCTTGTTGGACTTGGCTAAAGAAAGAGAGGCACCTTTCTGGTTAAAGGCTATTCTCTGGGCTATTGGATAAAGGAAGGGACAAGGCATCTGGCTTCTGTTTACTGTTTACAAGTTTCTGGCAAAAGGTGACTTACTAAAGGCTCCTGGTGAATGTCTATAGGCTGACCGGCTAAATATGAGAGGAAGGTGAGGAGAGGCCTATGTTGGACTTGGTGGCCTGGGTGTACGTGGTGGCCATAGACTGGTCGGACTGGGTGGGCTTTTTTCTAAAGGGTAAGGCTAAAGAGGCCCTTGGTTACAAGAAGGGTAAAGACAAATGGCTTCTGGAAAAAAGGAAAAAGGCTTATAGATAAAGGTCCCAGGGTAAAGGCAAAAGGCTAATTTATTCCTTTCTTTCCCGTCCCTTCTACATTTCTGTCCACCCCTTCCTTTCTCCCTTGGGCTATCTGTTGGCATCGTCCGTTGGACCACCGCTCTCAGAAGGCTAGCCATAAATAACAAATAAATAAATCGCTTGGTGGGTTCATTTGGCTAAAGATGAGGGGCATCCGGTTACTCGTTCGTCTATTGGTGATTCGATCGGTTGGCTCTAAGGGGAAGACTCAATCATCCATCTGATCGCGCCCTCCGGCCATTCCATTCTCCATTTGTATAGAACAACATGCTACATAGATTCTTCCCTCCTCGTTGAAGAACAAGGAAGGAGATGGCTTTATTTGATATACTTGCACCCCGGCGGGACTAATGATGCCGGGGTTGGACGAGTCGGCTGGAATACTCTGGGCTTGAGACAAGGCTGGGATTGATAGTGATTGATTGATAGCCCACATATACGGAGAGGGGTGGTCCCACGGACAACAGAAAACATCTACCGAATGACACACCAAACACGGGAAGAAGGTACGGGGCTGAGTGAGTGAGTCACAGCCATAGGGTCTCCAATAGCTGGTACGCGATCCAGGTGTCATGCACTCAATGCTGCTGGTACTCAATGATGCTACTTGATTCAGGTGTCGATGTATTCTTGGATGTTTTGGAACCGATAAGGAAGGTGGTCGATAGACGATCATTGTAAGTCGTTCAGCCAATAGTCGATTAGAGACAGGAGGTAAGAGCCAGTGGTCGACGATAGACAGCGAGCGGTCGACGAGAGCCAGGTTTCGATCCAAGTGTTGATGCATCGATGCTTAGCTTTCTTTCTACTTGATTTTATATAACTCCCCATCGAGGAGGTATAATCTCACGTCCCAATGCGAGGTATAATCTAAGCCCCCATGTTCCCACCAGATAAGAGAGATGTACGCACCGCCATACGTGAGAAAGAAGGACCCTATCAATCATACGCGATAGAGGAAAAGGCCCCTCTCCCTATCGGTCGAGTGGGTTCGTACCTCACCCCCATCGTCACCACCAGAAGATCGTGGTAGTGAACCGAAAAGCACAAAGTAGAGGAGCCTTAAGTCCACAGTGGGTGTAACCTACCTGACAATAGATATCTTGCTACCGGAGACCTGATTGAGACCTCTTTTTTTTGCCCGGATGGATTGATCTCTCTTGCAAACTTGAGACAATTAACTTGACAGTGGGCTTGCCGCTGGCTATATTCGGGCTTTACTAACACGGACACGGATGCTCATTGGGGGAAGAAACCGGGGCGGGATGGAATGGAATTACTTACGCAATTTTGGAATGGCTTCTCTTACTAGCTGAAAGGAGACCGGGACCGCGGCGGGACAACAAACCTGGAGTTACCAACATGGACGATACGGAACGGGACGATGCAACGGGGAAGGTCAACGGACGGAAGGGAGGGCCGCCATCGTTTATCCCAAAGATCGACCGTTAGGTATAGGGGAATAAATCTCGGGTGATGTCACGTTAAAATCGGAGAATAAGGAGAGATCATTATATATGTAATTACGCCTTCTCATCTACTGGGATATCCGCTCTTTTCATGGATCGTACCCTAATAGAAGAATATCGTATAATATGTAATTCTTCATTTGGCGAGGGAAACACGTCTGCAGAATTCGAGCAAATCTCGCTTAATGCCCTCATTTTATTGCTGCCACTAATGGGATTCGATCCAGCTGCAGATCGTCACTCTACGGCTACCTTGTTATGACTTCACCCTAGTTGAATTCGTATTCTTTATTCCTTCAGACAGAGGAAACGCAAAAAAGGAAAGGAAAAAAACCGTCCATCCATTCCATTTCTGATCCCCCTTCCTCCATTTATGATGATCCGTAAGGCTAGCCCCCCATATATTAGGATCGCCGCTCCATATTCGCCAAATGTATCCATAATTAACAAGATCGCCTAATAACAATCGCCGAAATCTCTATTACCAAAGCCCTTTTTTTTGGGCATATTCGCTAAAGTACAGACCTGGACCGATAAGGAAGGTCCTGTGCTGGCCCTCTCTTTCTTTCAGACCTGATCTCGGGCCCTTGATCTATTCTTTCAAATCCTATCTGGTGCCACTAAATACCCCCATTTCATTTCTCAGTAGTTAGTTCAACCAGTTAAGTGAATCAGACCAACCCTTTCAATCAAAGAAATCATCAGAGGCTCTTAGCATGTGTTATATCATCGCGTTTTACCCATCTGATTCGAGGATAGATACCTTACCTTCTGCTCAAAAAGGTATATGTCATTAATCATAAATTCTTTGCCATATACATTCTATCAATATTTATGTTCGTCAAACCACTGCAACTTACTTATATAATAGCTTTACGATCCGACCCCCCGCAACGTAGATCCAATTTCCTTCCTTTCTATTCCATTTCTATTCAAATAGAACTGATCCCTGCCTACACCAATATCCTTAATGACTTACTTACCTCAATAAATATGAAACCCTCGCCTCATTCGTTTTATTCCCTCAATATCCCGTCTCCCTGGACAGTTCCCCTCCATATTCTTTCTCGCAGTTTTCACATTTATTCCCTCAAATTTGCTACAGTGAAGGTCTTCATTCATTAAGTCATCTAACAACAAAAGCCTTTCCTTTCTCTTCCCTCAACTCAATGCGTTAGCCTTTCCTTAGAGATACTTGTCTTAATTGTTTTAGCCTTTGGCTGCTATTATACCAGGTAATATCTATAAATATTTTATATAATTTTCTATATAATTTTCTACTTTTTAGATACCTTTATTCCTTTTGCTACAGTGTATTTTCGACTTATGTCACTGTAACAAGGGCCTATTTGTTTGCTTTAAACCGGGACTGCTGACTACTCTACTTTTAACCCAACCTAACGTCTTTATTTAATTCGGTATCTAAGTAGGATGGATATAAGGGTAGAATGGATAGACTAAAAAAAAGAGTAAGTCTTGTTTAATGGCACGCTACCCCAACTATCGGTCGAGGGCGGCACAATAAAGAAACTCCACTCCAATAGAATATCCTGGGGTTATTAGCTCTCTAGTTACCGCGAAATGAGACTATCTACAGCACGGTAACTCAACGAGCACCCCTTACAAATAAATAGACCCTTCGTGGAATAAGAGTATATTTAAATAACTTCTTTTTTACTCCCCCCCCACTAGAGTGCCCCAAAACACTTTCCTAGCTTTCCTAGAGCTATCTGTCTTGCTATTGCTCTCGCTAACTCAGCTTACTATTAAGCAAGTATTTACGTATAAAGGCTCCCATGAGCAAGAGAAGGTCGTCTACAACACGAAGTATAAGGTCTCATTCCCTCCATCTGCCTGCTGCTCATCCATGGTTAATGGCATTGCTCCCTGGCTGGTGGCTAACGCCACTGAATTCACTAGTAAGGCAGTATGATATTTAGTCTCTCTTGCTCTTGTTTCCCTTCGCCTTCGGTGCTTCAGCTTGGCTTAAAAAAAGTTTGCTTTGGTTCGTTAGGCAGGTAAAAAAAAACTTCGCTTTGTTGCGGGTTAAGCACCAGGCCAGGCTTTTGGCACTTCGGCTTTTAAAAACTTAGTTACCCACCAGTTATTTAAGCTAGGGGAAACTAGACTAGGGTCCTATAGCTAGGAAGGTTAGTAAGATCTGTTTCCCAGAGCATCTCAAGTGAAAGGGTTTTTAGGTAGGTTTCGAGAAGGCAGGGCAGGGTGGGCGCCCTCCTACGCAAAAGCGTGCTCACTCACTCAAATGATATGCATGCAGGCGGGGGTCCCAACCTCGAAAAACTTAACTTATTCACCAGTCTCTCTCCTCGGACTTTTGGTTTTGAAGTGTCAACCAAATCTCACCTGTATGTAATTGCTTTTTCAGCCCCTTTAAATGGTTCAGCCAGAGTTTACTCGGAGCCTAGACCTTTGGGGCACTCCAATAGGGATGAGCTTTTAATATGCCAAAAGTGGGACTCCCACGGCTGACCTGGCTTGCTTGCTGGCTTGTTGGTGGTTTAACAGGATATCTAGTTCAGCAGGGCATAAAGGAGGGAGTTCGGCAGGGAACTACTAAGTGACGACGCCCACTTTTGTTACCGAATTTCCCACCTTCGTTGGGCCAGGTGAACATTATTTTCTTTCTATCCAGAGGATCTAGATATGCCCAGTTCGCTTTCTAAATTTCCCACCAGTTCAGTTAAAGGAAGGACAGTAGGGATCAGGCACTTTCCAAGGGTGCGTAAGCACGCTCGACTTATAAGGAGAGGGTCAACGCCCAGATTTGTTACTCAAATTCCCATCTTGATGGACCAGGTTAACGCAACAGAAATAGTAGCGGGCCAATGGAAATAGCCGACTGGAGGATCTCTGCTCTGGTCTGGTATGGTATGGGCTGATCTCCAAGTTTCACTGAGGTTTTAGAGGGTAACTCCAAGAATGAAAATAGACTACAATTTGGAAGCTTCATTGGCAGCAAATCCACATGTTGAATAATATGACATGTCATAGAAGCATTTTTTAAGGTACTAAGCGCTTTCCTGAGGTAGTAGGGGTAATGCGCTTACTTTACTTGGGTCACCGCAACCTTTCTGTACTAAAATTACCATCTTGGTAAGGCCAGAAGCAAAGCCAGCCATTGGAGTCCCACTTTTGACGAACGTTT
>Ga0233342_1000413_pt1 | contig 11023 bp, 9 predicted proteins | sample GEONDECOMP273_FD_180706 | JGI IMG/M metagenome (GOLD analysis project Ga0233342, IMG submission 180706) | Leaf litter microbial communities from Shasta-Trinity National Forest, California, United States - GEON-DECOMP-273 | ecosystem: Environmental > Terrestrial > Plant litter > Unclassified...
TAGAAAGGAGGTCAGATACAGGTAGGCCAGAGGATCTCGTCCCGCCTTGGATCAGCTCAATTTATCGCTACGGGTTTGTAAATTCCCCAGTTGGACTCTTTGGATTCTCTGACTATATGGATCGGGCGGACTGTCAATACATCAGCTATACCTGCTGATTTCCAGCCCATTTCATTCTGGCATAGTCACCCTGCATAATAGAGAGCGCCCACCTGCATCCTTCTTCGAGCCGATCTGGGGCGCCACTCCCTCTGGTAAGCTAAGCTTTGGGTTAATTTAATTTAAAGTAACCCGGGCCATCAATCCAACCCGATACATCGATCGAACTTCCAGACGAAGCAAACTTATTTAAGCGTAACTAATTTATCACAGCTCTATTAACAGACACAAGTTCCAATGCTATTTAATAGGGGCGTTAGCTTATCTCTTATCCACTAGCGGGTGGTATAGAGCCAGAGTATGATCCGCCGAATAAAGATCGAATACATATTAGGGACAAGGTGGACCTTATCTTACTCTGGAAAGAGCGGGTCACACTCAACTCCAGAAATTGTAGTAGACAGATTGGAACTCGGTAGTCTCATCCGTTACAAGGCGGTCCTCTCGGGCCTGCCTCTACTATCCTTGAACGCGCTTTGGAGCGAGTGAACGCTTGTGGGGCTCCTTCAATGCACAAGTGGCAGATACCACCCGCTAGCGCATTATGTCTTTCAGCTGCGTAGATAAGAGGTCGGGAAGCCTGTGGGAAAAAGAAAGAGATTTATGGTTGGGAGTATCTCACCAACACCAGTATGATCGCTCGTTTTTAACTCTTGTTATTCCCCGCTCACGGGTCGGGCGGCTTTTCCAGCATCGCTTTCGTTTCGCGCTAGGTCTAAAAATCATAAACGTAGAGCAGATCCCACCTTCCCTTTATAAAGGAAAACACCAGTGAAATAAAATCCCTTTAGGCACATTACCAGACATGCTCTTTCCGGTACGTCCGCCTCTCTAATACTGTCTTGGAATGATTAATAAAAAGTAACATGGCCTTGCTTATAATGGGTCAACCACAGTGCTGCTGGTGTTGTATCTACTCCTGGTAATGGTGCTGGCTGGGCTTGGTCTTAATAATATGCATAATCACTTGCTTAAACAACTGAATCAGCTGCTTCTACAGGTGCTTATAGTGGTTATGCTTAAACCGACCGGTCTTATAATATGTCTTTGCTTCTACCCACCTATACCTCCGAGGGACAGCTATTATAACTTTTATTACCTCGCTTTTTCACGAAATACCCTCTATGGAGCAGCCCCTATACCAGGAAGTCTTACAAGTTAACAGGTTACCCGTTAGAGGGAGGCACTCATATAAAACCTTACAAGCAGCACCAGATTTGTTGGGTTCATGAGCCCTTGAGAACTTTGAGAATCGGCTACCATATGCCTTAGATTAAAACAACTTACCCGCTTACTTAATGCACCCCAGTCAGTGAGTGAGAACCCTATCACAGAATCACTTCTTAGGCAGTAGCTATTAGCCAGTCTTCTTAGTTGCTTAGATACAACCTTACTTTATACTCTCTTTGTTACTTTAAGGGGCTACCGCCCGATAGATCCATGCATTTATATCCATACATTGAATAGGGGCAGATCCGTGCCTTACGAAGGTGATTGCCAAACAAAATATTGATTTATTATACAAAACCAAGAAGCCCGGTCGACGGGCTCAATACATACAATATTGGACACTCGAAGGCACTCGACCAATCCTCCAATGGCGTACCTTTTGCATAATGAGTCAACGAGCCCATTCACTCAGCAGGAATAGCAGCGCCAGCCGGCCAGTTAGCCATTAGGCATAGGTGCCAATCTGTTAGTTATTCTTATCATTTTATTTGACCAGAAAAAAAGTTATTTTTATATAACCATGAGCAGAGGTTTCGTTCTAGTTAGCCCTGAAAGACTATGGGTGGGGAGCACATGCAATATGTTATTTCGGCTGGTGCCATACTCCAGTACCCAATCTAGTTGGTTTCTCCGCTGGCTAATGTACCTAGGCATGTTGTTTTGTAGCTGCTTCTAGGTGGTTATGTATTTTTTGATGGGCCTTTACCTCCCTCAACAGACCCCTTCTCGCCGGCGATGGACCCCCATGATGGCAGATATTTGTTTTATTTGTTTTAAGCGGCTCCAAGAATTGTGGTGCAGCATTCTTAGAGGGCTCGTTCTACACCACGCGGTCTCCCGTGGTTTATCTGATATGCAACTTGCGCGGTTCTCCGTCTTCCTCCGTTTATGTGCCGTCAACCTTCCAGCAGCTGGTTAAAAGCAAATTAATGAGAGTGCTCACAAAGATGGTTAGCATAACCGAAGTGTAAGAGCCTATTCCGGCACCGCTACCCGAGCGGGATGTGCTACGGGTTAGCAGGAATAGACGTACAGGCAGAGAATGAAAGCTGTCGCTTTAATTAGGAGGATATAAAATGAAGGGTGTGATGCTCGATCTGGGATCGGACGTCAATATCCTGCCAAATAAGTCATGGGAACAAATGAAAAACCCAAGCTGGTATGGTCTCCTCTTAAGCTCAGGCTAGCCAACCAGTACAAGATTTATCCTATTGGAAGGCTGGAGAATGAATAATGTCGAAGTATACATTGACGGAGAGAAGACGGTAGCAGATTTCATAGATTGGGCATTTGACTACAATGCTGTCCTCAACCTGAAACAAAGGCGTCGTTTGAAACAGAGGAACTGCGCGTGGTGGCTCCTCTCGACGCGATAGAGGGAGCCCGTTATACAGAGCCAGTAAATGATGATGCGCACAACATTTCAATAAAGAACATCTACAATATGACTGGGAGAAGAGATTACTATGTAAACCTAACTGCAGACGGCGAGTTAAGCTGGCGCGGTATCTGTTCAGTGGCAGAATCAATTGTACAAAGTGTCTACTCATAGGTGCGCACTGGTTACCAAGTAAGTGCGTTGAATCGGATCTGAGCTGCGCAACCCGCCAAGGTTTTATGGGATGGAGAGAGTGGATCTGTTTCTAGAACAAATGGAGGAACGGCTAAATTAAGTGCAGAGAGTTCAGGCAATGGATGTAGTGGTTAGGGGAACACCAGCGCGCTGGTGGGCGATGCACAAGGAGGACGCAGGTGGGAGCAGATTGAAGAATGCCTTAAGGTGATATTCCAGCCCGCGGTGGACCTGGAATTGTAATAACAGATTCAAAGGCATAGAAATCCGCAGGAGCATTTGGTGTACTGCGAGCAAAGGTGGATAATGAAAAATGTCCGAGTCAATGGGCTCTCACAGGTTTATACACACCCTGGATGTTGTACCATGCAGTTGGTATGTGCAACAGGAGCTAAGGAGGCAAACGATAACCTGGGAGATAATACGCAGTTTACCGCAACCTTTAATTTTAGCGCGGATGATCCTGACCTGGAAAGAATTATTCACAGGATGAAGCACACTTTATTTTGTTAAGTCGGTGCAGCAACCATTTAACCAGCCGAACTAGTTTTTCTATAACTCTTACCGAAAAGCTAAAATTTTTTTTATATTGCATTCCACCCGCCTTGTTTTATCGATCTCCGCCCGAGCCGGCTACCCCCGCTCTGGAGCCGCATGTGTATTAAATCATATAGGTGTTGCATTGGTATTCAATTAGTCAATGGCTTAGTTGTTCGCGTATCCCTAGCCTTCGTAGCAGGGGTTGTTGCCCTTGCCCGTGGAACTACATAAGGAATTCCATCTGCCCGGCCCTTCTGATCTTCAGATTCTAAGAGTTGTGACCCCGGCTGTTATTCCCGCTGTAGATAGAGCAACTAAAGTTCCTAGATTTGGTTTATTTCCCTCTCTACTGGGCTCGATATCTAGTCAATCATGCGGGAAGCTATTGCACTCACCTTATATATGTTAAAACACAAAACCAAGAATAGTGCGCCGTAAGTGGGTAATAAAATAAATAAATCTATGTGGTGTCCGGGCCAAAAAAGCAACACAGTGTACTCTGCCTAAGGTGTCCTGCCAAACCGCTGTGAGCTCAGTTAGGTCAGGCAATAAAAATCAGATGGTCCTCAAAGCTGGGCTATGTGTTATATCATAGATAAACCGATCGGAAAGGACCCGGAGGGACTTTCCCGAGGTACGAGGGGAAGGGTATGGTTTATATATATAAATAAAGTTGGAGTTGTCGATGAGGTAAGATGCCCGCGACCTAAATAAGTAGCAATAGGATAAGAAAATAATGCTGAATAAGGTGGTTTTTTAAGATCAGATATCCCCGAACTAATATCCTTCCTAAACCTAGGTGCTTTATATATCAAAAGCGGATCCTGCAAAAGTTCCTTTCCTTATCTAAAAGGTAAAGGTCAAGGTGTATTAATTTAATTATATATGATATTACGCATATTTTTATTTCTACCCCACGTACTAATTCATAACTAAATGCGTGACTGCTTCACCTCACACTAGTGGTAAGTGTCTGCCAGAATGCCCCCATGGGTAGGGTAACAACTAACTCCTAAACTAGAATAAAAAGACTATAAATAAAGACTTTAAATGTGGACCCGCCTAACCTAACACTGGTTCACTTCGGCCACAACACCTTTGGTTACACCACTTGAGGCCTGGTATGTATACTGTTAAACCTCCTGGTACTAGTCCAAGAGGGGTAGTTGGTTCCCCCCTATTGGGCTGGTTCGTCTGGCTGCGAACTGACCATGGCGAGCTGACTGCGGAAGTAAAGGGTAAGATAAGGGCTGCAAGGTGTAAAGGATAGGGGTAGTAAATGCCTCGGACTTCCAATTATATTTTATTATACTAAAATATCCAATGAAGCTGTTTTATTGAACCGGGAGCAAAGTAAGTATCCAAGTAACCAAGCAAAGCCAATGAAAAAAAAGTAAAGTAGCCGTAGCCTGGCCCAGCCCCTGAGTCTAGCTCCTGAGCCCAACCGAGTATAAAATATGATTATCCCAAGCCCAGCTACGATCGGCTTCCAATGATCGACGCCTTGAGGCAATGCCCTTATAGTTCTGACTGTAAAGGAATTCCGGCAACTAGTGGCTGCTATAAAAAAGGACCTCCTTACACTGACCCTCTGGCAATGAACCCCCTGGCTCTGACAGATATGATTTGCAATGACCACTTCCTGGCAATGAAGGGTTGGTATCTTTTGGCTACCGTAAATAGTAAATTACTGTTGCTTATTGGGGCTATGTGTCTGTTAAATCATAAAAAATTGAATCAACTTATTATGTAAAGGCAGGCATTGTAATTCCTTCTCTATAGTCCAAGTAGTAACATTCCGGTGCTCCGTAGCAGTAAGTGAGGTCGAGGGTTCTATACAGTTCGAGATCGAGTATAGATCTTGAGTTCGTTAGTATAGGTATAGTAAGTATCACGTATTCGGACTGAACAGAACGTCTGTATATAATGGATTGAACTGAACGTGTATGCTTTAACTCCTATCCATTGGTTCACATCTATCTTGTGTGGGGTCCCTCACTCTGGTCCGGTGGGAAAACGTAATGCTTGGGAGTATTGGTTTTCAGGGTAATTTACCTCACACACTCTCGGGATGGGTTCCGGCTTTAACGTATATAGACTTATTCTCGTATCTTTACTTACTTCCTTACTTACTTACTTCCTGACGCACCCGCTTTCCCTTCCATCCCTCCTTCCTTCCGCATCAGCCCGCCAACACGCAATCTCGCAATGCCACCTGTATGATATAGTGATCCTGTTCCAACCCACGAATCTTTGAACTCCTTCAGGTATTCCTCTATGGACATGATCTCTTTTTGCAAAAGATATCCCCTCAAGTCATGCATACTAGGGCCTTTGAAGCCCTTACCAGCAGCTATAACAGTATCCCACATAATAAGAAGATCGAGCAGCATTGAAGGGTATATCTGCATCATACCAATAGCTATGTACTCATAGCAACTTATTTGTATTGCTTATTCCAATGGGCATCTAAGGTGGGCATTTGTATTAGCCAAGCTTGGTTGGGCACTTAGAACCTATAGGCCGGTTCAAACCTTTCTATAATATCCGGATGCCCACTTTTGTTACTAAATTTACCACCCACCAGTTCAAGGAAGAAAAGCCAGGGTAAGGATACATTTATTACTCTACGCCACTTTCTCTTTCTTCAAATCGATGGCGGCTCCCGTACCTCGATCTACTTATGGTCGATCTCGCGTTCAAATCCTCAGGTGTGGTATCGTAGCCGATGTTTTCGTTTCGTTGTCCCAGTGGTTTGATTCAGAACATGTCATTTGTGAGAGTATTTTTCTAGGAAGAGCTTAATGAATAGAGTAATAGGTTCCTTTGAGAGTTGTGCTGACCAAGAATACCAAAGTATTATTCAAAACATTAAGGATCGCGCTATTACCCAAACCTTACGTGCACTCATCCTCGTAGGCGTTGTCTTTCCTTTGCTTTGTCCTGTCTTTTCCTAGCACACACAAGGAGAAGGAAGGACTCGTACTCATATCTAAGTATAAATAGAAGGACTCCTATAAGGATGGAAAGCGAGAAGTATAAGGAACTCAAGCGACGTAAGCGGAATATAAGTAGGATAAGGACTCAAACTCGTAGCAGTAAGAGAACTAAGCTGGTCTCCCTATCCCCTTACCTTTTCCTTTCTCCTTTTTATTCCTCTCCTCATACAATTCGTGGTCTAATCGAGCGTAGCGATCCTCATACAAGGCTAGAAGGGGTCGAACTCATACTCGTAGGAGGTAGAGTAAAGAAGGAACTCAGTCGAGAACTAACTCAAGCGACGTAAGCGAGGACTCGTACCACTTGGATCAGCAGTTAGTTGTTTCAAACTAGTGCTGCTGTACCGTGTGCCCTACCGTATGCGCTTTTCTTTTCTACCGTGCCCCTTTCTTTTCCATTCTTCCTTTTCTTTTCCTTTTCCTATGTACTTGTTTAGCTCTTAGAGCAATCCACCTTTACTTTTTTCCACCTTTAACATAATTAACATGAAGAGTTTCATTCGGAGGAATGTTATTCGGAGGACTATGATTACAATGATTGTTCATATGGAGATCCTTCTGAGAGAAGAGCAATAGTGCTGCAACCAAACTATCCAGTAGAAGTTCCATATGATATCTAGCGCTTGACAGTAGATAGAGAGGCACCCCCCCCCCACCCGTACACTTGGCTATAGAGAGAGAATCAGAGGTAAGGCAGTACAGTATATCAGCATAAGTGTTGGCTTATGAGAGAGAGAAGACAGGTAAGGCACCCACCCCCTATTTCTATATGAACATTTTTGTAAAGGCCTTGTGGGTGGTTGCGATGGATGACCATCACAGGTGCAAAGGGTAATTGTAGATGGTATTAAATAAGGGATCCAAATATTTGCCAAACCTGGTGGACATGACACAGGTATAAGCACCCTCGTCAACAAAACATTGATGAATGATGATGTTCTTTATTGTGATGGGGATTTGGAATGTGATAGATGAAGGCAACCTAGATTCGCCTTGGTCTAAGTCGAAGGTCATTAGGCGTTAATTATATGGGTCTATGGTGCTTAATTTTGATAGTAGTGCCTTCTTTTGGTAAGGAGACTGGAGTACCTTGAATGTAGACATGGTGGTAGGGGATCGGAAGAAATTATCTATGATGCTCTAACTGTGGGTAGCTTTCACACGAAGGTTATGAGTTGTATGTTTTATAGGTGGCTTGGGTACAGTCACTACTAGGTATAATATGAATAGAACCGCTGGTGGAAGCTGAGGCATCCTCTCGCTGTATGGGAGTGGATTCTTACATTCCATAGGCTCACTCAGTTGCGGGTCTAGAGATGAATATCTACTGAGTTCATGTAGATATTCTTGTAGGTAAACTTCCCAGCTGGGGGTAGGGGATAGGGGGGGATTCGTACTTATTGTTGGTGAGCTATGGCACCTTGTTTAGGGAAGGGGTTTTAATAAAAATTATCATCAGTTAGCTCTATATATGCTATTAACCCTAGACCAGGAAACCCATTCATTCAGTGAGCTTTCTATCCGCATTAGGTCTGTTTTCAATACGCCTCATTCCGTTCGCTTTAATCCCCTTTCTTTCATATTATTTTCGCCGTAGGAAGTCAGTTCGCGCCAGCCCCAACAGCACTGAACGGGAGCCTTGTTATACTGGACTAGGGTATGCAAAACTGGATTTAAACATGCCAAATATATGTCCCCTCGTCGGATGGACACCTAATTGGGATTAACACAAGCCGGAAATACTACAGTACTTCGCCGCACCCCCAGGTGATTAGTAGACCTAGATTTTTGACTCGTCTTCGTTTCCATAATAGCCAGGTTACCTTCGAGGATAAACCTTTCCACTTTCTTTTCACCTTATTGTGGTACCTTTTAGTCGGACGCTTGCCTTTACCTCCTACTATTGCCCGCCCCCGGATGAGGAGGAACGAGCACTGGTTTGGAAATGAGCCCTACCAACAAAGAAAGGAGCCTGGTGATTTAGCGCTACCGCCCCAACCCCACGAAACACGAAGGAGTCCTGCCAATAGAATAGAGACCGGGAGATAAATAAAGAAATAGATACTACCTGTCCCATTATGAGCAACAAGATAAGGTACCGCAACGGGACGGAAGGATGGACAGACGGGCGGAATAAGGTAAGGTGCCGCATCAAACAACTAGGCTCAAGGGTCCCCCGTAAACCCCGCCTATATAATTTTATCGCTACACCCCTGGCTCTTAGTTGGGGGGGTATTGCTTTCCTCCGAACTACTCCAGTACTTTTGATCTCTCGACCGGACTACAGGAGATTTTACTTTTACCCAAGGCGGTCATACTTCAGTATACGCTCGCCGCCCTCCGGCTAGATGAAAAGACCAGGGGGGCTCGACTTCGCGTGGTACCTTACAATGCTTTCACTTCAAATGGCCCGATATAAACAAGATGAGCTTTCAGTTCGCTTTCCCCCATTCTCGCTTTCTGGCATTCCCACTTTAATGTTAGCCATTTTATTTCGCTTTAGTAAGTCCGTATGAGGCCCGCTTTATGGCCCGCTTTCCGGTCTGTATGATGGATGTCCACTTGTTCGCTTTCTGGTTGACCCATCCAGATTGTCATTCTGGTTGACCCATTAAATCCGCCCCATTCAGTTAGCTATCTAGATCTGCATTCGCCCCCTCGAGACCCATTCTCTTCGCTTTCTGCCCGTATGATGTCTGTTTTCTGTTGTCCATATTATGATGCCCGAAGTCCCTGCTGCTTTCTGTTTTTAGTTCGCCATAGGAAGGAAGTTAACCTTCCGCAGGCAGTTCGCTTTTAGTTTGCCATAGATGGGCTGGATATATACTCCGGACCTGGACGGATACACAGCCCACATATAAATTGACTCTTAAGGGGCCTTAACGCTACAGCTTGCACTCCATGGAACTAAGTGCTTGCTTGGACTAAGATAGTCTATAGTGAATTGTTTCAATGAATGACTTCTGTTAACACCTTTATAATCTCGAAAATAAGACATAGATCTATTACGTTGCATATCTATGTTGAATACATTTGTCATTAGACTAGGTTCCATACAATCTTATTTTTAAATAGAACCCCTCTCCTTTTAGTCGAGCGACTCCGTCCCTTGGCCCAGGCAAGTTCTAGAAGTTTACCTATACACGTAGTCTGATCTTTGTTGTTTCCGAGACTCGCCTATAAAATGGACTTGCATATCTACGTTGTTTCACTTGTCCATTTAGGTGTTAAACTCGTGGAAATCATATAGTGAAATGGAGGAAATAAATTAGTTGTTGCCAAGTTGTGAAATTGCCAGAAATTTGAACTCCCAAGTTGTATTAAATTATGAAAACTTAGACCAACTAGTGTAGTGGGGACTAGAGTTGTTATAATAAATAATTGCATTCCGGTAGGTACACTAGAAAAGAGAGAGCCATGCTTACTTAGCTCAGCTAAGGCCAAGGCCAAGGCTAATGCATGCAACTAGTTGGACTAAATAAAGCTACAAAGTTGAAATAAAGCTAATTTATCTTGATTGCACCGGGACTCAAAGTTGAGCTACTACAAGTTGAAAACTCAACCAGTACGGAACCAAAAAGAAGTCCTTTTGCGCGTAGAGCACCAATACAGCGTTCACCCCGACAGAAGGATAATAAACCTTTCGGGAAGCAAGCATGAGGATTTTAGGAATAGAACTTACCAGAAAGAACACAGTTACTACAACCTTCCTCTTATAAACTTATTCTGCCCAAGCCCCTTTCCCTATTATGCTTTTATTTGCCCAGGACATGTTTACAATAGAAAAGGGAAAGTACACCCGCGTTACCAACTTACGACGAGAAGAACGAAGGAAGGACGTTCACCTCAAGCTTACCATCGCAACCACAGTTACCAACAACGAAAAGTTCGTCTGAAAAGACCAGTTCACCTGGAGCCCACAGTGACACCTAGCGATCGAAACTGACATGACATAGCATGGGGCAAGACGAGGCGGGACGGGACTTAGACTGGTAATAACAAGTTAGGTCAGCAATAAAAGCCCAAATACATTAAGTTTAGAACCCAACCTAATAAGGTAGGTAAGGTAGGTGAGTTACACGTATTCTGAGACGTGGTTCGCTTGCTTCCAATGATGATCTCTACTAACATCAGTCATAAATTGAAAAACCTTTGTTCACCCCGACCGAGTCTTACTAGCAAATTATTCACTACTTTCGTCATTTGTTTACTAATCGTAACAGTATTTTGAAATCCCGCCTGACTTACCGCGACCCTTGCTGCCTGCTGATATCGACCTTGCCGCGGCCTGATACCGACCGCCTGACTGCTGATCTACTTGCTTACTTACCGCTTTGACCTACCTTGCTGCGACCTGGCGAACGACGAAGAACGATTCTGCTTCGCTTGACAAAAGCACCTCACTGATCATACGCATTTACCTACCTTACCCACCCGAACTCCATACCCCTCCCTGGAGAAACCTTCACAGCGCACCTGGAATTACCAACAGCGAGCAGTGAAACCTCAAGTCCACAGTTAT
>Ga0233342_1000414_pt1 | contig 11019 bp, 4 predicted proteins | sample GEONDECOMP273_FD_180706 | JGI IMG/M metagenome (GOLD analysis project Ga0233342, IMG submission 180706) | Leaf litter microbial communities from Shasta-Trinity National Forest, California, United States - GEON-DECOMP-273 | ecosystem: Environmental > Terrestrial > Plant litter > Unclassified...
GGGGGGGGGTGCCAAGTATATAAAGTCAAGCAATGACTTTCCTTATTCCTCTTATTTCTGTCATCAGCTAGTGCAGCCGAGTTTACTAGCCCAGTTGAGTATCCCATTCTGGGTTGATTAGACTTGCATAAGCAGTCATGTTTTTATAATGAGCCCTGTAAAGGTTATTCATCGTCGTCAGGTCTTAAGGAGTATGTCCAGATCTAAAGATATAAAGAGGGACGGAAATGGAGAAACGGATGGATATCGAGATAAATAATCATTTATTAAGTTCGTATTCATTTGGTCCCCCGCTTGCTTGCTAGCCCTGGTAGGGCGCATAAACCATATTCCATAAGAGCTTCACGTCCGGCGTTAAGCCAGTTCCGTTGCAGCAGCTGAGGTAGCAATAAATCAATATTGAATATAAAAGGCAGGTAGGTAACATTTATCTTTAGGTGACCACTTTCGTACGACCAGTGCTAGATGCCAGCTTAATGTAATCACCTAGCCTTTCGAGTACTGGTTTGCTCAAGGGCTATAACTCCTACGTAGAGGGTAAATTTCGTGGAATAGTTCGAAGGTTAAGGTATCTAGGCGGAGGTAGCGGGACGAAGCCATGTATCTCTCTGTGTTCGTCCAGCCGATGCAAGCAATGACTGTGTCCATCGCAGCTATGTGTATCCAGCCCAGTGTATTAGCCTTGGCCTTAGCCGAGCTAAGCATAGTAAAACTCTCTCTGTATTTAATTTGTAGTTCTTAGAATAGTGTGGTACTATTTATTTTTACTTGCTATTGCTGCCTATGCCCTGCTAACTATAACTATATAGAGTCTGTCCTGGAACTACAGCTTACGGAGTGGGGTTACCTTGCCTTAATGGATTAGCTTTCCCTGGCTGGGTGCTTCCGACCTTGTGACCTGCCTTAGATCTCTATCTCTATCTATTTATCTTATTCTTTAAAAAGGAAAAGCAAAGGGCAGGCTTTAAACATTGCCTTCATTTTCGTGCTGCTTTTTTGATGAACTCACCTTTTTATTGCCGGAAGTCCACTCCGTGCCTCGATCCAACACTTTTTATTTGAAAAGCCTCTTTTGCCCATTAGTTGGTTTACCCCTACTGCTCACGCCACGACTTACCGTCTTTGCACGACCCAACCAAGGTTCCAGTGCTTACTTAATCAAAACATCACCACATGCTCGGATTGATTGCATGCAGTAAGGGATTACCTTGTTATGCTAGATCAATTTCACCGTTAGACAGCTAATTAGACAGCTCAGTTAGTTGTGGGAGGGAGGGATCGTTGGAACTGCCTCCTTGGATTGAAGGAACTACAACCAGCAGACTCCGGCTTAGACCTTTCTATGTTACGCCTACACAATTCATTCATGTAATGGGTTTACTTAACTGTGTTACCAACAACTTGGCTGCTGGCGGGCGGATTAACAACCCTTTATATACTTGCTCTATTACCTCCACTTAGAGCTTTGCACGGGTGGGCGTTCTACAACAGCAACACTTGCTTAATTTATACTTAGGAGGGAGGTACGTACAGCTAGATACTTATACGGCATGGCATGGCGAAACAACCTTAATAAGGCACGTTAGTTAGTGAACAGACGCGAAAGCGAGTGGGCTTTAGAGATATAAAAAAATAGAACCTCGATCTCTACCCTCGCCCCTATACGACCCTTACCCCACAGAGCATTGGGTTACTACCTGGGCTACTAAGCTTGGTTGTTACTCGGGCTCGGATACCGGGATCAGATGCCCTACTCAGATTGGATACTAAGCTGATGCGCTATTTGACTAGACTACTCGACTGGGTCGGATACTCGGGCTGGGCTTGGATACTTGGTTGAGAATACTTGGCTACTTGACTGAGCTGAACGGTTCGAAACAATGTAAGGAACGAGAATAATCCGTTTACGATGCGCCTCGGGATCACCGGCAGACAAATGGTTCTATCCATGCTAGGAAGCGTGTGCCAGTAATGGATAGAAACAAATAGCCCTGATATATAACCTGTATGAACAAATAAGGAGAGGGATCTCTCTTACCCAAGTACGAAGAATCAATTTATAAATCGTCATCGCCGGAGATAGAAGTGGCTCTTACAGGTACAAGCTGCCAATAGTAAACGTAAGACACACTCGTACGGATAGAGGAAGGACTAATACAAATATGAAATCACAAAAGATAGATAGATAGTAGTTACCCTGCAGCCCTCTCTACTACTTACAGTTTAAAGACTGCTTGTGAGCACTGACTGCCAGCGGGAAATGGGAGGTACAGCTACAGAACCAATCTTATAAAAAATAATGTAATGTTTTTCCATGAGGCATTAGCAGGGGTGGGTGGAGAGACGATCCGGTCTAACCCTTTAGGTATCGGGCTATATAGGTAGTGAATCACATACTGATATTATAATATGCCACGAAGTTTAGTCTCCAGGACCTGGAACGGATGGATTCGGGCGCGGACCCAAACTCAATATAAATGGAGTTGGTTCATGCATTATTCCGTGGAACAGTACATTTTTCGCTTCCTCACCGGCCGGGTGTTCTTGCTTTAGTAATAAGCTGACTACTGTGGCCAAAAAACATGCCACCACAGTTTGGGTTGTTGGGATATAAGGCTGGCACTACTCTTTTTTGCAGCCCTCTCCTTATCAGTCGATAGCTTCGCACCTTCGACGAGCACCGAATCTAGCATAATTACGCCGTGTTATTACATATATAAAGAATGAAGGGAAGACGACTAACCCATACTGAATCTAGCATAACATACTAGTTTGATTCCAGTTTTCTTTCATACCGAATATAGTGTTATTACATATATAAATAATGATTGGAAGACTGAAGTTTCGCCAATCTATTCGTCTCCACTATTGTCAACCTGATACGATGCAACTTAGAGAAAGTCATAGCATATCACGCCTGGGCTTTGCACTCCGATCTTCAATGTCATCCCGGAGAGACTTCAATTTCGTTATTTCTTGGCGGTGTTATTAGGTTCGAATCCTTCAACATCCAGATTGGAATCAAATCCAATTCCGCGCGGCTCGCGCCTCCCCGCGTTATAGCACTGAGCGGTGATAGTGTCTTAAGGATAGGAGATGGATCTTAGCATTCATGGCTGTTTATTTCCACCAGTCGTCAATCACCTCGCTAGGGGAATCTCTGCTATTCCGGATCTTACCAAGCCTGTTTTTTCATTTTGGTAAGGTGGGCATGATGCCCCGATTCAATATCGTACTCTGGTAGGGTAAGTCAAGTACCTGGCTGCCAGTGTCTTTATAGCAGGGGCGACCCGGTGGCGCATGCGATCCTGTCCGTATGCGTCCCACATGTTGGTGCTGGTTTCCTCCAAGAATATACAGCAAAATGAGGCAAATCAGTCTATGGCACGGCGCAAACATTGCCTTCTCCTCACCCTCCTATCCTCAGGTGAGCCTTCTCCTCACCCATTTCAATAAATGATTGTCAAAGAAATAAATGATTGTCAAAAAGAGAGAACCAACAAAGCGTCGAAAACACTGTCAGTGAAAACCCAACATGCAACCGCTAAAAGATAAAGATGCATATTGTGAAAAGGGCGCACGAGACATAAAATGACATAGCCCACCAATGTTGCAAGTTATCTACTTATTTACAGTAGCATTATTTGGTGATAGGAAGCATTCTTATTAGAAGGTGCTCGCTTCGCTTGCTCGTTAGAGCTATGCATTGTTCCATTTAATATATTGCTAGCTATGCAATTGCTCTTATAGTTCATGTTTCTTTCTTTTGCTCATGTACATTGCTTTTCTTATTTACATTTTTTATTGCTTTTCTTATTTACATTTCTTATTTACATTTTCCATTGCACAGTCTTTTGTACCTTCGTTATTCTTTTAGTATCTTGGTAATTCTTTTGTACCCTCGTCATTCTGAACATAATCTCCGATTGATGCAATCTACGATTTTATTTGATTTTATTTTCTTATTTTATTTTCTTATTTTATTTTCTATTTTATGGTTCTCCCGGCTCTAGTAGTTACCGATATATATTGTTTTTTTTCAGCGGAAGTCGCTAACTCCTTTCACCGGGAGCCCCCATCGTGTGTGTTCACGAGAGGAAAACCAGGTACTTGACCGGGATGAATCCCTCCTGTACGACCCGTCATCCGATCCCATAACGAATTCGATAAATGCGGGTCCGACCCTTAGGAACAGGTTTTTTAGACATTCCGATCCTATTCATGCAAGGTGCACCGTTGGCGCGACGGACATAACTTATGATTAGGATTAAACAAAAGAAAAGTGTGAATGCGTAGGCTCTTAGAAAGGGGCACTTTGAAGGAAAATATCATTCCTTGCCCTCGGAAGGACAAGCGCTACGCACCTGAAATTGTCTGTTTCTAAGAGGGGAAGGGGTGGAGGAGGGCCCTTCTCGCTTTTTTTTACTTACAACACCCATTAAAACTGTCCACAGTTTCCCAAGTATTCGTGGATCATATGTTTAAACTATAGGGAATATACTTGAAAATGAGCATGGATTATTATCCTCAAATAGATGGTCAAACAAAAGTGGTATATAAATGACTATAAACTTATTTACAATGTTTTACATCATACCAATAGGGACAATGGGTTGAATGGCTACCACTTGCAAAATGGTAGTACAATACCTATAATGGTGCTACAAAATTTTCACCATATGAAGATATCTATAGAAAAAACATGTATCTCAGTTGCTTTGTACCTTTCTTCTACAATTGATTGGTTAATTTAAAGGGCAAGGGTTAGATACGATTAGTGACTCACTTATATTGGGGGTGAGGTTACGCTCTTTTCATATGAACACAAGAAATTAATTGTTGGATCTGTCAGAAAGGTAAGGACCTACCGGCCATTGCTTTGAATAACGAAGGGTTATGTTCGTACTTTATCGAATCGAATCGATCCTAATATTATATGCCTCGATCTATTTGTTTATTTATTCATAAATCCAAATAAACCCGTGATAGCCTGATTATGATTGGTGAACAACGACTCTCTTTTTATGACCGGGCCAAATAGTAAGTAGTACACAGATATGGATTTAGAATCTGGCTACGCATGCTCTTTATATACCGTTCGAAACATGCTACTTCCCTTCTGTAAATAAAGCATTTTTTTGAGCGTCTTTACCTAATATAGATAGATGGCCTAAGCATCCAAACCCCTACAAAGCAGAGGTTATGAGTTGAGGATCGGTGGGTCATATCAGTAAAATGATAAGCAAACTTCATGGAGCTGATCCGCCACTATAGATATTCGGAGGGACGCACTCACTCTTACCCAGGAAACAACCAGGGCACCGTTTATAAACAACTCCGCAAATAAAAAAGCAGTTACCAATCAATCCAGCCATGTTCATATATATGGTTAGTAAAATATGAATCTACCATGAGAATCACTAGAAGATTGAAAATAAAGTTTGACATTAGTGTTAATTATGTTGATGAAGTCTAATTTGATGTAGCACCTCTTCATGCATGTCAAGTGATGTTAGGCAATCCCTACTTATGTAATATGGATGCAACCTTAAGCTAGCAACAGTATAGAGATAATATGTAGATATGTAGTAGGTATTTAATTTCTTTCTTTTCCTTTTCAAATAGGGGAGAAGGAACGAAGTTTAAGCCTTCGCCGAATGAAAAAGAAGGAATGACATGAAAGACCGGTAAAGCCCGGGCTCTCTCTCTCCCATCTTCCCTGGGCAGTAAATCCCTTCAGCTTGGCAGGCTTTAATTCCCCCTTTTTGCTTGGGGCTGGCAGGCCATTCTCTCCGCCTGGCTATCCCTATATTAAACCTGGTATTACTAAAAGAGCATAGTAAAGTTGTTCACGTTACTCAGCAACAGAACTCTGCTTTATCAGGAAGGAGTAATGTTCGTCTAAAATAGGGAGGGATTCAACAGTTATTATTATTTAAGCCAATGCATTTATGATCTTTTAGTTTCGGGCCCAACCTAACCCACGCATTTTTGAATCGTCCTGTTTCCCCCAACAATATAGATACAAATCGTGCTAGTGCTCGCTCCTCCATCCAGCTTGTTGTGGGGAGTAGTATGATATATTACAATTTGAACCTACATGCCACCAAAAACCTATCCGTCGGGTTTTCCTTAAAGAGATAATAATTTGCTCGAATGGGAATAACTAGGTTCTCTATCATAGTAATTTCGATAGGGAGGCATGGTATAGCACTTGTAATGAGGTTTCTTATGTCATTCATTAAAGCGGGTCCCAAATAATTTGAACCCCTCCCTACTATTATAATAAGCTGGGAAAGGCAACATTAGGGGAAGGCAACTTCTTTAATATAAATGAATCTATCCGTTCGATATCCATCCGTGGGTAGGCTGACGTAAGCCCATATGCAGGCGATATAAAATCCTTTCTTCTCCCACCCAGCCTTTTCTACAGAGTATTGGGAAGAGTAAGAACGATTGGGAAAGAGTAGGAACGATACATATCTATGGAAGGAACGAAATCACTACAGAGTAAGGCTGTCCTTAGAGCGAAGGTATCGGTTCATAAAGTCTCTACCGGTTTTTTAAGGTAAGAACGTTCTCACAAAAGAAGGGCCTGCTTAGATGAAATGGGTAGAAGGAGTTCGGCGAATCTCTCTATAATCTCAGGAAGGATGGCTTTTATATAAGATGGCTCTTAAATATGGGCATGAAATAACCTGGCCTTCCTAATACGCCACCTTTCACTAGTTAATTTACCATCTGGTAAGAACAGGTTCACAGAGTCAAATTTACCACCCCATAGGTCAGGTTAATGCAGGGGAATTTACCAACTATTCCTCTAATTATAGTTAGAATCCTTCCAATACCTTTATCCTTACTTTAATAGAGTGTCAAGAAAAACCTGCTCTAGGAAAGAACCTTTTAGCCTATCTCGTGTGAAGAAGTCTATCTCGCTCGAAGGAATCCTATTTTGCTTGGCTTGGTGGTGATATCTCGCTTGACTTGATAGTGGGCTTGCTCGCTGATTAGCTAGTGGGCTGGTGGACATCTCCGGCTAGCTGGCTAGTTGGCCGGTTGGCTAGTTGACTGGGGCTGGGCTGGCTCTGCTAGCATTAGGTAGCACTTCCTTTATATAAGGTTTATTGGGTGCCTGGGGTGTCAAGTAAATGGTTTTTTCTTTTTGGAAGGTCAGCAGTTGTATGGAGTCATTCGGTTGGGAGGCTTTTTGGTGGGCCTTCCATAATCTTGGAATGAGTGGTCAAGTGGGCGTCAATGGACATCATGAAGAGGTAATGTGTGTGATGGTAAGGTTTGTGCTTGCCATTGTAAGGGGGTGGGCACTCTTCTTGGATAGAGAGCGTGTTTGGAAGTATTTACAAGTACGCGATTAACCATCTCGCCATGAAGAGGAGAGATGCGCCTAGAAAGTGGTCATCCGACGATCGCTAATGGATGGGGGCGAATAACGGGATTCTAACCCTTTCGTAGCCCGACTGAAGAATGTTGGCCCTGGCTTTGAATACCAGTATGGCACGCCTTGCTCCACTGCCAAAGCCTTATATATGGAATACCACGGTGGAGGTTGCTCAGCTAGTGCTTGCTAGGCACTGTGAGTAATCAAGCTAGGATTACCCACTCTTAAGATTTAGTTTTCTGAACAATAGAGGGATAGAAGGCTTTCAGGAAAAGGCATTGCTCGTTACCAACCTTGTGTATATTTGAAATAAAGCCAAATAGTGATTCCACAAAGAGGGTAAAAAACAGAGTCATATAATCAATATAGACCAGCGGGATGAGTTGAAAAAGGTGGAGTGAAAGTGGAGTGAACAAGGCCAAAGATGGAACCCGGATAAAGGGGAATAGTCCTCAAGTAAATTAACTACTACTCATGGCAGTTAGGAGTTATTAGTGTACAGTGTTCAGTAAGATAAAATTCCATTCTCTATCCGAAAACTATGATAGTAATGCTAAACATACTAATATAAACATACTCATATACAAGTAACAATATGCAACACATGTCCTCAACATATAAGCAGTAATCAGTAATCATCATCAGGAATCCATCGAGCAGCAAAGAATGGATCCAACATATAGCACATCATATCCAGTGGCGGTATAGAAATAGGCACAAGTATCCACTCAGTATCACTGTATCATCTCATCCATGGCAATGCATCAACATGAAATAGCCTAAAAGCAGCAAAGATAGGCTATAAAACTGCATGAGCTCAAAGCTAAAAAATGTAGTAATATGCATATACTTTATATGGCATAACAGTACCCACCTTGGTATCAGCTACGAAAGATCTGCAGATGTTTATCTCCAACCACCACATCTCCTTAGCCATGTATAGGGCCCACTCAAGGACTTCGTTCCTCAAGCCCATAGACACTGCATATGCCAGTTATTATCTCTTATTGGAAAGGATGTTGGAGGTGCAATCAGCATAACATGCCATGGTTGTGACTCCAGATTGGAACAGGTGGACAAAATAAAAGACAAAGGAGGGGGATATGTCTTGTTGCCTTATGTTTGGGACCCCTTACCACAAAGCTCCTGAGCTTGAGGGACGGAGTCTTGTTTGCACTAGACTTGTTTAAGTTTGTTCCTCTTCCCGGTTACAAGGCTTGCTTCTAGGAAGACCCAGATCTAAACTCCAAGCGGGGCTACTGGTTATTTTTAAAATAAAGGTTACAGGGCTTAAGGAAGGACCATTGTTTACACATGCTTATAGGAGAAAAGCTAAGACCCATCTATGATATTTTACGAGAGCAGCTGTAGGGGGAAAGACTATGTTTTTCCGAGCTTAAAGGATGTCCTTTGCAGCCATATATAACAATAAATCTCGAGTAGAATCTGGAGGGCTAAGCAAAGGAGCTGTCATAAGAGCCTTTTTTTAAGGGCATCAAAAGAATGTTGAACAGCATCCATCATCCCATAAAAATAGGACTCCTTTCTTTAACAAACGCATAAATCCCTTGGTTATGCTGGCATAGTTAGCAATAAAATGTCGAATAAAATTAGCTTTACCTTGCTTTTAATTTGATGAATATTACAAGGAAGAGGCAACTTTAGAATCGCTTCTACCTTCAATGATCAACCTTCATGCTACCTTAGTTGGGCCATGAAATGTGAATATGATGGGGACATGAGATAAAAATAAAGTAATAAAGCTAATTCGTCAGTTTGAGAATGAAGGGTACGTGAGATTGTTAATTAAGGGGAAACTTGAATCTTGGCAGATGTTTCTGTTGGGAACGCCCTTCTCCATGTTTCCGGATCGAGAGTTATTATTCGCCTCTGTTATTTGGAGCGGCTTACTTCCTCACGGATGGGATGAAGCGACTACCTTCCCCAATCTAACCTTCCTTCCATTCACTGCTAGGAGGGAGGAATATTTCTTTATGCCCTGACAAAGCCAGCCAGGAGTTCATTTGGTTAGCATACTTGCTGGATTCTTAATCAATTGGCACTGCTATTACACACCTTAGAAGCACCACCTATGGGATGACTGGTTTACCTTATCTTACAAGCCCTGCTGGGTTGATGGGATGGGATGGATGGGAATTACTTGAAATGCTGGAAATCCGCGATTTTACTAAAGACAATAGAGAGTTTGAGCGGGCACCCTATCAACCAGACTACCCTATCCTCCTACTTTGTTAGCCCCAAACAGCTAGCCAGCGTTCACCGACTTCCCTGAGAGCTAGCTTTCCGACCGCCTTACAAGCATTCACCGGAATCACACTTGCCTTACTTAGTTGTTGCCACCACTCAGACAACTTGGATTTAATAACTCAGAATACAATTTCTAAATTAGAACCCACTCCATTCTAGGAATATAGGAATCAACCTATATGCCTTTATTTTACTGCTACACCTACCTTAAGACCTAGACATGTTAGCCCTCACTTGGATTAATGAAAGAAGCAAGCGCTTCATAAAGGAAGTGTTCAAGGGCATATAGCTCTGTATACAGGGAGTAAACACATTCATAAGTACGGGAGAAGGGTAAGAGATGTTCACACTTGCTTTATGAATGCTTTGGTTGCTATGGCTCACTCTCTTTATACTTTAGACACCCCAGGAAAGGGAAGACACCCCAGGAAAGGGAGTGGAGCGGTGGAGGGATCATGCCCAACCTACTAGTCTTTAGACCTGGAACAGAAGACATAGAGGAGTATGGATGGCATGGCATGCTATTAACCCCTTGGCTTATCTTTACCCACCTACAACTAGACAGCCCTAGACTACTTGATTAAGGAAGAGTTTAATGGGAGCTATACCTGATGGGTGGGTGGGATTAGACCAGCCCTTACCACACCTTCTCCTTAGACTGGAACCCTAGGAGCATGGCATGGAGTTTGTTAGTCATGCCCACCATACCCTGATATTAGAAGCACCAGCTGGATGGTGGATTGAATGATCACCTTACCCTTGATTTACATTATTGCCTTAAACCTCAGAGCATGGCATTGATTTAGTGGAAAGAGAATTCCCAACCTACCTAGTCTTTTAGACCTGGAAGATTAGACGTTGAGGAGGATGGCTGGAACCCCTTTGCTTGCTTTGCTTAGCTTACCAACTCTCTTTCACCTGCAAGAACTAGTAGGGACAGAATAAAATAATATCTGTCAAGGTTATTTCCTTCCTGTTGTTGTTTAAAGAGAATAAAATAATATCTGTCCCTAGTTATTTTCCTCCTTGCTTATAATATAAATAATATTTGTCCTTATAGCTAATAATAAAGAGAATTTGAAAGGTAAAGATTGTGGGGGTGGTTTTTGTGGGTAATAGGACGTGACCATTCCTCTCCTCCTCTCCGAGCCCTGGTTTATTATATAAAACCCTAACAAAATTTGTATTTTATACCCCCTTTGATATGTATAACGGCGTACCGGAAAAAAGAAAATAAGATATAGATAAAATGATGTGTTTTCTTTGCTAAGCATGATGATTGCTAAGTATAATCAAAGATATGCATATTTCCCTATTGAATCGAGACGAGACTGAATCAACGGGGGGGGGGTTTA
>Ga0233342_1000415_pt1 | contig 11017 bp, 9 predicted proteins | sample GEONDECOMP273_FD_180706 | JGI IMG/M metagenome (GOLD analysis project Ga0233342, IMG submission 180706) | Leaf litter microbial communities from Shasta-Trinity National Forest, California, United States - GEON-DECOMP-273 | ecosystem: Environmental > Terrestrial > Plant litter > Unclassified...
TTAGAACCAAACCTTTTGATGGGGCTATTCTTTAGAACAATGAAAGTTTGCCCAACGTGTTCGAAAAGTTGATATAGACACGAATGAATAAGGGTTTATTCCATCCCCAGAAAGGAGGACAGGGTTGAGTGAGACATCCATACCCTTACTGTTTTCCCAGTTTTACCGTTTTCCCATAGCTGAAAGATAATTACTGTTCCGGCAAGGAAGGTTGTTGACATCCAGACCCATCCTGTTGTAAACCATAGCTAAATCGTCGGGAACGACCCATACCTTAAGGATAAGGAAAGGATGCTTTGATTATGAAAGACACTTCCCTTTCGGAACCTTACCATTTTTGGTGCCAGACCCTCTCCCATTTAGTTGGTTCAGGGACGCAGTGATTTACTTACTTCTTGCTCCGCACCTCACGAAGCCAGAACCTTTTTGCTTCACGTGTTTCAATCGGAAAAGGATTGGTTAGACAGGCGCTTATCTTTTTGAGGTATCAGGCCTAGATACTTACTTATGGTCTCACTCACTATAAAGCCCCTTATTCTTGGGAGGGAATGCTTCAGCCTACTGGATGAACAGCCATTGGATCGTTTTAGGAACTGCCTTCTTGGATTGATTCACTGCGTGCCGGAACTTATGGGATGATATGGGGGTAGGCACTTACGTGGTTGTTGTTTAAACTTGCCCTTAAGAATAAAGAAACAGGATAAGTATAGTGTAACTAATTCATAAAGGACTCTGGCTTAAGGCCGCTAAGGCAACAATAAATAACGTAGATACGCAAGTTCAACAGCATGGTTCAATAACTGTTTTCACACTGGGCTTTCTTTTAAAAATGGAAAAGTGAAATGTAGAGATGCGAATCAGATATTGATTATTATTGATTTCTTGCAATAAGGTATCCCACCTCTCATAGGTAAACTTCTGGAAATGGCATTATAATAAAATCCATTGTATTTACCCGATATATGGTGGGGTATCATCCCACCCCCAGAAAAAAGAGGTTGAATTGCGCAACAACACCAAAATTGAAGAAGTTGGCATATTGTGCTAACCTTATAAATTATTTGCCTCTCATTGTTTATGTGGGCCTCCTTCCCACTCGGATATGGCAAACGGAATATGGTTTTCGGGGTATTTTTTTGAAGGTTATCCAGGGGCCTTCTCTCTTTACTAGCCCTGAAACTTTCTTTTTTTGTACTTGCCATGGTATGATTTATGTCTAATGGGTATTGTGCTGTTGGGAAGGTGGGAAGGCCTGCTGTGCTGTCTCTGCCAGGTGCTATGGTGAGCCTCTGTAGTAACTGTGTTCTGTCTCGGATAAGCTCTAAAAATTTCATATTCAAATTACTTACAAAGAAAAGGTAAACGTCTTTATGCAATCTCATATAGTAAGAGATTGTAGTAGTAGGTCTGGCACTAAGGCTTTCACTTGGATTGAACTCTACTCTTTTTAAAAGAATGGGATACTATGCTAGTATATTTAGGCTTTATTGCCATGGACCTAAGGCAATGGACTTCAGCTAGTAAGTAGTTCTTTTTGCATACTGTATGTTTTCTTTTTTATTATGGAAGACCCTGGATGGGAGTTAGACGCCGGGAGATATAATTATATGGCTTTTAGCAGGCTTGAAACTATTTTAAACCTGATATGTACCTGTATTCAACTTATGCTTTAAAGTAATTGAAATTCCTTAAGAATTGCATTTCACATCGTTAAGAGTGGCCTCCATTCATTGCTGCTGTTTATTTAGGCTGGCAGAAAGCAACATGCCGAACCTATACCCACCCTCGATATCTATTACTCCAACTCAACCGGATAATCAGGGACATTACCACGAGCCCGCTCTGGGACTACAATTTTCTTGCCTTGTGGAGGCATGAGCTCCTTGATGCCCTCCACAACTAACTACTCAATGACCTTTTGGCGAATCCTCACCTGATTCTATAAATCAATCATTCATTCCGTCCGTCTTTCTGCCCCACCCTTATATGGACCTATAGCAAGCAAGGCGCTCAACAATAAATTGAATCACCACCTGTAAATCCTAGGGATTAGTTCCGTGCCCCCATCGGCTAGCAATGAACCCTTCGGGCACTTATAATTAATCCATCCCGCTTGCCTAGGACTAGGGAAAGCTCTGGAAATGATGGCATGCATATGACTGTAGGCCCATCATTAAAAGCAGCAGTATACCATATCATCATTTGAAACGGGCATTTGGAAATAAAGGGTCCATTCGGACACGAACACAATTATTCCCAGCATCAGTGGAACCGGTATTTCCATAAGCTGTTGAAGGAACAGCATTCTCAGCATTTTCATTTGAAGAGCACAGCATTCGGACAGGTTCCATTCCCAAGAGCAGTTTAAGGAGCATAAACAATTGGACCGACAGCGATGTAACCGGCTAAGAGGCTGCAAAAGCATAACGACCAGCAGTTGAAGGAACAGCATTTTAAGCACCCCCAAGATCATTTCCAAGAGCAGTACCACCATAAGCATACCACCCAATGAGGCACTGGGATATATACGTATATATAGATACAAAAAGGGATAGTTGTGCAGTCACGCTAGGAAGGGAATGCCAGTCAGCGAAGTGGCACCGGATAATAGTAATTGCATTTATTTCCCACATCAGCAGATAGGGGTGGGTTAGGTGCACCGATTAACTTATGATTCAACCAGCCGTGGATCACCTATCCCGTGTGGGCTATAAAGCAATAAATCAATCACTATCAAGCATAATCAACCTTCCTTCCCATACTGGCACTACCGGAGACTAGCACTAACTCACTATGTGTCTGTCTGCCACATGATCGATCCTCATGTAAGTAAGATCCATTAATCCCTTCAATCCATTCGATATGTAGTAACTGGTTTTCCATAGGCGAAAGGGTAAGCGGATGTAGTAACCCTGTGTTCTGTAGCGTTAAGTGAGTTCGAGGGTCTCGAGGAAGAGGGCTATGGTTCTCCGTAGAGTTTCAAGTTTGATAAAGAGTTCGAGGTATGGCTGCTACGGTTAGTTCTGCTGGTTAGTTATCCCAGCTGGGTCTCCTGGCCAGGTCTACTGGCTAGGTCTACTGTCGCTAATTGGTCCGTCCGATGGACCACCACCCATCTATGTAGATGTCCCGTCCCTTCATATTGGGCCGCGATATGGGGAGCTTATGGGTAGATAAATATAAAGTAGAAAGAGAGCTAATTTGTCTGTATGTCCTATTGGGTAAGATGCTTCCTGTTTCCGGTGGGACCACTATCGGAAGGATGGTGCAGTTTTTGGTGGTAACGCCTATTTTGTAAGATGTGGTGGGCAATAAATCACTAGAAAGCATCAGCCACCTACCTAACTTAAAGGCACTGCCTTCCTAGCGTGAATGAAACCAACCATGTCTATGGCGTAGTAACTATGGTTCCGTAGCAGTCATTTTTGTTCGTCCAGCCGATCCAAGCAATGACTGTATCCAGCCCAGCTATGTGTTTCCATCCCCTGAGCTGATCCGAGTTGAGTAGCCCGGTGGAGTAGCGCACCATCCCAGTTGAGTAGCCCAGTTGAGTAGCCCAGTTGAGTCTCGTCATCTTTCAACCACCCCAGAAAAAGAAGTTTTCTCAATAATAAAGATAGCGGATGCGGAGGTTTTTTTAATCTGGGCCGAAAAGACTTTGTGCTTGCTCCAAACCTGCCTGTGAATCAATCTCTAAATAACTTGGATCAAACGGAGGTTAACTGTGTCTTTTCGTTTAACTGTGCGCTGTAGGTGTACCTTTTATGTGCTCCTTCCGTACAACCACCTCCTTCCGTTGTTTGTCCCACGCAAGCAAATTGCTAACACGCTGTGCGCCTGTACCTTATATATTTTATTTTATACGGTTGGTTATATTGCATATATTCAGTATATAATCTATTTCGATGTGTGTCTGTGGAGATATTGTAAAGTATGTGTGGGTATCGTCGCAGCTCTATTTGATCCTGTGTATTGGCTATGCGCTCCAATTATTCCCCGGTATTGGCTATCGGCGGCTATGCGGCAGCTCTTGTCTCTGTGATCCTGTGTATTGGCTCGCGGTAGCGTTAATCGGTACCTCCTTACTGGTACTATCCTATTGGCTGACTGAAATTGACCGTGTGGGAATGATTTTATATCGGCAATGACTCCCGGCGAGGCCTCCCGTCCGTCCCCCCGAAAAGGCATCCTTTGTCGTGTCGTCTGTCGGCACCTCCTTCCTGTGGAGGTTCTATTTAAAAACTAGTGGCAAATAATCCTGGATCGAGTCTCAAGTAGCGGGATCAAGTGCATAAACACTTGGAGCGAGTATCAGCATCGAAACCTGGGATCTCCTCTTGGCTCTCCTATCGGCATCCTGTAAATGCCCCTCTCCTTACAGTCGAGCGGTTCGTTCCTCACCCCTCCCTGTGTCAACTGACTATGCCAAACTGGGAATGAGGGCACCTCGGCAATTATAGAGAACCTTAATGAACGGGTATATCTTAATTAGGAATAAAATCCACTTGTGCGCTCCGATGATAATTAATGTCGGCCCCCTAAAAAAGTAGAATTTATTAGCCAATAATAGCAAATGCATATGTTTTAAAGAACCGGTATCCAAGCCAAGTAACCAGATTAGCCCGGTATCCGCGTAGTATCAAAGCCAAGCAGTCCAGCCCAGGTTACTCTCCCGACCAAAGGGAGGGCAAGTAAGGAACGTTTAAAGAGGGACCTCCTGCTAATCTCCTCTCCGAGTCCCCCACCGTACTCCCCTACGGTACCGGTTTAATATGGCTGGCGTAAGGCTCAGAGGTGCTGGCCGGGTTCCGGCTTCCAGGAAGTAAAGGGGTAAAAGGGGTTGGGGATCGTTATTTCCAATGGGGTAACTCCCAACGGAGGGCGGGAACAATATATATCCGACAGGATTAAACTAAACCATTTTCATTTTAAGCCCGCTGCTTTTCTCCAGGACCTCGTATTATCGGAGCTTAAGCAGTTTGGCTCCCATTTCGGATCAAATTGCTCGACCGACCCGGCATGCTAGCGAGTTCCGTGATGGGTTAAGTTGTTATCAAAGTTGGTCAGAGGGGAATCGCTGGCTGGATCGAATCCTCACTTTTTCATGTGCTCATCTGGTTGATATGATTTTATCGATCATGCATGATGGCTAATTAGTCCTGATTGTTTCATTTCCCACCATTAGTTCCCAGTTCCCTATTTTATGTCTTGATGCCTTGTGCCCTGTGCTCTATTAGAGACACAATTAATGTTGGCTCAGTGGACCAAACTTAATCGGGGCCAAAGATAGATACAACCCCTGGTCCCGGTGGGTTTATAGTAATGAGCCTTGTGTTCCCTACTGAACCAATATAAAATCCTAAGCCGGAGAACAGGAACGTGGCATGTTTGGAATTCACCGTTCCCATATCATATTCTTAGGGAAAAGAGAACACGGCCAAACCCGACCAAAAGGTCGGCTTCTTCTCCTCCTAATATATATAGAAAATCCTGTGTTGCATGCTCATGATTATAGGACATTCATTCGAGGCTGACAAGACATTCATTGCTCCTAATTAAACTACTAATGAAATGACTTCTTCACATAGAAACAACGTGGAAATTCTACTAAGGTGTTTCCCATAACGATACAAGTTGACGGCAATTAAAATGTACCCCCCGTTCTCTAAGTTGACGGGCATGAAAATGGACCCCTGTGCTCCCGAATTAAACCACCTAATTCATAGGGCAAAACACGTGTCTTTCCCCTCCCTCACGGGAGGATCTATAATCTAATAAAACTATTTTACGGGTATTGTAGGATCGATGAGGAAGGCCCTCATCGCAGCCTCTCTCTAGTAGGTTGTTTTATTTGTGTTATTAAATGATGTTATTCGATTGCTAATCATGTTGTTGTTCCTACTAGCTCGAAGAAACATAGATAATAATCCTATTCCTTTCCCCAGGGTGTCGAGTGGGGCTGTGGATAAATCCTTTGATGAGCTCCCGCGTGAGAGGATTGGTACCTTGATACGCCATAGTTCTTCTTCATGCCTCTTGTTTCTGTCTTTATGGATTATGAGTATTAGTCTTTTTGTATGAATGATGAGGTTCGGCCCTCATCGCATGGATTAGTAGTTTATGGTTGTTCCTAATGTGTTCCCCGCGTGAGAGGATTGGTACCTTGATACGCCATAGCTCTGATTGAGGGGTTTGGGGATCCTTCCCCAGCTTCAAGGGTTGGCTGCCTTTCTGACAGTCTTCCTTTTAAGAGCTGTACCTCTTAAGAGCTGAGAGTTTGGTTGTTCTGAAACAATAGTAACTTTTATAAAACAATGTTTTTCGGGCACGGACTTTTTCTCAGGCACGGACTTCATGTCGGGGACAAGTTTCCACACGACCATAAGTCGTGGTCGGTAGAGTTGAGTTCCCACCTAGCGCTCTTTGGGCGTTTGGGGCGATCCCCAAGCCCCCATTCATCGCACGAACTCAACTATGGCTCAGACTCTTCAGAGTTAAGGAAAGGCTCCCAGCCCGAGGAGAGACGCTCTGCAGTTAAGTAGGTTTAGTCGGAATTGAAATAGTAAAAAGGTAGGTCTAGGCGGGAGAGCCTATCTCTGTAAATGGTCATTGAGCAGGTTTGACCCCATGTGCGGTTGCATCGTATTATGAGAGCAAGTGCGTTGGTGGATATCAAATTTACATGATACCTTGTGAAGAAACTAAATGTAGTTGAATAATGAAGAAGGGACAACATGTATACAATGGATTCAAGGGTGGCCCAACATTATGTTGTAGCTAAGCTCTTTATCCAAGACAAAGAATGTATAAATGAGTGTAATAAGACCCACTATGATTGGTAGTTTTACTATATCCATAGGAACTAGAACATGCAAATCATAAGCCTTGCATATGCTGTAAGTGACCTGTATATGTACATCTATATAATACATGTTTAGCAATGCATGATAAGATACTATGATTTATTTTAAAACGGCTCAATAATCACTTTTTTATGTAGCATGGGCCTACTATGACTTCAATATACAAAGCGACATCTTTTACTATCATCAGTGTTATGTCTATAGGTAAAAGCTTAGGGTAAAAGGCAAAATGTTACTTCTCTAGTTTCACCATTGATTGCAATTCCTCACTCTTAGTACTAGCTATTATAGTAATGTTATGCACTTTAGCATTATGTGAAGCCCCTTTAAGACTGGTGGGTGGAGTAAATGCAACAAACACTTGGTACATGGCCTTTGCTAATGAGTTTTGTAAGGAAGGACATAATACCCACCCTATAGCATAATTCCTAGCGTGACTCCTTCCCGCATAAGTGTGGTAGAAGGTGACCACAGTTGAGTTGAAGTTCAATGTATAGGTCCAGGTTCAAATTGACCACATAAAGCCCCTCTTCTTAGTGAGTATAACTGCCCTTGCCTGTATTCCTTCGTATGGTAACAGAGTAATGGAAAAGGTAATAGCCGAAATAGAATTCGTTCCGGCTGGAGCGCCCAAATCCGCGATATATTTGACACGGGTTTGCCACAATGCTGTGTAAAGAATAGACTCACTGGTATATGACACTCCCTCCTCCTGGTCAAGTTATTCTCTGCTATGGCTCCGTTCCCATAACTACCCATATCCCATCTTGATCTATGCCTTAGGCTCTGTCTGCCCAGTTGCTGCTTTCACTTGGCCAACTGAGTATACTGCGGGACCTCAATCTCAATCTGTAGCAACTGTGATCCACCTTAATAGTTATTTTACCTCTACAAAGGTAACCAGAATGCGAACAGGGTAGCACGGGATTGCTAACCCCTATAATCTCTGAGGATAGAGTGATGGGTATTTTCTGATCACTAAAAGGCAACCTGTGATAGGGATGGGCAACCTGTGATAGGGATGATTCGCAGGCTATGTATAATGACTAGGGAACAGCAGGTATGTCATGAATCTAATACCAGGACACGATTATTTATATACGAGCTATAAGGTTACCCGATCTGGAACTAACCCACTTTATTGTATATATAATAATAAATCCTATCCTAATGAACCATCACCCCTATCTAGTGAGCAGAAATAGAGTTATACGGTACCACCACTGAGCCTTGGTCATATTATCCGGGCGATCACTAGGTGGGTATCGTGAAATAGATATAGTATTGTGATACCTAGGGATAATCACTATAAAACGTGTTTTATCAGTATACCAGAGAGCCATAACTATCCTATTATCATCATCATAACTGGTCATATGGTTAAGGACAGGGGGATCACCATCAGGGTACTATTAAGGGGATATGGGTACCTTGATTATATCCCCATATGGTTTACTATAATAACTAAGGCTTATCCCATACGTTAATAATACCTACCAATAATATAAATATCTAAAGAGGTACTATTCACACAGTTGCAGCTTCCTTTCGTTATGGTACTAGGTTTTACTTAGGATCCTCCTTTAGTAAGCATGCAGCGGATCGAGAGTCTATGATAGGACATCAGGTACTATATTACTTATGTATACCCTAATAGCTAGCAATACCTACCAATAATTACTACAGTTATTAGCCATATAGTTATCTAATTCTGATCTTATAGGCATATACCCGTATATAATAAAGTCTTCACTTAGACCGGCCAAGTCCCTGGAATATTTACATTTAAGAACCTGGCCTTATACAGAGTAGCTGGTAATTTAAATAGTGAAAGGGTGGCCTTTGAAGATCATGGTTCCTATAGCGAGAAAGTGAAGCTCGGCAAGCAAATACTACATCAATCTCGGCGAATAGAACATGCCCAAGCCTGGTGCTGGTGCTGCTGAAACCGAATAGACTTTGACTGGATAGACTTCCGGCTTCTGCTGGTACTGGTCAAGATCAGGTAAGGCTCTCTTTTCTCTGTGTGTTTATTTCTTGATGTCCACTTAAACCGCTAGCTCCGAATCTATATTCCTAGAGGCTATGGCTTTCCAATTCTAGCTTTGGATCTCAAACCGGTATAGTAGAGTCGTTGGGCAAGATGATGGCTTTCGAACTAATAAAAGAGATGTTGGTACTAGCACTGACACATCACTGGTTCCGGGTAAACAGATACTGGGTGATCAACTGAAATTGCTGAAACCATCAAGCCTTATTGGCTAAGACATTCGTACCTCGCTTCCCCTTACCACTTTGACAAGCGTTTTCACTCTCAAAATTACCAGATACCAAGGCGTATAATTTATAACGGATACGCCACCTTGCTCTCCCTTTGGTCAAGCAAGCCTTTCACCTTTCTGTAGTTAATTTACCAGTTTTACATCGGACCATCCCACGCACGGCCAGGTATCTCTTACTCTGAGCGAGGTCTGCTTTTTTTTCCCAAAAAGCGGGCAGTCTTGAGCGGGCAGTCTTGCGGACGAACAGCCAACGTTGTGTTAGGTGGTGAGGCGGATATTTTACATGGTTGAGTGGGAGGGAGACTGTGGTGGCGGCAGAGGCTACAGCAGTGATAGTACCTCGATCCCTTCCATTTCGATAACTAGATCCAGATAGAGACCCAGCAGTAGCTCCTGACCCAGCAGAAGTATTAGTACATAGAGAAGATCCAAAGCTGGTTGCATTTTGAAAGCCATTAACCCGCCCAGATTAAGATCTTTCAGGGTCAGATTCAGTTCTAAGAGTGAGAACAAAAGTTTATGTTTCAGGGGCAAAAGCATAGGTAGAACACAAAGGGGCTAAAGCACAGGCTTATAAGCGACCCGTCCAAGGTATGGTGGGCTCCGCATCTCGATCTATAATAAACCATGCCTACCTCTTCTGTACTGTAATACATGGGTGTGCAGTCCTGGGATCTCTATATTATAGGTGTAGTAGTTATAGAGTGGGCTACGCATTATCACTACGGATTTGCCTATAAGGATGCCTATAAGGTCCTTTCTAGCGCACGTATAGCACCAAAGACGGCCGATACGGACTCCCATGGGTGGAACTGGAGTGGGCAATTCAGTGATCTCATTTAGCCCTTTCTGAGCTCTATTCAATCCCCAGATCCTACCTGAAGTGACCAATGCCTCTGCCCTTAATATTGTAACTATGCTATGCCTCTGTTAGATCCACGGGGTAAAGGTAAACGACTGGCTCTAGATCTATCAACTCCGGATCTTCACCCGGAATCGGATCTACTACGTTCGCCTTCGCTGCGTGTTTTGCCCGTACTCTAGCGAGTTCTGCCTTAGGTTCTTCAACCCTTGTATCTCCGGGTAATGGTTCTCGCTTTGCCACTGATGTTGGTGCTATGGCTGTAAACTAAGTCCACTGGTACGAGACCTATATATGTATATGGATTTTTATCTGCTTCTGAAACTTTAGAAACTCAATAATAAACTGGGAAAACAGCTAGCACAGAAAAAGGTTATGGGTCTCGCTCTGTCTCTACACCTTTAATTGGCTATAATCACCTGGAACAGGGTAAACTGCTGAGTCAACAACTGGCTTTGGATTTGTAGTTTATGCTATTGATGCTGTTTAGTAAACTCAATTAACAGGTGCTGCTTTCAACCTTGCCCTAGCTACCTTTGCCTATACTTATATTGCAGGTGCTGGATCAATGGGGTCAACTAAAACTGGGACTGGAAGGGATTTGGGGCGAGGTGCTGCTAGTGCTAGATCTACTTTTGCTGGACCTACTGCTTGTGCATATTTAGTCCCTGTCTATACTACTGGTGGATAAACTGCTATATCGGCTAAGGCTGCTGGCTCTACTACTGGTGCCAGTTAATGGTGCACCTCAGAGTTATTTATTATGATGGGACAGTTCAAAGGCAATCATCGAGGGGAGAGGGGTGTGGCAAGGTAAGATGGTGCACCAGAAGTTTTAGGGGAGTGGCTAATCTCCCAACCAGTCTGAGGAAGGCATTCCCAACCCCATATTATCTATTCAATCCCTCCCATGAAGACAAATATATTCTATCAGGCCATTCAACCATGATAATACTTTTGCTTTACTGCATATGTTCAGTAGAGTTACAAGTAGTTTATGTTAAGCAGAG
>Ga0233342_1000416_pt1 | contig 11006 bp, 6 predicted proteins | sample GEONDECOMP273_FD_180706 | JGI IMG/M metagenome (GOLD analysis project Ga0233342, IMG submission 180706) | Leaf litter microbial communities from Shasta-Trinity National Forest, California, United States - GEON-DECOMP-273 | ecosystem: Environmental > Terrestrial > Plant litter > Unclassified...
TCACCTTCAGCCATGAGCCAGTACCCTTGCCTTATACCTTTAACCTGAGCTATTATCGTAGGCAAGGACAAGTTCCCTTAGGGCCTTACTCTACTACTGCTTTGTCTACGGAATACGGCTTTCACTCTTCTCTTTCCTAGAATGGATAAATGGAAAAGGTACACGTAGAGATGCGATCTCGTATAATGGAATTTGAACTAAGAAAGGGGAGTAAAGCAGGGCATTAAGAAACCAATATATTACTTTAAAGACAAGTTAAACGTATAGATGCAATTGAAACCTATTTTTAAGAGGAAACGTTTGTTTGTGAGCAGGATGTCGCGCCTTATCTTCCTTTTATTTGAGATGATTTCAAAACCACCCCCACTGTTGACTCTTCTTGCATTATTATTACTGCTACTGCTTGCTGAACGTGGTTGAGAAAGGGGTGCTTTTATACCTTACTCTTTCTGTTAGAACCCCTATATACTACATACCTTCATTCCGTGCCTCAATACGAATTACTTTTTGCTTTAGCTTGGTGGGCCGGGTGGGTAGACAAGGCAAAGCTTAGGCAGGCTTACTTTTTGAACGGTCAGGCCTATACACATACTTAAGGTAACACTATAAAGTCCGGGCGCCCATTTGGGGAGGAAAAGGGGGGAATGGTTCAGCCTACTTGACTTCATGTCCGACAGCAGAGCAGCAACCAACTCACAACCTGGTGTCTTTACAACCCTGGCATAAACTGGCAGCTCGGCTCACTTACCTTTTTTACTTTGATATCTTACCGGCTGGCTTTACTTGGGCACTTATAACATTATTGCTATTAACTTTGTCTATCAGTCGTGGATCAACTGCTTTGATTTAGTCAACACAGCCAGACTTATTATATTCTATGCGGGTTGGCACTTAAACCGTTGCTATTTACCTTTTGAAGGAAGGATGAATTAATTTTAGTTTTACCTTACCAACAACTTGGCCTTTTAACCAACCTTCACTACGTGCCTCACTTATCCAACCTTTTTTATTGGACAGACGGGCTTGGTTGGGTGGGACTCATATGGCATCCATCTGTCTTCTTAAAGACTTCTGGTTAAAGGCAAAAGGCTAAGGGATATGCACGTATGTAAACAAGCATGGCTGCTTAATGCATTCTGTGGTGGGACATGGGGGAATGAGAAAGCAAGCAAACAAACGTAGGAGTGTGCATATTTCAAACAGAAGCAGTAATAATACTGATTATTGTTTTATATACGTAATTATACAAAAATAAGCTCAGCTTCTTTCTCATAAAGAAAGCCCAAAGCTATTATTGTCTTAAGCTGCTGTAGTGTAGCTGTAGTGTCAGAAAAAACGGATATAGTTTAGACTACTTGCCTTAGTGTCCTATAGTGTAAATGCTAAAAGGAAAGGTTAATGTAAAAGGTAAGACAAAAGGCTTCTCGGTTTAAGGTTCAAGGCTGAAGGCCTCTGTTCACCGGTGAATGACATAAAAAGTATCATGTAACAAACAGGCTAGAGGTTGGATGCCAGTTAAAGGGTGAAGGCTACTTACTATATGGGTAAAGTTTACAGGTGAGTTGAAAGGCTAAGGCTGAAGTTGAAAGGGTGAGGGCATCTGATTACTCCTTAAGGGCTTATGCTAGGTAAAGGAAAAAGAAGAAAGTTGAAAGACATCTCTATGTTGTACTTGGACTGAACTCATAGTTTCATGATACGATGGAATTGACCATCGACCCAACACGGCATGGATTGGGCACGGACGGAGCAACGGAACAAATAAAACGGAAGGTTTCTGCTTAAGTACCCGCCGGACTTTACTCGTGAATTGTGGGCAAAGTAGTCTTTTTACCTTATCTAATAGGCAGCTTATTTCATGCATTTCAAGCCTTCCATCCATCTTCAGGCCGGCGGCAGTATAAGCTTAGGCGACGGCCCTTCGCCCCTATCTATTCTTTTCAAAGGCAATTGGAGCGCGTTTTCGCCTAACTGTCAAGCTTCACAGTAGTTAGTTCCCATCCAGTAAGGACACCAAGTCAAGTGAGTAACCAAGTACAACATGCCAGAAATAACCTAATCTATAACAGCGAATACAAAAATCATCACACCAAGTGAGTGGGACGTTTATCAAAAGTAGTTTCACTATCCGCCTTCTATATTTGTTGATCTAGAGGCTAATGAATAACACCCCTACCCTGTCTTTCTTTTATAGATGAATAAAAGGCTCTTAGTGCTGGTCAAGGTGCAGACTTGAGCTTGTCCGCCTGTATTCCTCACCTTCCGATGTTGGGTGAGCCTTCTTCCTCAAGGCTCTGGCTTGTTTTATTCTTTTTTAGTACAATTGGCCGATAGCTCCGCAGGACACTTCATGGTCAGGACGCTGTAATGACTGTTGCTAGGTCGATTGGGAAGGGAGATAGCGAGTAACTCTTTCCTGTGCTGGGGTTGGATAGAGAGAGTAATTACTTCCCGAAGAATACTAACTTTCCGCACCAGAATAAAAGTTTAGACGTATAAGTGACTTCTCATTGAGGGAATGAGTTATAGGCGGGTTCAGGTCCCCACTACCCCACCTCGGTATCAGTCTTTCCTTCCAATCAATAAAGAAAGAAATTCGTAGACCGGATGTTCTCCTATGGAATAAACTAAATCTAGCAGCTTACCAGGGCCCTTAATATTGTAAGAGCATTTTGAGAAATCATAGTTTTCCTATGGCTAGGAATTACCACTTGAAGAATGCGGACCATGGACTCCCACTGGCTTCAATAAAAGATGCCTGGTTGCAATTAACTGCACTCGTAGTGAGGGTAGCTGAAGCAACAGTAAAGGCTGCATAGACGGAGAGTTAATTCTTACTACTTCCAACTCTAAATAAGGAGAGGAGAGTGAGGTCACTACCTATGTAGGGATACCTCCTCTGAGGTAAACTGTATTTAATATGGCAATATTATACTATAAGATAGCCTGGCATACATCCCCTTTATGGAAGATACTTTAGATCTACCTTCTTCTTGCAAGATAACTTTCTATAGAGTTATTTCCGCTACTGGCTACCTGGGACAAAGAAAGAATAGGCTCACATCTCAACCATAGCTATCCCAAACTCTATAGAATGAAGGTTGTTCCGCAGGGACGGAGTTGCTCGACCAAAGGGAGAGGGTATAAAAAGGTAGTGGAATCAAAGGGCTCTTAGTATCAAAGGTAACCTACCCATATACCCCGGACTAAGGAACCATCGGAGGGTAACTTGTTGCTATTGAAATAAAAAAGGAAAGGCGAACAGCCCTCCTTGAATCTGGCTGCAGCTGCTATAAAGGTATAATGGCGAACAACCACCTCTCTTGCACCTCCCTTTTACAGACTAGACATGGTGGCTTCTTTTTTTTTTATATATATATTCTTCCTCCTATTATTATGATTTTTTATCCTCCTATTTATCTTACTACTCTTATTCTTTATTTATATTATTTCTTCTATTCGTATGTCGATCTCCTCAAATCGCACGATTAATTGGCTTTGAAAGGAAGAATAAATCTAGTTCACTTACCTATCCATGAAATCAATTCTTTCATAATATGTAATTATGCTAGTTATTTCTATATGTAATTATGCAACAATAAGTTCAACAAATTATATAGCGTGCTTACCCACTATACCCTCCTTTCATAATTATATTTGAATCGAAAGCAAACCTATCAATTAATTATTCCATCCAGCCAGCCTTCTAATTAATCCCATTTCTATAATTCTCTTGGAACTGTCATAGCGCATCCCCAGGACTCCACCCACTCACAAGGGGCATGCCATGGTTATATATCTCCCTTCTATTTTGTTGGTCGTTTTAGTGCTCCGGTGACAACATATCCATTTGGTCTAGGGGTGCGCCTGTTGGTGTTGTGAGTTAAGTTCCGGTTTATGATATTGATGATCATTCCCTTCATTTGAGAGGGTGAAGTTCGTTGTGGCGGGTTCGCTCGGTCGGGAGCTCGACCCCAATCAACTCGACTGGGTGATTCGGAAGGATTGAGGCTTGGTACAGGTTTTTTTACAGGGCTAGTTTCCGATGCAAATAAAGCCAGAGCATAGGCCGGCTCAGAGCATACATGGGAAGCGTCCTTTCGGGTTAGAGATCGAGGGCCATAGTTTAAAGGTCGTGATCCAGTTCCTTATGATGCGCTTGATCCAGTGCTAGAACCAGCACCAATAACAGCAGTAGCATCAGAAGCAGTAGCAGGGGAAGCACTAGTAGTAGATCCAACAGGAGATATGTACGTGTTCCAACAAGTGATGATGTTCCAATATCTGTATGTGTTCCTATAAGTGGATATGCACGTGTTCCCACTAGTGATGTTCCAGGATATGTGGGTGTTCCAACTTTTTACGCATCCTAGCTTGTGCCAGGAGCATATCCCGGCGATCCAGTATAAGCAGCAGCACAGTAAGCATAGCTAGGTTATCAGTATTCTAGTACGAGTAAGTAGTTAATCCAGTAGCATCTGTTGATTCCGTAAATTACGCGGATCATTACGTAAATAGAGCAAAGACTAAAACACCTAAGGCATAGATAGCAGTATAGCCAGGCACAGGTACAGTACGGAGTAGCAAAGACTAGGGATGCAGGAACAGAACCGGTATACTCATAAGCAGACCCAGCTGTAGAGCCAGTAGCATTTCTTCGCTCGGTTCCATATCCAGATGCATCATAAGCAAAGGTAGGAGCACTAGTAGAAGCACGACTAGTAGCTTATCCACTACCAGTTAGAGAGCCATCAATCGCAAAGACAGGAGCAAAGGCATAAGTTGGGACAGAAGCAAGGGTATAAGAACCAGTTGATCCAGTTGAAACACCACCTTTGTAAGAGTACGTTTATCTATATCCAGATGATTGTGATGCAGATGCAAGGGTAACATAACCAATAGCAGAGCTATAAGCACCAGCAGCTTACCTAAGAGCATATCCAGTAGTTGATGAAGCCGTTGATTTAGCTGTTGATCCAGTTCCAACTTTTGGTACATCTATAGCTAAAGCACTACTACCACCTAGCCCGGAACCACTTCGAGATCAATAAAAGCAGCAGAGGAAGCAAAGGTAGCACTAGCAGAGCAATACCACTTATAGCGTGATCGAGATTGGGATTAGGACTAAAGCGGTAGTGATCCAGAAGCTTTTAGAAATCGAGAACCTGCTAAAGATCCAGATCCATACCCAGTAGCAGTTTATTAACCGCTAGCACCAGAGCTTGTTGATCGAGATGAAGAGTATATAGTTCTCGTGATGGAGAGTAAGAACCTGAGTTTCGTGTTCGTGATCGAGCCGAAGATCCCCCATATCTAGTAGCAGATCCATACCCAGATCCAGATCGATACTCAGTAGCCTTATCCGTTTACCCATAAGCAGTTACAAAGCCAGATGTATACCTTCCATATAAATAATGTGTTCTTACTTTAAAGACCTCCTCTTTCAATTATAGGAATAACAATCTTATAATACATGATTCCTGCTTTTTTCTATTTCTAAAGATCTCTAGAACAAGTGTTCCAAAAAGTGGGTTAGTTTTTTTTACCCCTAGAATGGTATTTACCCTTATAATGAGCTCTAGGGTCCCGATGGTTTTTGAGGGCTAGCATGAGGATTTAATCCCTGTAATATCAACCTAAGTATGGTAGGGGAGCATCGCTGTAATATGAACCTAAGTGTCCTAGATTTGGAAGTAATACCAAATACGGGGGTCTCTTTTCCTTACTGCTGCTCTTGTGGTTTCAGGTGTGGGGACCGTTTGTTCCAACCTTCACTTTAAGGTGTGGTTTCCATGTGTTGCAACGTTAAGTTATTCCAGTCAGTGCTGCTTTTCTAGCTGACCTTTATGGGTTTTCCAGAAACCGGGGGATTTTTTCCGGTCAATACAGAGGAAGGAAAGAGCAAGGAAAGCCAAACCTACAAAGGATCCGGTGCTTCCCAATGAATCCTATGCTTTCCATAGAAGTAGATCAATCTTCAGAATTTAGGGCCTTATTTTCATAATTTGTTTAACCATTAAAACAAATGGCTAGGTTATGGTTGGCTGTGGTCTTGCTGGAATAGCTGGCTGGATGGGTCTGAGAAGGAGGGAGAACCCGCATTAAATGGGGATCCTCGGGTGAGAGGAGCGAGAGCAACTTGGTCTTCGAGGAATGGCTGGCTTTTCTAGTGATCGACTGGCCCGAACTTCAGATGATTGTTTTGTTTGTTGCACCTTTTAATGCATGGATAAGTTGTATGGAATGGAGACTATATTTATTAAGCTCATTCGATGAACTCTTAGAAGTTCTTATTTCTTTCTTTTTCAATGGATATTATTAAACCCATGGAGAGCTAGCTTCTGAGGCACATTCTCCTTCCTTCCTCTTACTGTGGGACTAATGGCTGCTTCTTCAGAAAGGCGGTTAAAGGTTAGGCAACAGATTGTGCAGCATAAATTACAAATTCTTACAACAATGGCAAGGACGTATAGATGCAATTCCTAGTGATAGGCAAGTATCTCAACTAAGGAGGGGACTTCTTCTATTTATCTTTCACTACTCTATGGCCTAGGCGGAACTTTGACCTTACCCGGAGAGCTTAAGCTTATTTATCTTTTATTTCTTCCACTCACGGGATACTTAGTGATTTCGTTTCACTTAGCGGATGTAGAGACAGAATGGAGACTAACTAGAGTTCTTATTCTTTTCTTTTTTGGACGGAATTGGCATAGAAACCTGTTCCACTATACTTTGGTGCGCCTCTCCGGAACCTTTATCACAAGGCTTTTAAGCTGCTGCTATCGGGGCATAACTAACCCCCTATGCTTTTGTTGTTGAAATCGCTTACGCTTGCCCTAGGGAATTATATTTATTCTCTCGGCAAAGCTTCACAACAACTGGGACTTCCTTCCTGTGTACCTGCTGGCTCTTGGCAAAAGGTGAAAGGTGAGGAGACGCTAAAGATATAAGGTAGAGTGCATCCAAAAAGGTAGTGCATCAACTGCAATAACGTCTTGATGCGACTTTGTATAGTAATAGGTTGTAGTAACCAGCTTTATTCTTCTTTTCTAAGGAATAGAGACTAGAGTTCTTATTCTTTTCTTTTAGGTGGACTGGCACCAGTTTCCCCTTACCGGTGCTGTAGCTTCTTTCTTCTGTGCCGTAGCTTCTTGCTGTCCCATACCGGTGGATGTGGCACGTTGTGAAGGTGAACTATCGTGTTCCGTACCTTCCTGTGTAGAATGTGTAGGATATGCACCCCAGCTATGTAAGGCTAATGTTTCCATGGACTTTATTTTCACTCAGTAAGGGGAATTTTTCTATCTTACTCTATAGCTATAGCCCCGGCACCTTGGAGAGGGAGACCGGCCTCTTCTGGGGCTTTGTAGAGGGTGGCAGGAGTGTAAATTAGAGTTTATGGAAATAGAATCAGATTGAAATCTATCTAGGGTTGTAAACGTATATATGCAAGTCAAAACGTTTACTGCGCATGAAGCTATTCACTTTCAATGTGTAGTTGTAGGGTTGATTTCCCATTCTATATTAGATCACCACTACTATATGGCTTTACTCTCGCTTTCTCTTTTTAAAAAAATGGGAGACTACTAGAGTTCTTCTCTTTTTCAAAGGAATGTGGAGACGGACCTTAAGTAGCTCTCAGCTGAAGTGCATCTGAGACCAGCCCTGAGAAGTATAGTTCTTATTTTATTTGTAAACGTATATGTATGCGACATCATATATCAACGTCTTTTTCGGACTGGGCCTGGACAAGGTCAACGTAGATATGGCGAGTGAGTCTGTTACAAATAAACTCGGGATTTTCCGCTCAGCTTCTATCACACACTTCTTCGGCTCATCCAACTAAACTTCAGATTGTTGCTTTTAATGCATGGAGAAGTTGTTTTCGGTGCACCTCTTCGGAACCTTTCTTTATCACAGGGCGGCTTACACTGTGGTCTCCTACCAGCATGAACCCATTAACAGCCCTAAGAACCTATAGAGAGACTATATTAAGAGTCTACGCAATAAGCCCTAAGGCCTTAGAGTAAGCCCTAGGAAACTAGCTCTAGTCGTAGCAGTAGCTTCCTTAAGCCTTAGTACCTTGCCTTAGTCCTATCACCCCTAAGGCCGTGGTAGAGTAGTAGGTTTCGCTCGTAAGTAAACACGTGCGCGCGCATAATAGTATTTGTATAATGTCATAGAATAGCGTGGAGCAGCAGATAAACCCCCTCTCAGTACTGGGAATTTCAGTGCACAAAGTGGGCGTCTACAAACGATAGGTCATACACAAAAAAGGTTATCCCTTGTCCTTTTTCCTGGCCTTACTTCCTGGGCACGGGGTATAAGTACCTCACTAACTCTCACTCACTAACGTCCTAACTCACCTCAATGTCCAATATCGTTATGGAACCAGTTTATTGTGTAAAGACCTCTCTCGGTTGTCCAGGCCTTTAAAAAAGGTTCTCAGCTTGTTAGGTGAATGATCCAGTGTCTCATCTATGCGGCAGGTTCCTTGCTCCCGCTATCTATCTCTCGTTAGCCATGACCAATTGTCCGCTGTTCGGGGGTGATGTATTGAGTTCTGTTTCCCGTGTTCCTTGCCCATCTCCGTCCTCTGGTACGCCCTTCTATTTTGCCAGTGAATTATTTAAATTAGGGGTCCCCGTGGATGGGCTTTGAATGGGATTCCACCTTCCTATGGTAGTAATGCTATAACACCGTACCCATATGCATATGTTGGAACATCACTTATAGAAACACTATAAAATGCCATAACATTAATTATTTTTTAAAAAAATATATATAATGCCTTTAAATGCCTTGACAGGAAGGGGCACTGGGGGAGATGCTTCCTCTGCTTATGGTGACTGAGATGATGATACTATTGAAATTGATGCTGCTTCCTTTGGCGCTTGCTCATTGTACGTACGATTTACACATACTACAGGAGTTCGGATGGCAAGATGTTATAGTGTTAATATGATGGAGAGAGTAGGGCGTGTCTCAGGCATACAGACCTATTATGCCATAACATTGTAGTAAAACGGAAGTGCATTGGCGTTAATTGGGCGCTGATGTACTTACTTTCGAACGGACGAGGATGCTTATGTTATTGGTGATGCTTCAATGGGATCTGGAACTAAAACCGATGCTTCCACACAGTCAACGACGAGGTCCACTGGCTCCGGTACTCTAATTATCCTAGCTTTTATGCTTTCTATACCGTGGGGTAGTCAACACCCGGATCTTTCGCAATATCTGGATTTGGATCCAAAACAGAAGCTGATGCCTTCATCCTAGCCTTCTTTGCCTCTTCCTATACTGGGGTGGAAAACTAACTAGCCCCAATGCTATATAATGCTGCCTTTTCCACTGTGGGTGATTAGTGGAGGAGATTCTAAGATGGGAGATCCGAAGGATCGATGCCTTAGAATTTCCACTTAGACCTCGATTCATACGGGAGGACGGAACTACACACTTGCTCTCATAATATGATGTACGATCACTTGCACGTAGATCACTAAGCACTATAAATTGTTGTTAGGGAATCATTATAGAACGAACTTTCATTAAAGTTCCCCAATGAAACTTGTTTTTTATTAGCCGCTGGGTCTTTGACTATGATAGCATTCAAACTCACTTGCACCTAAACCACCTCTACCTAGCCCCTAGCTAACTTGCTTGAACCTAGAATTTTAGCATTTTTATTGCCTCTTGAAGTCCTTGTTATTTCCACAATGAGATGATTAAATAAGAACAATTCTATGTAATTTGGAGAGTCAATTTGCATGGTGATATAGGTATGTATTCTTTTTCTGAAATGAGATGGAAAAATTGGTATGTATTTTTCTGAAATGAGCATGTCCCAATTGCCTAATGAATAAGAATGTCAAAAGATGGATACGGCATGAGCATGATTCCTCCCATTCAGTACCTCCCATTTGTATAGTAGAATGTACAATCCTTCTCGTATTGATGAGTAGAATGGACCATGATAGAATCTCCTTGTAATGAGCCCATCTTTTAGTTGATAGAGAGTATACGTGGTAGGCCTAACCGAGATAGGTACTTCCCTGAAATTAGAGTGAGTAAGCGCATGGGTTTAGTAACTGCAGGGCTGCTCCTCTTGTCTCACCCTGATTGCTCCGCTTTTATATCTTATAGATATTTACATAATTTTCATAATAATGATACTTGTCAGACATCATGGACGCTCCTTTGTCTCTTTGACTTTATGTTTTCCACTCCTTTTTATGTTTTACTGTATCTTTTCCTTGGCTTTCGTTCATAGCTATGGTAGGAACCCGAAAATGATTCCTTCTTTTGTTCGTTGAACCATATCGATGTCTGATCTTCTCTTCTTCGTTCGTATTGTGAAGGGAAGCCATAGCAATCGTAAATGAGATTCAGTTCCTCGTTTCTTCATACCGATAGTGAACCAAGCTGCGTTCAACATACCTGCACATGGGTAACATGGGTAAGTTTCGGGTGCGGGTGGCTTTACTAGTAATAGAAATAAAAGCTATGGTCATTCCTGCTGTTACCTTTGTCATGCATAGAATGTGTTAGTGTTAGCTAGCTTATTAAGAGATAGTTGCTAGCAGGGTATAAATAAATAATTAAATGATTTATTTAAGACTTGTTGACGTAATGAGCTTGCCGAATTCCTAGTATTGATTAAGGTGATAGATGTGTTGTTTCTGCTGGTGTTGTTTATACCCTATACAATAAGCAAAAGAAAGAAAGTAATAATTAAAACAAGTGATTTCCCTCCTCATCATTGTTTCAGGCAGCCCCTCTAGTATAAGCCCATAAGTAGTGGGTAGATTGACACCCACTTGTAACCCCGAGACCTTTGCGTACCGTGGTTTGTCCCCTGGTCCGTTCCCTGACCGGTGGTGTTTAGCCGGTGGTAACTTATGAAATAGGATCGGTTCCGAGGAGAGCAGGTTGTCCGGGACAAGGTGATATCGATGCGGGCAGTTGAGCCCTTGGTCTAGTTGTAGTTATTCCTTGGCATGATC
>Ga0233342_1000417_pt1 | contig 10978 bp, 8 predicted proteins | sample GEONDECOMP273_FD_180706 | JGI IMG/M metagenome (GOLD analysis project Ga0233342, IMG submission 180706) | Leaf litter microbial communities from Shasta-Trinity National Forest, California, United States - GEON-DECOMP-273 | ecosystem: Environmental > Terrestrial > Plant litter > Unclassified...
AGTGAACTACGATTCTCCATCAAGCCATGGTGAAGATCAAGCCATGGTGAAGGAACCATTATTATGTTGCCCATCCATTTCAAGTAGTGGTTTGATGCTTCCAATCGCCAACCAAAAAGCGTAATTACATATATAAATAATGGAAGATCCGGCGTATGCAACAGCCCTGAGCACTCCATTTTAATCCCTTGCCCTCAGAAGCGCAAGCACCGTAGGACCTGAAATGCGGTCGAAATAAAGTTCATTCCTCTTCCGGTGGTCGAGCCCCCATTATGCAAAAGCAATTACACTAAAAGAAATCTCTTTTTTATCCCATTATGCAAAAGCGTAATTACATATATAAAGCACCGGATCACCTGAACTCATAAGCAATAGTCCGGATCGATCACTGAACTCATCAGCAGCCACGGATTGATTACTCATCACAAGGAGGGGAAGGGCATTAGTTTCACGCTATCGGATCGCATCAAATCACGAATCTAGTGTTATTACATATATAAAAGAATGAACGGAATACGACTCACACCGCTAGTGTTATTCCAGTTTTCTTCTATACCGAATCTAGCATAATGACATATATAAAGAATTCCTGGAAAACCACATTCTTCCATACCGAATCTAGTGTTATTACATATATAAATAATTTGACACGGCGTTCTCGAAGGTGCAACCCCTCAAACGTCGAAATAGGCTATTATTGGCCTGGGTGGCTCAAATCCACTCCCCCGGCCAGATCGCCGAGGTCATGCTACTAATTGGGCCGGTTGGCAAAATAGATTGGTTGTTTACAACCGGTGGATGGTTCCCCTCTAACATAACTAATATGCCACCCGTTAGACAGGAGTTAACAATCCATCTGAAAGATTGCCCAAACAAACCATAGAGATTGCCTAACCCTCTGATTCCTCCCTCCTCTCTCACCCCTAACGTCTTTGGGAAGGAATGGAAAAGGGCACGGCGATCTTCCAGTCATTATTTATATATGTAATTATGCTTTAGCCCACAATGCTGCTATTATATATGTAATTATGCACGCTCGAATCATCATCGATCTATCCTATATATCTAGGAGAGAGATCTCATTATATATGTCATTATGCTTGCCTTATTCCTTGCCCCTCTTAGGTCGGGCAAGCGGCTTCGCACCATTTATGGAAGTTTATATATGATATGATAGAGGATGCCCTTGCACCCAACCAGGCCCACTTTAATAGCCGATAGAAGGAGAAGAGAATAACTCATTCAATCCATATGAAAATATCTGATAGGAGTATATGTACTCCATGTGCCATAGATACAATGGCTATACGTATGTGTTGCTGGAGTGAAGGTGACTAGCTAGCCATACAATGTCTCCATTCTTTCCCCGTGAAAGCCTAGACTATTATCTTAGTTCTGCTGTGTTAGTCCGCCTAGAGCCCCCCTATGAACACTTGCTATAGTATTATGCCACCCCATCGTTCCACATTGCCACACCGAAAGCCAGCCCACAGTGTGAAGAACCTACCTGGGTCCAGCAGCTGAGAAACAAGCCTTATAAGAGATAGTCTCTTAGTCTATAGATAAAAGTATCTAGCGTATCGGAGTACCTTAAAAGGCTATTACTACAGATTAAGGCTAAAGGCCACTATCTATTTATCCTTTTTAAAAGAATGGAGACCGGCAGTATTCTTATAAGGCCTAGTACAAAGGCTACTTACTAAGGCTAATAACTCAAGTACACGACGGTAAGGGACCGACCGCCGAGTGAGGCCCATTGGTTTCAGAGCCAATAGCCCCTCCTCCCCCACTTTACCATATTAAACTATAGGTCTACTACCTCCTTACTACCCTTGATCCCTTTCTTCCTTTTTTCCCTTTATTGCTTCGCTTGAATAAGACAACCCACCACCTCTTTGAATCATCCATCCATCAACCAAAACCTTACGAACTAAATCTATCAATCACCAGCGGGATAACCCTACCCCCTTGCAGGTATGTAAACCTGCTAAGTGCAAGGCCTTTTAGAAATAGAACCAAAATAAGGCATAATAGGAATAATAAATTGGTAATCTCCTCAACACACACCTCCACAACCCCCTCTACACTCATAAAAACTTCTGAACTGGAACTGAAAACCGGAAAAACCCGAAACCGGATCAACCGGACCAACCAGAAACCCTGAACCCATCACGCACGCTACACACCCCGCCGCTTAACCACCCACGAAAGCACGCACCAAAGATAGACAAGTCATAAAGCAATAGAAGGAGAACCAACAAGCAGACAAGCAATAGCAACAGGGGCAAGGGCCGGAGCAGCAAGCAAGCAAGATATTTAAGGCAGGTCCCTAGGTCTTGGTGGTTTCTGTTTCAGGTGGCAAGGTGTAGATATAAGTATTAGGTAAGTTCGCAAGGTCGATCTAAGGCATGCAGCAAGCCTTCTAACTTCCCTCCGACGACGAATAACTTTTATGCTTCGCTCAACTAACAAACCCGGCCAACGAACCTTCATTCAATCTGCCCAAGATTGATCTTGCTGCTTGCCTTATCGACCTCTCCCTTGCTTACTGACTGCTAATATTGACCTTGCTGCCATAATACCTCCGACAAAAAAATTATGCTTAGATAAAATAATCCGACGATGATGCTTCGCTCGACAACCCCGATCAACCATGACTCTGCTTCTAAAGACAAGAGCAACAATCAATTATGCCACGCTTTACAAGAGCAACGAACCTTTGATCTAACTCGCCCCTGATACCGAACTTTCCCCCTGCCTTCGACCTTCCGGAACTGCTGCTTTCATCGACATTGCGATCGAACCTTCCAACTTAGATCTCCTCTATATGCTGCTTGCCTGATTGAGACCTCGATTGAGACCCGTTTCGCTCTTATTTCCCGTCGTCTATCTGTCCCTGCCTGAAATCTTATCTCTCTCCCTCCTCGACCTTGTTATCTAACGAACCATCCACCCCACATACCCTTAAATGGAAGATATATAGAAATTATATCAAGTGATAGGCTCGAAAAATAAGATAGATCCAATTTAATGAAAAACCTACCTTACTTTGACGTACATAAATTATCCCTTTGACGAGGCACTGACCCTTAGGGAAGTCGAGTCATTAAGTTAGGTGATTTGAGCCATTAAGCAAGGTGAGGTGACCCATCAAACTCCTCATTTAAAGTTGACAACAGACAAGAAATGGTGGTGAAGTTGGGCTGGCTATTGATCTCGACCTGTAAGGAATGCATACGGATATCAATAAGGAAAGAACTCGAGAATAATATCATATACAAAAATAAATGTATCTTTCTTATATTATATGTAATTACGCTTTTTACTTTATTGCTTGGGGGTAAACAAATCATATGATTTAATATGGGGTCAATAACTTGATTAATTCAATCAATAGACAAATTGATGAATCAACGCAGTTCAGGTGATTCCTTCCTAGTGAGGCAGCAGGATAAGAATAAGAGCTTAAGCAGCCAGCGTATGAGGTATAAACATCTTCTAAGGCTATGAGCTAGTTTGATCATTTTTGTGTGTGCCCCGATTTTTGCAAGTACTCCCGGCAAGTACTATTGGCTCTAAGCATATACGACAGGCATTGATTCAACTTATTTGATTGATGAGTCCGCTTCCCCAAACCAAGAGCCAACCTAGAGAGTAGGTGGAGCTTAATTAATAATTACTATTCAGAGCCAGTATTCCAGGAGGGAGGGTATAACCAGGAATTAGAAACCTTTCACCAATGGAGGTTATTTGCACTTTGAACCTTTAGCCTCACCTTTAGCCCTTATAAACAGAATAACCCAGGGTAACATAAGTCTTAAGCTTTGGCCTTTAAACTTTTGCCTTTCACCAGGGAAGGGCCTTAAGCAAAGGAAGGGACAGAAGCCAATAAGAGCCATCCAACAGAAGCCTTTAACCGAGGCGGGCGGGAAAGAGCTAACCAGGAGCCATATAGATCATCACCTAGCCTAACACACTCAGCTGAACCTATTAATATATTTACGATTCAGCATTTGAAGAGCATAGTACAATCAATGTTTAGGAGCTATTTGAAGAGCATAGTACAATCAATGTTTAGGAGCTAGAGGAGAGGATTTGGATTCCCAAAAGAGCCAATCGATCGATTAAGTAAGTGTGTTTTAGCTGGATTTTTATTATGCCCCCACCGAGAGATAAGGAAGGAGTTTCAGGAGCGGGAGGATTGGATGGCCAAACTGCCTTTCTTGAGTTTTTCATTTCTTTTAAGTTGAGGGATAGGAAGGGGTGGTCGGTCCTTAGGACAACGGGGGGGCCAACTGATTGAAGGAAAAGGGGATAGCTAGTTTAATTCACGCAGATCAGGTAGTTATTACCAGTCACGCAGGTACGGTGGAAGATGGTGTGCCCGTTCCCCTAACTCATTCACCCGTTTTAAGTTTCCCACCAGAAGGCATGGTGGAGCCCGTTTACATACAAGAGTGAACCGCTTGTCTTCAGTTAGTGCCTTCTATGTTGCTGGCTGGACTAATGCCAGGGTTAGGCTTATGAGACAACGGGTTACTGGACTACTCAAATTTGAGACTACTCTGCTTAGCTGCCGGGCTGGGATACTCCACTCGACTGCTTGCCTTGGATACTTAGCTGCTGGGCGGGGAGAAGAGGCTTGTTTTGGGAGTATAGAAAAAATACCTCATTGGAGCACTTTAAGTATATTTTATTCTAACTGAACTAGGCCTTTTTAAGGATTTTCCCTCTCCCTATTGGTCGAGCGTCTCAAGACCCTATGATTGGTGAGTGTCGTTAAAGATCTTGTTATTCACTTTTTTTATTCTCTGTCGGGTCTGTATATGAAGGGCATGTTTAATTGGTAACGCACATAGAATTGCCATAACCTCATTCCTGTTCACGTGGGAATGAAACAGGTGGGCACTAACAACTAACTCCTTTTATGGTAACATACTACAACTGTTAACGCGCGAAAACTTCCTTTTGTGTACGTGGGATTAATAACTGTTCACATCTAACAGCCATTTGGTTCATTGCTGATAGCTGCTCATCGTAAACCGGTCATTAACAATAGTTTATCGGAGCCAATAAAAGCTGCCCGAAGTGCTGATAGTCGGTAGAAGTCGAGGCTTTCAATTCATATAGAAAGATCATTAAATGCCAATCTTCATCAATAATAAATAATTTTTAGTACCCCTAATGGGCCAATCTATTTACTTGGACCCCTAAAAGAGCTTTTATTAGGCTCAACCCCTAAGTGACTTATAGGGTGGGGGGTTAGCTCGACTTCGTTTGACCTCAACTTGCTTTTACTTTGTATCCTTACTGCCCTTCATTACCGATATAAAATACCTAGCCAGACACTCCCTGGATGTATCTATAAATGTTTTAACCCCTGCTTGTTCACTGAAATGTTCAATTAAGAAACCATTCCAAGAGTGTGAGTGCGTCAGGTGCACGGATACTGGAGTCTTAACATATAATGGGACAGGGGCCGGTGGCGACGGAAGTCAAGTCGTGTGAGTTAGGTGGGTTCAACAACCTTACTACTCCATGCCTGGTGCAACTAAACAATGGAAAAACGTAAACCGATGGATGGCAGGATAGGAGGAGGTGGTGGTTCATACTCGTTATGTTAAAGCCTGTAAATCTATATATTTAGGCCCTATAATAAGAATTATGCATACTGCCTTGGGAACAAACAGCGGACTCCTTGGGAACTTAACCAAAGCTTTGAGACCTTACCACGCATCCTTGGGAACCTATGCCTTCCTCATACTTGGGTGGGACTAGCCTTGGGAAATCAGACTTGAAAATAGCCTGACTAGATTTACCTTATCTCCTTCGTTCTTATGGTTACTTGCACGAACTACGGGAGAATAAATTAGGGAAATTAGCACGAGCCGGGCTACCGCAGTTCATAACTCTGAAAATTATTGTTCCCTTGGTAAAACCATTGCAGTTCGCTTCCCAGAAACACTCTTTTCCCCTCTCAAGAACTATCGCAGTTCAATGATTGGGAATCAGCAATGACTCCTCTGGCAGTGCCTCACTTGGTCCCGTACCTTCCCGTGTTGGGTGATGTGGCATGTGGTATTACGGGTTAAAAGGTCTTTCATACTCACTGTTTTTTGGCATCGTCGTCCAGGGAGGTTTTACTGTGATCTGTTGGTAACTCCAGGTGTGCACTCCCGTTCTGTCTTATGCCTTGCAATGTCATGTTAGTTTCGATTGGCAGGTAGGCTTATCCATCCAAGGTTTCCACACATCTAGCCATTGAGCTTGGTTCATCAAGCAGCTGACTCCATAATTGGTTTAATCTTTCCATTGTCAAACCACACATTCGTTTTAGAATAATGGGTTAGACCAGCTTCTTCGGGTTATCTCGTCTATCCACCCGTGTCAAGTTCATCGCCTCCAGTTCGCAAGAATTGAGATCCATTTCAATTGCCGGGTATCACTCGACAGTTATTATTCAATTGATCAGTCGGGCAAGCAGCAAGAGAGAGCTCAATCAGTTCTTTGGTTCATATTCTTTCAGTCACCCACACAGGAAACATCTCCACAAATAGGACATCTAGACTACTGATTAGCTCTATTTCTACTTGACTTATATATTGTCCCACTAAACTACCCATCTAACGTACCGATATGAGGTAACATCGACCGAGATAGGTGATCCACTGGATCCACGAATGAAGACTAGTCAGCAGACCTAAATGGGAGACCCCAGAAAACAGAAACCTTACCCACAGAACACAAAGGTACTACCTTTAATGGGCATACTAGAGATGACATACTTTAATTTCCTTCACGGGAGACAGAGAAATTGGATTGCACGTTTGATCAATTCAATGAGGAGCCTAAGTAAGGAAGTACCGGAGCCCCCACGAACACTAGTGAGTGAAGTTCCAGATCTTCCCTTGACCGAATGGAAGGAGGGGGGGCATGCTGATGGTTTTATTCAATTGCTGCTTTTTTTGATCTATTCCGGGTCTGTTTATGTTTATTGATCCCGGGCTGGTACTTTCGAGAATTATATTCCAGGCTTTCGTGAGGGAATATCTATACCCTAATTGGTCGGTAGTTCATGAGGGTATAACCTGAACTAACGTGAAGGAAAGATCCCGAACGGGAATGGACATAAGATATAACCTCACAAACCATGTTAATCAAACCATGTCTGCATGCATTGTAAGAGTAAAAAATCGTCGTATAGTAACAGATATTTTCTTTTTTTTATATTGAAAACTCTGCCTTTGCTTTATTCGCTGCGGGATATACTTATGTTTAATTGACAGAATAAACAGCTGCAGCAAGGGCTTCATTTGCGGTTTCATTAGTGGCTTCATTAGTGGCTTCATTAGTGGCTTCATTATAATAAAACAGCTGCTGCTCGTGTTGGTGTTTTTAATGCTACCTTTGTTTCTCCTGCTAGCTTTGCTATTGACGCTGGTGGAGTATGATCTGGGTATTTATCTGCGATCTATGGCAATAGGGGAAATTACGAAACTGTACTTGCTGCTCCTGGGTATAAAACTGCTTAACCAACTGCTTATGTTAATGGGTATGGAACTGGGCAAAGGTAAGCTGCTGCTGGATATGCTCGAACAGCATAATATACAAAGACTTAATAGAATAATTGCAACTGCTTAAGCCTCATCAACAGCTTAATCTTCTGGATCTTCAGAATCAATAATAATTTTGAAAAGGTAGGTTAAATATGGAAGGGTATGAAAGGCAAGACCTATTGGACACCTATCCAAGTGTAAATCCATTAGTAGTGCAAAGGGTAGCCTATTCTTGAACATGGCCTATCAAGATGGGAAATTTGCGATAGACAAGGTAGCCTATGCAAGAGACCTATCAGATAAGATTTCATTTGAATCTTCCTCTCCGATAATATATGCATCATAAGTTGCTTTTATTAGACCAAGTGAATAAGCTCCAACAAGATTAGTGATAAAATAAATGGGCATAGAAACCCCCCAAGAATTAATATACTACTTTACAGCTTAAGACGATCTTAACTCCAATGGAAACTTTCTTAAGGCGAGTTTCTCTGGACCAAGGCAAGATCGGCTTGGACTAAGGCTGCTAGTAATAATTGATATGGATATCTATTTGATAATAAATCGAAACATCAAAGACACGTATCTAAAAATAGAATACTGGCATATCTACGTTAGACTTGCATATAACTCTAATGAGAGCTGATTTATGATAATTGACTCTAACTCCGATGAGAGCTGATTTATGATAATTGACTCTAACTCCGATGAGAGCTGATTTGTGATATTCTCTCCAATTAAGGTTTATGCTATAAAATAAAGTGAGTTAGGCAGGTTGGTACTAGGAAGGATGTCCAGCTTAAAATATTTACTCTCCAAATTGAAATCTTACTCTGAGATATTCTTCTCCGAAGTGTTAGCTCCGACAGCTAATTGATAGCTCCCAAAGAATGGTTTTTTACCAGAATAAATATATGCGTTATGAGTGGGAAGCTTTGAGACCATGATGGTGAAGTAGACCTATCAATATGGTAAATTTAGGAACAAAAGGCGGCACGTCTATACGAATTATGAGTTTGAATCTTTCTCTCCGAAGCTCCAACAGAGTTAGTTCACCTAATATCTGCATCATGAGTTAAAGCTTTTAGACGAGCTCCAACAAGAGGCAAGTAAGATAGAGAAATAAAGTGTCATAGGACAGTCCAGATGGCTAAGAAAGACTTCAGCTAATCCAGTTAACAGGGTTACTCTGTACTGCGGCAGAAAGCGTAGAGGCAGGAACGATATAAAGTGAAGCATAGTAGTTAGAGGCCTAGGTGAGGGAATAATAAATATTTTATATAAATATTTTAAAAACTATATCTGGTGGGTGGCTGGAAACGGGGCGAGGTAGGAGCCCACACACTATTCATATAGTGTGGCTTTTTTGAACCTGATAAGAGGAGGTCTTCTTTATAACTTGGTCTTTCGCTCGTTGTCCCCCTTAGGACCGGCCCTTGTATACCCACTAGCGGGCCAGTCGAGCGAAGCTAACCCCTCCACACCACCCTCGGCACCCGTCGTGAATCAGTTATCACCCGTAATCAACCCAGCCAGCACACTTAACACGGGACGCTTCAACTCTTATGGAGGTTTTATGCTCCCTAACCAGGCGAGCGAGGCGGGAGACTGAAGGAGCCGAGCCCCTTCCACCCGAGATATGATCTCTATACCTGAGATCTTCTTTATAGAGAACTGCTCTTAAGATCTCTACCTCCTGATCCTATATACATCCTCGACCTTGTCACCCCACAAACCATCCCACCAAGAAATAGGGACTGAACTTCAAGTGCACAGGAAATATGAAATCCACAGTTCATATAGCTAAAAGATAAGTTCAACCGTCCACGCGCACACCCATTGCAGACATATTGTTAAATAAACAGTTGTTCACACGTTGCCAACACTGCGAGAAAGGAAGTACACCGATGATTTATTGAGAGTGATTTATTTTATTGATGCTTACTTCTTGCTCGAATCAATTCTAGTTGCATTTGTTCTTTACCCATATCAACCTGAAGACATTCATTAGAGCCATGTTGGTTACTTAAACGAGCGTGTACACATTAGGCTTGGATTTTATTATTTATGAACTATAAATTAGCCCAGCAGTTTATTAGCACAGCAGCCGCAGTCTTTTATCCCAGTATCATAGCCAAGTCTCATAGCCACGTGTCCAAGGCAAGCAGTATTTGCCCAGCCGTTTATTAGCTACGTCTCATAGCCCAGTCCTCCTAACCAAGTAAAGTCTCCTAGCCGCCTTTTTTATTAGCTTCTCCGCCCGCGTATCCCAACCTCTTAGCCTAACCTTTATTTCCTGGTATCCAAGCCTAAGCCGCCCTTCCTTTTATCCTAGCCTCTCGCGCCAAGTCAATACGCCCTGCCTCCTATCCAAGTTGGATAGCCCCGTGCATGAGCTAAACCACCTATCTCCGTCCAGCCAAATCCTCTGTTTCATCCGTCCCTCCTAACATAACTTTTATTCAAAGCCAAATTTTATTTATAAAACAATCTATTTTAATATCCGCGATCTGTACTGCCTCGTACCCTCCTAATGAAAGATTTATCTAAATTAAGTGTCCTGAGAATAACTATTTTCTATAATCTGCTCCAAGGCTCTTTATTCTGTGCCTAGGCCTCATCTGCCGTGTAAAGATCAATATCTGCTTCCATATCTAAGCGTGCGTTACATACGTAATTATACAACTTTTATTTTATTACTTTCTTAGGCCTTTGCACTTTTTATTTATAGCACTATACACTGTCACACTTTCACACCTTATCCTATTGCAGCACTCTGTCTTATGGCCCCTTTCTTCTAGCAATGCTCTATCCTATCCATGTCACTTTGCTTTCAACGCAGCACTTCTTTACTCCTTTCCTTTGTTCCTTCCACCCACTGGCACTGTTTGTTCTTTAAGCCCTTTTTCCTTTCTTGTGTGCACCTCCCCTTTATTTTTACTTGGCTTTTTAAAATGCTCTTTTTGCTAAAATGAAGCTGGGTAAGCGCCCCATTGCCTCTCGTTCTCCGTCTCGGCCGTCTCCCACTCCCCCTCGATCTCCCCAATTGCTTCATATTATCCCTTCCCACTGGTCAATACTGCAGTTAATAATAATAAAATAGGCCTATCGCCCATTAGAAAAGACTATTTGAGAGATAAAGGAACCATGATAAGGGGAAGATCCGGCTTAATAATAACTGGCTAAAAGTCTGGTGGTAATGTAAGAACTTAAAATACAATATGGGAACTATATGATTTGAGCTCCCATAGATTATTCCCATCAATAGAAGACTATTAGCTTCCAAGCTGTATTACTCTAGCCCTACTAATCACTACAATTAGTATGTTCCCGTATGCCCATTGCATATATAGGCAAGTGAACCAGACCTCAAACTCATTTGTTGGAAACTTGGTTGGTGGGATCTCCTTCCTCTTGGGTAG
>Ga0233342_1000418_pt1 | contig 10965 bp, 8 predicted proteins | sample GEONDECOMP273_FD_180706 | JGI IMG/M metagenome (GOLD analysis project Ga0233342, IMG submission 180706) | Leaf litter microbial communities from Shasta-Trinity National Forest, California, United States - GEON-DECOMP-273 | ecosystem: Environmental > Terrestrial > Plant litter > Unclassified...
AAGAAAGGAAAGAAGCTGCCGCAGAGACGAGACACCAGACTGTGTGTGTTAGATCCCGCTGGCCGAGAACAGATGTTAGCTAGCCACCAATAAAGCTTGCTCTTGCTGAGGTTCCATAACCATGGCACCATGAGGTTTCACTACCGAGAGGGGTTGGCACTACTATCAGAGGACGTTGTTATGGATTCAACAGCGCTAGCCGGTCAACCATATGAAGATGAAGCGATACTACTAGGAGACGAGGTTCCACAACCGCATAGGGCAGCACTATGAGAGGTAGGTCCGGTTAGGCCCTTAGTGATTGAGGCATTACGGCTCTCGAACTTCAGGCCTGGATATTTAGGCCTGACACACTATCTCTAGCTAGATAGAGGCCCAGACATAAATAAAGGGAGGCCTGCACATAGACCTGGACATAGAAAGACCTGGAACATGAAGAATTCTTTGCTGGGGCTGGGAAACCTAACCTGCAGACCTCATAGCAGCAAGTCTTATGCCGATACTCGTGCGTATATACGTTTTCTCTCTGCCATGTAGTTGGTTACTTAACGAGCATATATTAATTAGGCTATGTTTTCACCATACAATAGAGAAAGCCCCCAATAGTTTATTAGCCCCCGTTTCCATTATGGACTTAATTAAGGCAGTCAGTCTAGGCCTTACTCCCTTACTCCATGGAACTCACTCTAGTGAAACAAGGTCCGAAGGTACGAAGTCGCTTGTCCGCATCGGGCAAGGTCTTGTCCGCATCGGGCAAGGGCCAAACAAAATGAGCACCTAAAAAGAAAATACTATATGCAGATAATTAAGATGAGAGGCTTGTGCCCCTAGAAAGTCACGGAGCCACCCATTAATCGTAATGTAACTCTGTGCAAAGTTTCCTCCCGTGATATGAGTTACCACTCCCTGATCACTTATACTACCCCAAACATCGGACTGCATTTTCCAGCTGAAATGGAATATTACTACCGAAATTGCATTGTACATCCAGAATAAACCAAGGAAAACATGATCCCAGGCAGATACTTTACATGTTCCTCCTCTCCCAGGTCCATCACAAGGAAAGCGAAAACCAAGATTCGCTTTATCAGATATTAAATGGGAGCTACGGGCAAATCGAAAACCTTTAAGTAGGATTAAAACAGTGGCATGGATAGTAAATGCATGAATGTGATGTACCAAAAAATCCGCGGTTCCTAATGGAATTGGTAAAAAAGCCACTTTGGAACTTACTGTCATCAAATAACCACCTCCCGGGTTAAGCTGGCCCAGCTCGCTGTTGCACCAGGAGCTGTTAAACCAGGTGCTGAAGCATGAGTGTTTTGTATCCATTGAGCGAAGATAGGTTGTAATTGTATAGCAGTATCTGATAACATATCTTGAGGACGTCCTAGAGCGCTCATAGTATCATTATGAATATACAGACCAAAACTATGAAAGTATAATAATATACATACCCAGTTGAGGTGTGATACAATTGCATCACGATGTCTAAGAACGCGATCTAATCAATTTTTGTATTGAGTAGTTGGGTCATATTCTCTTACCATCAAAATCGCTGCATGCGCAGCAGCGCCAACTATGAGAAACCCACCAATCCACATATGATGTGTGAACAGAGAGAGTTGGGTACCGTAGTCAATAGCTAGGTATGGATAGGGGGGCATCGCATACATGTGGTGAGCTACGACAATAGTGAAAGATCCTAAAAGAGCTAGGTTAATAGCTAATTGAGCATGCCATGAAGTAGTTAAGATCTCGTAAAGACCTTTATGGCCCTCCCCCGTAAATGGACCTTTATGAGCTTCTAAAATGTCCTTGAGGTTATGGCCAATGATCTAATTGGTCTTATACATATGACCGGCTATCAGGAAAAGAACTGCAATAGCCAAATGATGATGCGCAGTATCGGTCAGCCACAGACCCCCCGTTACTGGATTTCATCCTCCACGAAAAGTCACAAAGTCTGAATATTCCGACCAATTCAGGGTGAAAAATGGGGATCGTGATGCCCTTGCCCGATGCACTCGTATTTATACGAAACTCCCTAAACTCTGGATCCCTTCGTATATATGACACTCAAGGGCAAAATGAAGTGGCACCGAGTCCTCTCTAATATAACTTGGAGACACGCCATCCCATCCCACACTACAATTCTTAGTCTGGCCCGCCTCGCTGCAAAACTTAGGATCTAATTATTTATCTAAATTAGAGGAACATTATAGATAGTATATGTGTTTATAGTAAAACTGAGGATTTTTGAAATGAGAGGAACAGTTTCTCTTTTTACCATCAAGGCCGTCCCCCTCAACAAGGTATTCACATAGTCACTCGATACATGTCTGTTACTAGGCAATGAGTTTACTTCGTCCACTGTTCTCCCCTGCTGAATTTAAGCAATATGGAGTGTTCCTCTAAGATATCCTCCCCGCCCAATCAACCTTATACTTGAGAAGTGAGGGGAAGTGTATTGCAATGAGTAGATAGATAGCTATACGGATATACGTATATATTGATATCTTTATCTAGATATGTGCAAAGAAGGCAAGCGAGGATACGTTTACTTAGAAAGAAGCTACCTTCCACTAAACCCACCTATCCTCCACGGGAACAAAAAAGTGGTAGCGGATTTCCCTCCAATTTTTTCTGCCGCGATGGCCCACCCATATTCTCTGCTTGGAAGGAGGACAATATACTGATATAGATCTGCGTGGCCCTTGGTATATTATAAATTAATAAAAAAAGAAGTTGATTGCTTCTTTGCTTATTGGTGATTTGAGCATGAAGATTGAGCCTCGAGATTCAGGAGGGAAAATGCGTTTGCTCTTATTAAACAATGTGATTATCGCACTTTTGGGAGGAGCTATTGGTAGGAGTGTGGCCCCAATTAAGAATAACTCCGCATCATTACGTCAGTTTTGGCACTGGTGATGTTTACCAACCATGATCTTGTCTAATTAATACGCTCTCACAGCGAAGAGCGCATTCTATATATACTAAACGATTGACTAAACGGCGTCGGGAAACAGTATCGTATGGAATTGTGCACGAGTACTTAGGAAGTGCAGCACTGCGATACTATGAAACCCCATTAGTATCTAATGAATGGTACCACGTATTCCCCGTCCTAATATAAGCTGGGGATTCAAAGTTCGATTCCATAATAGTTAGGAGGTGCCCGGACGAAAGAAAGGAGCTTCATGAAAGATGGTTTGAAACCAGTTGAACGGCAGCGTCTCCAAGGGGAACTGGAGGATGTCAAATTGATCCTGCCCTAGAAGCCACCGGTTCTTAAACTGTACAGCGACAGATTGAGCACGAATTCAGGCGACCGTTGAGGTGCTCAAAGGGATAGGTTATAAACAAAGCCGGATGCTACACGGGAATAATAATGGCTGGAACGCTCTGTGAACTACCTAGTTCAATTCGAGTGACGCAAACTAGATAAAAAACGAGGGAGAGATTTGACCACTCTACCTATTACCATGTACGGCAGAATATTGACCTGAAGCGAATGTGGAAAACATCTCGGATCCACGAGGCGCTGTCGAGACATACATAAATCGAACATAGGCGCAACATGGAAAACCACAAAACCACCCCTAGGATCACTAAAAGAAACAGTGGGAACAAAATGGGAATAGCTTCAGATAGACACACGAACAGGCAGGCTGCAGAACTATATATCCATCAATTATACATCCCATAAAGCTACCCAAACCCCACTACTGCATCTATGCTTCTAGTAACACTTTAGCACTGATGAATCAGCCGTAACGTCACTTCTGGATGACACCTTTTGATCATGCAACATTTATTATCCTGGGTTACGCTAGATTAGTGCTTACCGCTTCATGAATATTCTGGTAAGATAGGGTAAAAGGCTTCCCCCGAATACCTCCCCCCTCACGATCTCGGGTATTGCTTAACGAGATTTACTCACCTGGATTAATGCTGGTAGTGCTCCAAATGGTTAACGATTGATTTAGGAGGGCTTTCGTGCTGGGAGGATTAGCGCTGGTGGATTGGCTGGCTTTGGCCTATACGACTTTAGGGTCGGTTCTTACGCTGCTGGATCATTCACTAATGAAAGGTAAAAGAATGAAAGGTAAAAGTAAACAACGGAATCTGCTTCTACTCCTACCTCTCCCGCTTTTTGTTAACCCAATGCATAAACTGACTCCTAAACCTTTGCTCCACATCTAGTCCCGTGTGTTTAGATCTGTAGGGGGCGGAAACACAAAGGGGAAGTTCTAGTAGGGGAATAAGGGTGTATTAAGGGCCTGGTTCGTTGGGCAGGTCTCCCTAACTACTGACAAAGATTGTAGGACAGGCGTATTTGATTGCTCGTCTCGTTGTTCTGTATCTTATCGGTGACCGTAACATCTTGAAATGAGGAGCCTGCCTTCCTTAGGCATATTTTCTTTCTTGCCTCTTTGATACGATTTACGGCCGGGGGCCGTAGGCACATTAGAATTCCCAGCCCCCCCGTTGCTGCATCAATTCCTCGCCCTCCTGTTGCTGCATCGTAGATTGGTGAACGTAGTATTGAGATGAGAGGGGCCTTATTCTTCCTTAATAAGTTGCTGGTTTGGGATGGATTGGGATGCGTAGGGTCCTTATTTGCTCAAGTAGGCGAGTTACTGAAGTGGGGAAAAGTCACCCGGGTAGATAGGGACGGCATAGTTCAAGGGCCTTAGGACCTTACCAGTGATGTGGATATAGATTGTAGGCAGTTTGCTACCGTAATTGTACCGTAACGTAATTAGACCGTAAAGTACCATATTTTTACCATTGGGACCAATACCAAATTTTACCCCTAATTGGGACCAATATTTATACTACTGCCTTTCCTCTATATTTGGTTGGCTTCCCCCTACCGCTCTGTGTGATACTTGTCTTTCTATTTTATATTCGGATCATATTCGGATTAGATTCTATATTCGGATTTAGATTCATATTTCCTAACATATTCATCTATATTCGGATTACTCTGCCTTAACCATATCTATATTCGGTTACATATTTGATGGTTACTGTCTTATCATCTTGTTTTTTTCGGGTCCTTCCCCTCCTTTGTCGGGAAAGAGCTACGCACCTTAATTCAGTCTCCATTCTTTTAAAAAGAACCTAGTCCCCTTCCTTTCCTTGATCCCTGAGCGCGAAGAACTAATTCTAGCTATATCTATAAAAAGTTCCATCAGGTAAGTACTAGCAGAGTACTATTAGCCTTACGGTTGTGTCCGTAGAGTAAGTAAGTACTAGACTGGATACTCCTTCCAGTAGGTTTTAGCAATAAGTAGCATTCTGTTCCTTCCCCTGTCGGGAAAGAGCTACGCACCTTTTATATGTTGAAATTCCCGTTTCTCTCATCATCCTCCTAATATCTTCTTGGGATGGCTTCTCCCCATACATCCTTGTTATCACATCTGCGTTAATACTTTTCAAATTACTTGCTTAAGCTATCTGTTTGATACTTTTATTGATACCCAGGAGCAACTGGCGCAGATACAGAAGCAGATCCCGTTGTGAAAAATACAATTCCAGGTCGAGATACAGAAGCTATTTACTCTTTGATAGATCGAGAGTCAGTTCTAGTTGATCCATATCCATATCCCGCAGCAAAGGCAAAGCTATAGCCTGGGGAGTGGGATCGCCTCTATTATAAAGGCCTCCTTTTCACGCGTTGAATATCCCGTACCAGGGCCAGGACCACCACCTAGTTCTATAGCTGTTCCTACTTTTCGCACATATCCAGGAGTTAATACTTTTTGTACAGCCCTACTCTTAAACCTATTCAGCGCGTGAGCAATACGTTTCATTCAGCGTCTGTTACCTGGGTGGAATCTTATCTGCTTTATTAGCTTTTATTAAACCGTAGTAATACCTATAGGCACTTGCAGTTTACACCCCGTAGCAAAGGAAGCACTATATATGCTAGCACTATATATGGTACTAGCCCTGCTCGCTTCTGTACTACTTATTACTCTTTCATTAATATAATATAAACTGGTGAATCCACGGGTTTAAAGTAAGCAACTGAATAAATCCGAGAAACTGAATCCGACTTTGTTATTGCTGGTTAATGAACTGATGGATCGTTCGACTGGGCTGCTTATTGCATGCAAGGAGATATAGCTGCCCCACCAATGCCAGTGCTTGCTTCCCTGCCCTAGTTATAGTCCCAGCTTACGTACCAGCTAGCATTCCTGTTCTGACATTTCTATTGTTCCGAAATTGCCCGTTTATCATGCATATATAGAGCGTTCGATCGGACTGGACTGCTACGTCGCTAGTTTTAGCATAATAAATGTACGTATAGCTCGATGGATAGTGTCGGATAGGCTTGCATGCTAAAAAACCCAAACATATTTATAAAGCTTATTACTAAGGGACCTATAAAAGCACATACATTACTACATTTCGTTATATGAACCTCCGTGTGTATGTATGTATGATACTTATAAATCACAAAGAATCTGCCTCGATGTTACCTTTGCGCTATTCAGCCTGTGGATCATAAATGCCACAAGTTCAGTGTCAAATCTATGCTCCTAGGCCCGATAGCAACAGAGGCATAGGCTTCAGTAATGGAAGAGGTAAACAGTTCGAGAGCTAATATAAGATCCTACCGTTGCAAAGCCCGTTCGAGAGTAAGCATCTGAGCCAGTGAACCCAGTTACCCCAGTTTTCACTAAGCACGTCACATTAGAAAACTCTAATGATAGCAGTCCCTAGCGTGTTAAGTGTGCATGAGTAAAGGGTATTGGTTCACGGGCGAATGCGAATGATTAGGACGAATAATTGGGACCGTGTCTTTACTTTTTGACCTCCTTCTTTGTCCTGTTTCCAACTTCTTTCCCTATTGTTACTGTTTACTATTATCGCTGCACTCCGTATCATTGGTATTGTCTCTACCGCGTACTCTTTTATCTTGGTCTTTGTTCCAACCGTGTATCGTTTTATGGATATTGTCCCTGACACGCATCTGTGTCATGGCCTTGTTTTCGACGCGCGCCTTCTTATTGGTATAGCTTGCGATACACTTTTACGTAGGCAGATTGGTGCTTGCGCAGATATCCAGACTCAGACAGGAGTGCCATATTCTTAGGCCCCCGTTAGTGCGGTTTTCCACGCTCAGATGGATAGATATACGGCATACAATTGACTAGCCGGGAGTGGAAGCTGATGATCGGTCTGGATGATGATATGATGTGCGTGCTATTGATGGTCCTTCACCTTATTGCCCTTCCTGGACCTTTATGCCCTTCTCCGTTTCCTATTAGTTGGTCTGAGGCAATACCTTATTGTCCTTGTAGCACCAATTGCTGCAGCCTGACTAACATCTCGATCCGCCCTCGCCAATAGACTTTATAAGATCGATCTAAGAGTCATTGAGACATACATTTAGGGAGCAGTCTTTAACGATTATGAATGAATTGAAAGAATTCAGCCCAGTTGCGTGCAGGAGGAGAAAGAAGGCGTTCATGGATAAAGCGGGAACATGGTAAACCCTAAACTATTGGGTATAGTTCCTAACGATCCATACATCGGAGAAAATAGTGGCTCACGGAGAATGGAGAGAAACATCCTATATCTGATTCCGTATTCATATGATTGAAATCACAGGTTTTTACTTCGTATTAACTTATTAGTGAATGATAAATTCCCTGCACCGCTTATATATAGTTGGCGAATTGCTCTCTTCTTAATTCATCGGTTTTGCTTTTAATCGATTCGAGGTGGGCGGGAATAGCTAGTTTATTCAATCAAGTGTATTTGCCACGTTTCATAAAGGTATTTAACATAGTAGCTGCTGCCGTAATAGTATGATAAACCCGGTCTTTAATGAGGAATCAATCCATCCATGTGCCCGCCTTTCTTTGGCATATAATACTTTTATTGAGCTCACTTTTTATTGAATGCTTGTGGGCCGCGAACCAACGTCTATCAATGTAGAGCGCCTATCAATTACCTATAACGGTAGTAAGTCCAGGGACTTTTTAACTATTGACCACTTTTTATACCTTAAATTGTCCTTTCCCTTATGGTCGACCCCTCCGGACCTTTTGTAGGTAAATGACCAATATGCCCTGGAGATATTGTCCTTTTAGGAGGATGCGCAAGCAGGCTCGACCATAAGGGAGAGGGAAATGACTAATTTATGCAGCTAATGTGATGTCTAAAATTGTCCGTTTAGTAGGTTGCACAAGCAGGCTCGACCATAAGGGAGAGGGAAACGACCACTTTATGCTTAGAAAAATTGAATGTTATGTAGTTGTCCTATCCAGAACCCAAAGTGATATAGAGTGATGTCTACCCACTGCCGTAGATGCACCTAACTAATGAAGATGTACTGAACCATGAACCCGACAATGTTTCCAACTGGGAGAAGTGGTTTCTCTTTAAGTCTCTGCTCTGGGGAAATGTCCTTTACCATAAAATTGGGGCACGTGTTGTTTACTGCTTAAGCCGTAGTCTCAGTCTTACCCAATACCCAATAGCAGGATCCGAAAGTGTAATAACATATATACAGTCTTCTCTTTCATAAGTTGGGAACATGGCTCAACCTCCTCATCTGTTTACAATTTGAAGTCGATCCACTAGCATCCTCGCCAGTTTTAGCATATATTATTGTAGTTAATTACCTGGGGATCGAGATAGAGATCCAACAGCCATTTGTTCAGTTCATTCGGAACCAGAAGCAGCAAAGCGATATTTCTACTCTTATAATAGGTTGGAGACCAAGTTGCTCGTGAACCAATTGCAATATTTATATTTAGTCTTTGTGAACCCACTTCCAGTTGTTGTTGACCTTGAACCAACGAAGGCAAAGGTTTCAGCATAACCCGTTGATTCATAACCAGCACCAGTTCCTTTCGTTTACCTTTAACCTGTTTAACCACCTGAAGCACCTGTTGAAGCATTCGTTTTAGTTCCATAGCCCTAACATATCCAGATGCAGCTCGAGCAGATGTTACAGCTTCACCAATTGAATTCATTGATCGAGTTAAAGCAACGGATCCAAAATCGGACCTTATTAACCGAGAAGCAATCTACGTAAAGCATATCTAGTGACAGAGTCAATTTCAGATCCTCTTTATTCAGATCCAATCGAAGCAGATTCAGTTGAACGAGATCGATAGCCAGCAGCAATTGGGGTTGCACCGGTTCATCCATTAATTCACTTGATCCATGTCCAGTAATGGCTTTACCACTACCACCTCGCTCAGTTCAGTTCTATAAGTTCCAAATAAAGTAGAATTTCCTGCTGTTTTATCTTGTTGAAGCAGACTTAGCGGACTCCGTTGATCTCACAAAAACAAGGTGCTACGCTCTTTCCCGACAAAGGAGGGGAATGGAAGAATGTGGTTTTCCAGGAATTCTTTATATATGTAATTATGCTTGCCTTATTACTTGACACGAAGTATTTCACTCACTACAAGTTAGGTTCGTAGTGGGTCATTCTTTATATATGTAATTATGCGAGCACTTTTTACTTAACTTACTCACTTATTTCCTTTGGGGGCTGTTCATATATATATGTAATTATGCAAGTAGCAAGGATACTTTCTCTAAGTAGTTTGATATAAACAGTAATACTGCACTCCCAGTAAAAAGAATAACTAAACCTACGGGGGTATTACTACCTATGTGAGAGAAAGTAAAAGAATTCTAAACCCTTGCTTTTCATTTCGGCCAGATTGCAGGGGATAGTTTTCCATCTGCTTGGAATCAATACCAATCCATGATAGATTGAAAGAAGTCTATTCCTTCTGCTTTAGTTCGGACATGTTTACTAATGTCATAGATAGCAAATAAGTACAGCCTAGCTTATTTCTATTGGGACCATGTGATAGAGTGTTGAAAGGTAACCCACCCGTATTTTTTTATATGTCTATGTGGACATGTTGTACTTGTATTAGAATGTTCTAGGTGGCCCATCTGTGCCTAACTCGTTGGGAATGACATCTTACCTGTTCTTCCTAGGAGCTCACCTCTTCTATCTACGAGCATTAATACCGATGAGGAGGAGCGGGGGCATTCAATCAAGTTGGCGATAGGAGTGAACGAAACTCCAATTTGTGTATTCCATAGATATAATTATGACAAATAATCAATCTGCAGGGACGACTGCCGCCAGAAAATAATGATTCGTTGAATAAACAACACTTGAAGGAACTGAGCGACACCACGACGAACTGGGCAAGAAGCAAAAGCCTCGACTCCGTCTTTCATCAGTTGCCCAACCCTTTTATTCATGGAACTAGCTACTGCGAAGCTAGTTACTACTGCATTGTTCTGGTCCCAATTATGAATGCTGACCAATAAAAAGTGAGTCGAGAAGAAGCCAGATCACTTTCCGAATCCCTGCTGTCACTCTCCCCTCAGTGGCTATATATATATATACCCCAACCTACCTTGATGGTTGTGTCTCCTTTATTTCCTTATTCACAACATAAGCTGGGCAGATCGAGCAGACGCCTGTAAGGTGGAACAATTGAGTTTAATCCTTCTATCTATTGCATGCATTTCCAGTGTCTCATGTTCTCGTTGGATCAGGGCCAACCGATGGTATATCTATGGTATGCAGCATCTCTTCTAGCAATCCATCCTTCCCTGAGTCCAGCTAATGCTAAACACTCGTCTCGTCTCGGGTGTTTCCCTTTGTCCGTATCCATGCCCTACCAATCCTTTATTGCCATTATCGCCACCGGTCCCCAACTCGTTGGAAGGGAAGAGAAGGCGAGCAATTCAACCACTTGAACGTTCACGGTTTAAGGTGGGTTTGGATTGGATTAGAAACCAAGTATATTCCCGGTCCGTGAGTCAGTTGCTTCTTAAGTTTATTAGGGAATGCTTACATTTGGGGGGATTTCCGGTCATAGAAACTGCTGCAGTTGTCTCTCCTGTCTTCTGTCTCCATTCCGCTTCGGTGATTTATTTGATGCCACCCTCTTTTTC
>Ga0233342_1000419_pt1 | contig 10951 bp, 3 predicted proteins | sample GEONDECOMP273_FD_180706 | JGI IMG/M metagenome (GOLD analysis project Ga0233342, IMG submission 180706) | Leaf litter microbial communities from Shasta-Trinity National Forest, California, United States - GEON-DECOMP-273 | ecosystem: Environmental > Terrestrial > Plant litter > Unclassified...
TTCCAGATCAACGCAAAAAGCTAGTCGGCTTTAGGGTCTGATGGCTATTCTGCTAGTAAGGGGTCAACACCTACATTACCGAGGAGGGTATGGTGAAATGGTTATTTCTCCAGGTTACCTTGCATTTGACCCATTGTAAGTCTATCTAGCAAATTCAGGTGAACTCTCGACGAACCTCTACCACTGTGAAAGTGTAAGTAGTACTGGGGTACCCGCTGGTATATTTCGTGTCTGGACCAGCACTTCAATTTGAAAAGGGTAAATAGGCTGCAGTTACAGGGACGGCTAGTCAGTCTCTCCACTAGCCATTGCAGTTGGGAGCCTCCATCTGTTTACTTTCCAGCACTAGTGGACCCTCCAGTTTCAAGGGTAAAATAAGCTAGTTTTACTGCATGAACTGGCTATACCCCATAACCAAGTTTTAGTTTGACGGGTGAATCGGGATTGAATCGGGTTAAATGAATGGCACCACTACCGGTTTAGTTTGGTTGCTTTCCGGCTTACGAATGAAATGGGCTCTCTGAAGTATTTGCTGGCTCTGAAGGATCAGCATTTCTTGTTTTGGACCGTACCGTGCAGTGCCTGGGTCTGAAGTATCGTCAGGCTGCAAAGCAAGTGACAAAGTCAAAGGGGTAGTCTCTGAAGGTCTCTCGTAAGTATCTGAATCGCAAGGCTTGGCCTTCAAAGCATAATTGGAAAGGTTATGCGCCCTAGTACGGCGTCTTGCTAGCGGTGTCTACTCAGTCTCCGAATCCGACTCGTAAGGTTTGCTTATCAGTGCAATTGCAATTCAAAGTATGGCTCAGTGGTGAAACAAACACTATTTGCTTGTTTAATCACCGTTGAAATTGCCCCATGAAAACAGTGGTACCTATCGATGTTAACCTGAACTTTTTGTCTATACGGCATCTTATCCGAATCATTATAACTCTATGAATAATTGTGAGGCAAAGGTTCGAAAGGCTAAGAGTAAGGTGTACCATTGTCCGGATCGGAAGGCTGCTCAGGCTCATAATAAGAAAAAGTCTGGTCGCAAGCGGGTCACAGAAGTCGCTACGGTAATTAGCAGCAGGTCTACCTTCTGCGGGCTATAGGTTTATTCGGGGTGGATACGTAAACAAGTACTCCGAGTTGTTTACAACACCGGGTTACACGACGGGTTAAATGGTAAAGTTGAACTGGGCTCAGTGGTCTGGCTATCGAGGCTATACGCTACAACAGTTTACATGGCTCAATAGTATATGAATAAGCGGCATGCCCCTTACCCTTATAATCGTAGTAAGTCATATACGAAAATTTGAAATCTATAAGCTGGATAAAAAAGATTTCGGGGTATCCGGGCTACTACTCTCGCTCTCGCTCCTGGCTATTGCACCTTGCTATCGGTACACTACTACTATGTATAAGAAGAATACGGATCAAAACCAGTCGACGGTTAAGCATCCGGAAGAGAAAAAGGTGAATGGTGACGTTTACCTATTGGAAGACGCATATGTATACGCCAGACACTGGCGAGATGCCGAATAATAAGGATCATACGCAGTTGACGACGTTGAAGACGCAGAAGCATACGTTTACTACGACTCATCATAATTGTAGTAAGTAGTATAGCAAGTTTCAGGCTAATCAGTAGACACACACTTGTGAACAGCAGCATAAGCTCGACAAAACCAGTTGTTATCGTTATAATAAGTAAGATATTTATAAGTCAATTTGCAATGCTCGGAATAACTCGATTCTCGACCCAACCGGGGCGAGGTTCTCTCTCTTAATAAAAATATGAATAAAAGATGTAGTCTAATTGAACGAACCAATTCCTTCCCTCCCTTCACTGTGCTCCAAAAGTTGAAAGGTATAACCTTCGCGCGCGTAGCTCAGGAGAGATGGCTGGCCTCTGTTGTTAACCAAGAATGTATGTCTCCTTACGCCTTCGATATGAGATCAAGTTAAACACAAATAGCTGAATAACCTGCATTCGACGTTGAACTTGAACCATAAGTCAATGTCTGCTGTCGAGCCGGGAAGAACGAATGATGGGTCGGGATAACTTCATGCTACAGCAAGTGCCTTATAGATATGGAGAAGGATATACCTTGCCTTCAACTGTGCAACAGCTTAGAACTGTGTGAAGGCAAGTGATTTATTCTCTTTCCAGTCTTTGGATCTTTTAATGAATAATACCCTGAATGAAGAGAGTTAGTCAAAGGGCAGATATCTTCGATGCGACTACGGTTTTATCTTACAAGTAAAAATATGCATCTCTTAGTATAGTCTAGAGAGGGGGTCAATAGATTAGTAGCTAGATCATACGATCTCTATACGCTAGAGATAGATAGAGACGACAGAGATAGAGAGCCATATATATATACGCTATATTGGTTAGTACACCTCATCACTAGAGAAGTTGGTTCACTTCAATAAAAAAAGACAAATGGGCACACTCATATAGAGCTACTTGGTTGGTACACTTATATCAATAGATGTCCTCCCTTCACTTACCTGAACTACAAATGTGCTCAGGTGCTAAGCTATCGACCAAAGGTGCGACTCGACTGATAAGGAGAGGGAGAGGAAAGGCATAACCTTCACGTCTAACTGTTGTGAAGGCAAGGGTGAACCCCCTTTAATATCAAGCTCTCATAATCCTTTCTTTAGTATAAAGCTCTTATAAGTTTTGAGTCTATTGCTCCTATAGAGGTTTAGGGAATCTATTCAAGTATAGCATGCCGTTGCTCCTCACTGTTACTATAAGAACGTCTTGTAGTTCACATTGATCTATAGTCTAGTAAGTATTGAATTGCTGGGGCTATTTTCTATTTCATTGATGTTAGCTCCAAGCCAGTTAGAAAGATCAAGCATAGATTAGAATCCCGGTTGCACATTCAATTGATTAGAATCAAGGATCTAATAACTATTCATCTAAGATAAAAGCTATAGAAATAGCTGAAAGTTCCAATCTTTTTTCAATGAAGAGAGCAAGAAGTTGGATCTTTGAAGCGAGCCCTAAAAGCCAAGCTAAATGCCTAGACCTACCGTTGAAGCCGAAGGGTTCTTTCATATAGAGAATACCTTCAATCAATATTAGCTTAGCTGGGGCGAAAGTGTTTTTGTTTTTCTATTCAATGGGGCCCTATACAGGAAAGCCCGATATTTTCCCGACCCTACGATTCCTTCAATTAATACAATCCTGCATTTGCATCAGCAGTATAACTTCCTTCATAATATCATTGACAAGTACCTTTCAAATTACTTGCTCAGATATTAAGTTTTAACTTATTGTTGGGTTTTGGCATTGTTAGATCTTAAACATTGAACAGGTTTAGCACATTTATTTTTAGCAAGTGCCCTAAATTCTTTGAATATTGAAAACAAAAATGACTGTTGTCTTTAAGTAAATACTCCCAAGTATGTATATAAGTCATCAATGAAGGTTAACAATACCGTGTACCGGCTAAATATGGTTTATTCGTGTAACATAGGTCAATATGGACAAGTTCCGGCTTCTTTGCTCTTAAAGCTTTCCCTATTAAAAAGGAAGTCTAATGATGCTTGCCAAGCATACATACATAATCCCATAAGGGGGAGTTGTGGGTATACTAGCAACCTTGCTTCATTTTACCATCAAGTTACTTTTCAAATTCTATGCCCGAACCGTTCATGCCTCAATATACTCTGGTCGTCAGTGTGGGCTATGAGCGCAGTCGGTCCAAGGTCTTTCTTGGGAAGATAACCAAACTTATACAGTCAATCTTTCAGGTCCAATAAATCATTAGCAAAAACTAAAAAGTTGTTCAATGTCCTTACAATACTCTTTTCGGGCGGTCCAATTGGCACGAAACATCGAATAGACAACGGCCCCCTCATATACGCATTATCCATGTATAGCGTCCTCTCAATCTGCTTTACAAAAAGGGGAGAAGCATATTTAGAGTCAACGCACTAGCAGGACTTTCCCCGAATGAACTTCACTCAAATATGAGAATGGTTATGCGCGGAGCGATTTCGCACTATGATCACAAGGCTCGAATCCCAAGCACGAAGTGTTTTTGGTTCTCTCAGTCCATATGAAAAATTGCAGCTTGTATAGCGTAAACTGCTAGTTGTAACTGATCCTATCTAATAGCCGATCCTATCTAATACTAGTTGTTACTTATTGTTCCTCATACTTTCCTTAATTTTGTAAGCTTTCCTTTACAGAAGGGAGATTCTCAAATGCATCAGTACGAATGCCTATCTCCGCAGGATCGTCAGAAGGAATGTAATAAGACGGTGCCCCACCGGTATGACCACTCTAAGGACAGAGGGAGTCAACGCAATCTTGCACCCTTACATCTTCAAGCAAGTTAATTATAAGGCTTTCTCCTCAACCTTCGATATTTGCCAGAGAGAAGGTAGGCCCAATACCCATCGACCAGCCCAATACATATAAAAGAGAAAGTCTCAATATATTCGTGTTCGCTCTGGACATTCCCGTGTTCGCTGGCGCAATATCCTGGCAGTGCCTTACAAGCTTTGAAATAGGCTATGCAATACCAGCCATATATCGCACTTCTAATATTTACTAGGCTTCTAATATTTACTAAGCTAGTAAGCCAGTAAGCCAAGCAGATGTCTTCCCTTCAATAAAGATAACTAAGGGGGGGAATATTGTAATGTTTCCGGGTAATCCAAAAAATAGAAGGCAAAAGGAGGAACCCTACTACTTATTTAGTTAAGGGGCCCCATAAGAGGATTTTCTTTTGCTTGCCTAAGGAAGAGGTGTCGAAGGAAAGACACCGGTACCTATCGCCTTCTCTTTCTTTCTGGTATCTCCCCGTCACTCGCATATGTGCCATCAATAGAAAGGGCAAGCTTGACCATCAACCAACCAGAGGGCGATTTCACAGATGAAATGGTACAGGGCAGCAAAAAGTGCGAAGGGCGGAAGAACCCATCAAGGCTTATTTTAATTGACTGGAGTGAGGTGAGAACAATGCCCGCCAGTAGCCGAGAGAAGAGGTGAACCGGATCACTTTGGCTAAAGCGTAATTACATAGATTATAATGAGATAAGACCTTCCATTCATAGTTAGCAAGTCATGGCACAACAAAGGTAAGACTTTCCATCTACCCACTAACCTACCCAGCGCGCTATAGAGCCAAGTAAATATCTCCCAATATATCTCCAATTGATCTATAAATGGATCTCTAGACGATTAACTACCGTAAGCGTTTGCGTAATTACCGTTGGAATCGTTAGCAATGATGTTGACGGCAAACAGTAAAGATGAACGAATGATAAATTACGATGATTACCGTTCGCGTCAGCGTAATTACCGTTGGAGTCGTTTGCGATGATCGTGGGCAATGACGTTGAAAGCAAACAAAAAGAAATATAAAAAATTTATGATTTTGTCTTTATAATTCATAAATCTCTAAAAAAGTAACACTGGATCATAAACAGATTATCTTTGCTCCTGTGCTGATCTGCCGTGCTGATCTGTCAACAGGGTGTTATTCTTTGCCACTTTTATCTTACCTCAGAATTGAAATTGCATAGGGTGTCCCTGTCCTATAGGTCCTGGGTCATGCTCAGTGATGTGATGCTCCCATAAATTCCATACTCCATCGCCTACCTGTAGCCCTATTTTTGGATAGTTGATCAGCCAGCCATAGACCTTTCCCGGTAAATTGTTGGAAGCTTATCTCCTGGCGAAGTAATCAAACATTCTAGCTATATACTTATCAATTGGAAAAATAAGTGTATATTCTTTAGCGCTCTTCTCTGTGCCAACCAGTCCACCACAAGCTTCGAATCACCAAAAACTTGTAACTTCAAAATACCTCTGGAAATGGCGCACCTCATTACTAAGAAAACTACAAAAATCTCTGCTTTATTATTTGTGCTTCTTCCTAGCCCCGCAGCAAACTTGAAAAAGTGAGTATCCAATAGATGTAGGATTCCCCCAGCACCACCCACAGCAGGCTCACCTTGTGAGGCTCCATCAAAAAATACCCATGCACCTGTTCTATCGATCACCTCCTCCACAATCCTTCTTTCCCTAGATGGTTCCTCAGGCTGAGGAAAAAGGCTAAGAATAGTAGCCAAACTCTTGGATGCATATACCGACGGATCAATTATCTTTTTATTGAAAAGAATATTTATTGTTTCGAGCCAGCCAAGTAGCCCAGATCAGTAGCACAGGTAAAGCATAATGATCCCTGTACAGATAATTATTGCACCAGGCATGTAAAGCTTCCTGTATATTAAATCCATCCCACAACCCAGTGACCTGCTGTGATACATATTCCCAAAGCCTAATGGTGTATGGGCAGTGAATGAATAGGTGTTCCAATTACTCATTACTGTTCCTGCACAGTGGGCACCACCCAGGCCCGATCTTAAAATGCCTTATCATGAGATCCCAAAAAGGTACTCTCTGAGATATAACCAACCATAGAAACAATTTGATTTTATAGGGCATTTGAACTTCCAGATCATCAAAGCCCACCACGGAGGATAAGGTGTTTTCTCTTCCTCCCTTATGACCAAATATCCCAACCGCGGGGTATATAATCCCCCTGTAACATTATTTGTCCACACCAGGGAGTCTTCTCTGTCCACAAGGCGGATGTGACTGGATTGTAATGCTCTGATGTATTCATTCCATCTCAAAGAATCATCCCCCTCGAGCTCTAAAACCTCATCCCCTCGCTGTTTCTTTATTGATGATTGCGTACAAAAGGAAAAGGCAGTGGATAAAGCTCCCTTAATTGGATACCCGGTATAGGAGAGTAAAAGGATACCCTAAACACTTTACCGGAGAGGCGGCCAGATCCCAAAAAATCATATTGGACCTCCGACAAACAAGGTTTCTCTTTATTAAATACGCAGTTCAGGAGGGTTTTCAAATCGACCGGAAATAACCCAAATGACCCGATGAGCTGCTCGAATAATTTACTTTTACTTCGTACCTCATCGCTGGGTGCCTCCTTCTGCTGCCTACCCCGGTATTATTTAGGAGGTAGTTCTTGTGCTTGGGTTGGAAAACCAGTCGTATTTCAGTAATCCGGTAGGCATAGAAAGTCAATAGTAATGTGAAAAGTGCCTACCCAAGCAAGCCCGTCGGTGCAATGTTCTAAGTTCATGTCTGTGAGCCGGTGGTGGTAAACAGTAAAGGTGGTTGGTTGGTAGCACTAACATGAAAGGCAAATGGAGATCTCTTATAAATGCTGGTTGTTGGTTGTCTTCATGAAGAAGTCGTATCTGGCTGACCGGGTTCAGCTCGTCCCCCCCCGCCCGAACCCAACCGAAGACTCAACTGCTGCAGCAGGTCAAGACCAAGAAGCATAAGAACCATAAATAGCATAACCTAGTGATCGTGGTGATCATGATGCAGTTGTTTCTCACACATATCCAGCGTCTGAGCCGATGTAACCCCTACAAGGACAGGTTCACAGGTAGCAGCATACCTAGAAGCATACCAAGCATATCTGGGTACATACCTTTCATTTCTAGATCCAGATCAATACTCATACCCCGCAGCTTCATTGGCGGCTATTGCATTCAGCGCTTATCCTTTAGAGGCGTACCTAAGCTGGCTGTTGGTTGACGTTCCGTTTCGTTATCCGTCTTACTGATCCGCTAGGTTGCAGTTTCTATTACTTATGTGCGGTTCCATAATCAATCAATGAATTGATAGCCTATAGGTAGGTACTTCCTTGGCATGTGTTGTAGCTCTCCCTTTCCTTATCCCATACCCTACTGGCATGCATTTTGAATAGAACGACCCATCCACATATATGTAAAATGAACCCTGCGTGCTCTGAATGGTGTAAATGCGGATAATAACCCACCTGCTCCCCTGCTCCCAATTATATCGCCTAGCTCTCTCTCTTCCTTATCTGCTTTATTCAAGGCTGAAGGTGGCTTGTTGTACTTGGCGGGTGATGGCTGGTGAATTTTTGATTCTTCCTTTATAATATATATATATAGGGGGCAAGAGTCTTCCTCATCGGGTGGTAGGCTTATAGCTCGGGGATGGTAAACTGGACCCCAAAAAAGGGTTTCGTGCATGAGCCATGCATGCTTCTGGCAGTCTGATTCTAACTGCTGAGTGATAGGACACGCAAAAGAGGGATAATCCAAGATGTAACAAATGCCACAATGAAGTCGACGAGGGGAACTAGGTGTGGTTTGTCAGTGAGGACCAGGCCTATAGCAAGGTGTACCAGGTGGTGTAGGCGGTGGGCCTTATTGGGGAACTATTGATGCGGTCGCCTGGCGGCTGTTCCCTAGTAAAAAGGTAAAATTATCACAGGAATGTCCGTCAATATGACACCTTTAATAATAAATAATTTGCAATGGGCAAGGGAGAACTCTCACCACCTCCTTCGTGGACTTCTTCTTGTTACGGTGAGACAAATGAGAAGGGCCAACGCTTGATGAAGCAATGTAAGACCCAACTTTATGAGGTGGATCCCATTGTGGGTGAGTCATCAGCAGGTACGGTACCGGAGCTAGGACGTTACTACCTCCAGCATGAATAGTTAGTTTTTGGTAAGTACTTTGGGCGTGACATCCGGCATGAGAGTCCGTTTCCGTGCGGGCATCTACACACAAAATTCCCCCCATTCATTTGGTTGGGTTGGGACATTCCCAAAACTTTCTCATTTTGTAATTTCATTAGTTTACCTCTGATGAGTGCGTGGGCATTAGATTCCTGGGTTAGTATAGAAGCACTATCATATAGAAGGCACTATGAAAGGTAGGTCAAATCATAGGCGTTACACATACGGCATGATTCCTGCCTGTTCAAAGAGGGTATTATCTATTAGCACCCAACATTCCCCAAAAATTGACATAGTGAGAGTGTGGTCCGGGCCTCCTATTGGTCAAGACCTATTCATCATTCAGTGGGACCAGATATTATCACAAAAACCTTCTCATTCGGCATCCATGGTCAAAATCTCCTCTTTTCAATGTATCCAATTCTTATTCTCGAGGATAACAAAATTATATTTTTATTAGTCAGAATGGAATTTCCTTAAGTTCCTCTCTGCCTGTATATGCCCGCGCTGTGTTTATGAGGTTTCACTACCGACTATATTATGAGGTGATGAGGGTGGAGAAAACTACTGCTTATGAGGTTCACAACGATGGCTGCTTCATCTGAACCCATGGGTGAAGTTCATATGTTATTGCTCACCTAGTTGCACATATTCGTTTGTGTAACCTCATCGTAGCGCATATTCGTTCACAGCAAAAAGCCCCTCCCTCTGTGTAGACCTCATTGTAGCACCACTTCTGTGTATCGCCTTTGGGTAGCGCCTGCTCATTCAAGCACCTATCCGGGGGTCTATATATCTATTATTTCCCTGACCCTAATGGCTCAACCTAACCTCCCTGAATGGCTCTATCCCCTTCCTGGTGTAGTTCAGGTCTAGTGCCAGTAGGTGGACTTGGCGTACTGGGCGTGGGCGGACTTCCTTTCCTTGGCGGGCGTCCTTCCCCTATCCTACTTTCCCTGGCATCGGATTATTTCTATCTGCTTTGGCTATTGCTTGCTTTCGTTGCTATTCCTTCCTAGCTTACTCTACCGTCGGCTTGTTGTTATTTTCTTTCTGGCTTGTCGTTCCTTTTCCTGTCTGTCTTTGTTGTGTTCTTCATGGGGGCGAGGGAGGGGATGTGAGGTGTTAGGTTCCAGTTTATTATTATATATTTTGGTTCTTCATCTTTCGGCTCTGTGCATCCGAGCATGTGTAATAGACACAGTAGTAGTGGGGGGATGCACACTGGATTCTAAACTCCGGTTGGAGCAATAAGTATCAATATAGAATAGTTCTTATACGGTTTTATCCAAGCAGGGGAGGGGTATGTGGGGAGTTAAATTAAGGAAGCACCGTAACCTTCCTTCCCTGCTCAGGTTTTTAAAAGAAAGAGGTGCGGTAAGGAGTCAGGGTGGTTATACGGCGAATAATAAGGAGGTCTTTCAAGCCCGATATTATGTATCTTAATCCTTTAGGTGTTTTGGATAAATAACTTATATATATATATATTATAGTGGTTAGGCTTCATGAGAAGATCCCATCTTAAGACCTAATATGCCACCTTTTTATCTGGCTAATTTACCATCTCAATAGGCAGGGTTTTCGCTGATCAGGTTCGCTGCGTCCGGTGCACGTCCCTCGTAAAAATACAATAGTATTGCAATCGATGGCTCACATATTCGTTGCATTTCTTTATGCCTCCTACCTGGCAAGCGCCTAAGTAGAGAGTTGGTTATAAATGCTCATAAGTAAACGCGCGCGCATGCATATTATTATATAATATAGTATTCTTATTTACATGAAAGAAGGCTTTACTCTAAAAAGAAATAAGAGTTCAAAAGATTAAGTTGCGTTATGACATCATTAAAATAAATACCAGTATGGCGTCAGTCGAAAGAGAATGACGTGCCTTGCTTTGTGAAAACGTTATTTTTGCTCGAAGCATCAGACCAAATATCACCCTGGTCTGGAAATATATCACAGCGTGAACAAATAGATTCGCAATGCCGAGCCACTATGTATGGGTAGAGTTACCAATCTCAACCCAGGCGCACTGAAAAGAAGCTTGGCAATACAAAGCCAGTGGTTAGGCTCCCCTGCTGCGCGAAATTAAGAGATGCTGGAGCTGCGTAAATTGCTTTTGCGGGAGCTGCTGCTGCCAGTATTTTAAACAAGGAAGGGGGACCTGGAGCTATCGCAATGACCACATCACATTACCGCGTTCAACATATCACACTATACCCCATTCACCATATCCAATATATAAATACCACATCAACACTGTAGAGTAGAGAGAAGTTCCTACGACCCAAGAAATAAGTAAGTGGCTGCTGGTCCTTCTTTATATATGTAATTACACCTTTATTTCGGCATCACACCTGCTAATTACGACAGAAAGTAAGTTCAGAAGGAACGAATAAGGA
>Ga0233342_1000420_pt1 | contig 10912 bp, 9 predicted proteins | sample GEONDECOMP273_FD_180706 | JGI IMG/M metagenome (GOLD analysis project Ga0233342, IMG submission 180706) | Leaf litter microbial communities from Shasta-Trinity National Forest, California, United States - GEON-DECOMP-273 | ecosystem: Environmental > Terrestrial > Plant litter > Unclassified...
GTGATCCATGTAATCCATATTGATAGCTTAGTAAACCCATTGTATTGAGCTCGAACAAGTATAGGGAAACACAATGACTAGTAAAAACATTTCCACACTAATCACACGTATTCTATTAGTGTCAATTACATGTGTTAAGCCCATTGTTATGGTATTACTTATGTTAATATTCCGATGGCTCTGATATCATATAACCATAATCATAATCAATAGGGAATATTAGTCATTACTATGGACATTGGATAAAGAGTACTAATTGGTATAGCTTACGGAATAGTATGAGCACAGATTAGGTATTAGCAGCGGCACATACATAATTTACGATTCAACATAGGGTGTGCTATTGAATGTATGGGAAACAAGTCTATCTCATAAGAAGTACTAATCACATTACTTGCCTCTGGGGGTCGTAATCTCAATATTAGAGCTCAACCACATAGCTAACGTTGTACGTTGGAGAAGCTTTCACGTATTGGATTCTACTAAGTCGATTGTATTGGTTCTATTGGTTCAACTGAACACAGTAGTTTCCATAATGGATATCCTAGTCATTCAGATACAAACTGAGATGAGCTAGTACAAAGCAGGATTGGGTGTACTTGACCTATACAAATAAGATCATGTTAGACTATGAACTCACACTAGTATCAAGTCCATCATATCAAGTAAGCTAGCTGTAAAGCAATATGTAAGGTCATAGCTAGTGTAGAGCTGATGTAACACTGCGTAAGCTAAATAGTCGTTAGAATTATAATTTCATTCTGAACTAAAGAGAGAGAACTAAGAAGAACTATACTAAAGCTTAGCGTAAGCTAAATAGTTGTTAGAAGAACTACAGCTAATAACTACTAATTAGAAGTCTCATTTAAAATGGCACTACTTAGCTGAGCTAAAGATTGCAACTAGTGGGACATAAGAGAGAGAGTCGTTATAAATCGCATTTAAAATACTTGCACTACTTAGCTTCGCTAAAGAGAACAACTATAGTTAGAAATAGAATTTGGTGTGGGACTGCTTCGCTAAAGCTAAGAACTAAGAAGAGAGAGTTATTAATCTAATTTATTCTGAACAACTATGCACTACTTAGCTTCGCTAAATAAAATAAGAGCTTGTTATAAATCTCATTTCAGTTGAACTACAGCTTCTGAACTAGTCTATATAGATAGAGCTTTCTTATTCATTCAAGCTTAGCCATAGTTGTTCTATATAGATAGTCATTATAAGAACTAATCGCACTACATAAGAACCACAGCCCATCAGGCTAAATAGTCTAAATATAGTCGTTATAAGAACTACAGCTAATTAGAACTAGTTGTTAGAGTTAGTGAGAAGTAGTTAGAGTTGGAACAACGACTACTATCGGGACTCAAGTTGAACTACTATAGAGGGATATTGAAACTCAGAAGGTTAGAGAAAGGCAAGTTGAAATAAAGCTAATTTCTCTACATGGACCGGAGTAACTTCAGGCCAGTTAGTACCTTACAGGCTAGTACCTTACTTATGGCTTCTTCGCTAACGGGGATAAATAAAAGGAAAATAAAGGAAGGGGACTTATTCTCTTTCACTCTATGGCCTACACCGGCACCTTATGGAACTTACCTTATGGAGAGCTTAATGGGCACAGCTATGAACAACCCTTATCAGCTATCAGCAACTTACCTTAGAAGCAGGACCGGATAAATCACCATACCTTTTACTTAAACTGCCTTCACCCTATTCTCTTGAAAAACTCTTATATATACTACTTACTCTTAACAAGGTAAGTTGTGAGAGCGAAGTCTAATGTATAGATGGACGGGATCGTGGGATCAAGAAGGAGACCACATGTGGGAAGGAATAATTGAAAGGCATGGAATGAAGGAAGGCGCGGAGTGGCTCAGTCCAGCAGTTTCCACCCAGGATCTCTGCTGAAGTTCCCAGGAGATCTGCTAAAGCTTGTGGCTGTAGAGAATAAGGCAGTTCACGTAGTGCCTGCTAAAGGTTCTGGCTTTAGTGACTCAATCCGAGGCAGTTCTGAGGATCCAACCCACACCACCGTTGGTTCATCCCGTCCTGATAAGAGAAGGTAAATAGCAGTATACCAACTAAGCGATTCATTCAATAAGTAGTATAGGGCTAACAGGTCTATTGATTCAGGTGGGTAGGTGATTACTGAAATAAAGGAAAGAGTTGTGTCATGCCGTCCTGAGAAGAGGAGCGATAGCTGCTGTACCCATTCGCTCATCCATGAACTCTCTCTGAACCAGCTTCTCTTTCTGAGATAGGTTGGGGTGCAAATTGGGTTTAACGGGCTGTTTTCCACATGTGGTTAACGCTTAGGGTACACTTTAGTAATGAGCAAGAAAAAGAGATCTATTTCGGGTCTGTATCTAAAAAGTAAGAAGATGTATCTCGATATGGAAGGTACGCCCGTTCTCGCTCTGTAGAATATGCTCCCTTAGCTGCTTCATTGATAAGAACCAACTGCACAATAAACTCCTGCTTCTGGGTCTCCATTTGTCACATAATAATCTGGATCAGGATTAACATAATCTACAGTCCCTTGAGTATCTGCTCCAGGAGATGGAAAATATCGATCTGTAACTTTAAGTGATGTCTCGGCACCTGTCTTTGATGCTTCCTACCTTTTTATGGCCCCGTAAATTAGCATAAACTATGATATATCATTTGGGTAGGGGCTTGCTCCTCAATCTCCAACCGGGCGAAGGAAAGCTACTAGGACTGATTTGAAACCTGGATCAAAAGAATAAAGTATATGATGTGCCGGTCCTGCTACTGGTTCTGGATCGACTGTTTAAACCACTGAAGGAAAAAGATCAGAATCGACTGACTACTCATAAACGACTAGCTAAGATGCTTACTGTGCTCCTGCTCCTGGTGAGGATGCATGCTCCCACCTCTACTACTACCTCTGTTGCTGGTGCTGGATAAGGATGAAAAAAGTATGGATCTAGCTCACGATCATCAGTAACTTACTTTCAATCTCGAACACAAAGATCATAGTCTCTCGATCTGCAACAGAAGCATAAGGATCCAATATTATTAATATACGTGAACAAACACCATAATCTCGCTTACGAGCATCAGACTCGCAAACATCAGGCTCTTCGGCTAAAGCAAGCATCCAACTCTTTATCCTGATCACTAAGCTTAGGCTCTTCCTTTCCTTTCGATCTGGAACTGATAGCTATGGCTCATCAACTCAATCAACTGGATCATTTACTGATCAAAAGTTAACTGGCTCTACCAATCCCGTAGCTTTCTTTGTCTCTTATACTGGTATATATATATATATCTGGGCGAGATGCTGGTTCAACCAACCGATGAAAAAACTGTAGCTTTTGCTTGGTCAAATGCGTATGGATAAACAGGTTAAAGGGAAACTACTCATTCGGGATCAACTGAACCGGGAACTAGCCTTGACATTGGTGCTTATGGAACCGGATATTCTAGTAGGTCTGCTACTTTTTTTCTATGCTTCTGGATCACGCTCCTTAGCATCATAAAAATCCCGATTACCTTTATAAATAGGAACTGAATCACGAGCACCAACAACACCTGGCCGAAGTCATTCATGCAGAGAAATACACGTTTCATATTATAGAACGATAACCCCTAAATATTGTATGTGTTGTCGTATATGATTATGTTACTGCTCTAAGATAGAAATATATTATTAGTTTAGCTCCTAAATAATAGCAATGATTATATCTCGTATATAATAGCAACTCTATCTCGTATCTATATATAAATATGCATATCTCCTCCTCTTAATTGGCTAAATGGTGATTCCACGTGTTTCTATATAGTTTTCGGATTGAGAGTAGCTAGTTGTTCCTCTATGGTATTCGGGTTGTTGTTTGTCCGAGTAGCCCGCATCTTCTTGGTCTATAGGTGTCATATTTATATTGGTTCCGGTTTCGATATAAGATTTGCATAGTTTAGTAATGGATAGAGCCGGATGTTGGGAATGAAGAAAGGTTATTTGGGTGAAGCTTAGAAGTAACTATAGGGGGCCTAAAAAAGAGTAAAGACGTGGATCTCCAATGAATGGCTCTCGATCTGGCTTATATGCTGATTCGAATGCTGAGTGAATTGCTGTTGTTACAACCTTTGCTACGTTTTTTCCTGGTACGGGCGCTCCTGGTAGGTTTCAATATTGATCTGGCACTGGGTTTGGATATGAATCTAGAGCTGTAAGAGGTGCTACCCCCCTTGTTTCGCTACCTCTGCTTTCCGTGGGACTGGTGCTGATTCAATATGAACAACTGGATCGTTTGTATTTGGTACTGGAATTATACTATGTAACCAGAGGATCTGAAATGGGCTATGAAGCACGTTGCTAAGCACAGGAAAAAAGGGCGGACCCGGCAAATAAGGAACACAGCAGAGTACATATAATACTCCCCGCGATGAGATAAATGTCATGGATTTAACCAGGAAGACAGACCAAGGGTTAGACCCACGAATGGGTGCAAATAAATTTTTTATCGCGAAAAGAGGACCTCTGAGCCGGTTTATTCATTTATAAGTGGGTTATAAACCAATAATAAATAATGAGGGTTGTGGTGGTTAGTAGAGATTAGATAATCTCCACTTATACCTGCTTGCTGTTGAGATCCAAAAAGAATGTAGTCCCTGTGGGCCCCTTGCAAATGATATCTCGTATAGATAGAGAGAACACCAATGATATCTCCTAATAGAGAACACGTGGAAATATCATACATAACCTTCATACGCTCTATTGGCTGGCCTAAAAATAGATAATTTTATGAGTTCAAAGACCCATTACGGTTTCTGAATTTATAATAATGAAGTAGCTCGGCTAAAAGCTATAATTTTCCTAAGTACAGGCCTACACGGATAGTTCAAAATTGACATGATTGACGAAGGATGGCTCACCTGACATTAGGAAGGTGAGGGGTGTACAAAAAAATGTACGTATGGGAAGTATAAAGTGTATAATTCCTCTTATAAAAGGCGCAGAGGTATAGTATATAATTTAGGTGACGTGACCAAACCAATATGCAAGTTTAGTTGTAGGGGTAAAAGTCTGAATTCCTCTAAGTAAAGGTTACTACGTAGAGTTTCAAATGTCGGTTTGGGGTGCACAACCAAGAGCTTAATGCCCTAATAACAGGTTCGGGGGATAAAGGTGAAAATTGAGGAGGTTTGGAGTGTGGGTCTACATGTGATAATTCCTATAAGTACAAGCCGGTTTCGTCCAGTGTTTAAATGAGGTGTTGTTGTAGTTACGGGCTGCACCAAGTATCTAAGTTCCCTCTAGGGGTTCTATCCTGGTTCAATGAGCTTAGTTCCTCCTGCAATTAGCTGTGTTGGTGGATAAGCAGCAGTTGGAGTTTTTTGGCTTGACCCAGCAGCCTTCTCAGAAGCACCAATTGAACCTGCCTCCCCAGAAGCTTCAGTCCCTGCAGTCTCAGTATTCCCAGTTGAACCAGCAAAGAAGAAGAAAGAAGTAGATTATTAAGTATTTCCAGCTGAACCTGTTGATGAATCAGTTAGACCAGCTTCCCCCGCAGAAGAAGTTTTCGTTCCCCCAGCAGTTTCTATTGAACCAGAAGTAGTTCCTGCATAAGCGGTATAACAAACAGAAATTGAATAAGAAGGATCCGTCCTAGCAGCTGTTGAACAAGTATTATTTACTTCAGCAAAGAAGAAAGAAGAATATCCTGTCTTCCCAGCTTCTGAAGAAGTCCCTGCAGAATCAGAAGTCCTAGTTTTATCAGCACTAGTTTTAGCAGCATCAGCCTTATTCCCACCAGCATGATTTGAAATGGCATCCTAATTTGCATTCTAATTTGTACCAGCCTCATCATTTGAACCAGCATCAGTACCAATAGCAATCCCAGGAGAAGTCCCAAGAGTTGAAGAAACTGCATAAGTATAATAAGCAGTACCAGTCTCAGTTCCCATAGCAGTTCCATAAGCAGTTGAAGGAGCAGCCTTAGTATAAGCAGCCCAAGTATTCCCAATGGCATTCCCAGTATTAGTTGAAAGAGCATCGCCAGTTGAAGGAGCAATATTCCCGGCATAATCAATTTAATAAGCTGAACCAACAGCGAAGGAGAAAGAACCAGCATACCCAGCAGCTTCATTAGAACCAGGACAAGCAGCAAAAACAATAAGAACTTATTATAGAGGTTCTATCTTTATGGAAACGAGGCAGGCATATCCCAGGCTCATTAAATTATATTACAATAGATGAAATATACACTTGGGGCCAAATAAAAGCACCATTATTTACTTGTATGAAGATAGCTTCAATTATTGATAAAGGGTTATGTTTAGTGAAGATCCTTGTATGGAAACATTTTCGCCCTCGGGGGGTAGAAGTAACAGTAGAGGACTCTTTTAGAGGGGCCTCAAAACATGTAAGGAATTTCATAAATGGAGGTTCTTTCTTGGAGGCTTGGATAGTTGTACAAGCCTGGGGTATTCGACTGGAACTGGGACACTGTAACCACTACATGGTACGATCTCCCATAATGTGGTGATTAGTTGACGTAGAGCATAGTGGACCCTAAGAAATTATAGATAAATTAGAACTCTCTCTAATAAGCCAGGTCCTACCATTTGTTAATGATAATTGTGACCAAGGTACATGAAGCCTTCTTTACGCAATCCTAGAAAAAGAGTTTAAGTCGATGGGAGTGACTATTTGACAACAGAGGATGGGGGTCCTTCTTAATTATAAGGATCAATAAGTATCCAATTGTAATGAATTATTATAAAAATTTGTTACAAGGAGATTAATATGGGACTCAAGACTTCCTTTGGTTAGAACATGAATGACAGCCGGCATAGGTGGCAATAAAGATCAATCTGGCATAACACGACTTTATGCTGAATTATAAGAAGGATACTTTTGCAGAGCAGGTCTTAGGGACTTTGTAACTATTTGAAATGGGTGCATTGAGTTACTTTTAAATAGAAAGTATTGCCAGTGGAGGTGACAACTCGATGGAATCACAATGTATGATACTGGGATACATGAGGTGTTGTATATGACTGGAATACATGTTGTCGTGGGTGACTCAGTTCAGATGTTCTGACCAAAGGTGACAAGGACTGCTGTCAAGTAAATAGATGCTACATCAACTCTTGGGATCGAGTACCTACTTTAGGTCCACAGTAGACGTACAGAAGGTATAAAGTTGATGCACAGAAGGTCAACAGCAGAAGCACAGAAGGAAAGGCTTGCTTGACGTTGGGAGAGCAAGGAGTGATTTTATCTACTTCCCTCAACAAAGATAGGAGTTTACAATTGGATGTGTTCCCGTATCCTGCTTGTCTTGGGTAGCGTACCAGAGGGAAGGCTCGACTAAAAGGAGAGGAGAAAACCTCATCAATGGAAAAGTTACACGTAGATATGCGAGTATCATAGACTAGGTGGGACTACTATTATGGATAGCAGAATCAAAGGACTAGGAAGTGTATCCTAATGAATTATTCCCAATTAGCAATGAGGTTGTGACAACTATAGTAGTAGCTGGATTTCCTTGCCTAACCATGCTATAGGCATACTTTATTGGATATGGAGACCATAGGGCTCTCTTTGGCTAGCCCTGGGAGAGCCTTCCTTCGGAGATGGAAGAACTATATCCCTTAGGATTGTCTGGTGGGTGTTCGGATCAATTTGATTCAAACCAACACATTCAGTATCACGTATGACTACTTGGATTTATCTGTAGGATGTATTAGTAAATAGGATGTAGTAGTAAATCCCATGAAATTGGATGGAATAGTATTAATTGTATTGGATAAGTTGGCATATTGTTGTCAACCAACCAACAAACCAAATATAAACTGAACGGGTTGATACCCTCATCCTCGATACACACTTTTTGGAGATACCCTCCTAAATACCCTTAGGATAGGAACTTATACACTCCCTGGAAGTATTTCCTCTTTCTTAACAGTATTTAAACCCAACGAACATACACTTTATCGGGTTTGATACCCTCCTCAATATAACACTTGACGGGTTTTAAACCCTACAGAAGGATCACCCCTTGAAATTGCAAAGGTAAACGCCTACATGGCGATATCATATATAGAATATCTATTTATTATCGTAGTAGGATGACAAATGAGACAATGGACAAGTTAAACAACGTAGAGGTGCAAGCCCAAGTGTGAGATACGTGGAGCCGCCAAAGAGACCATCCAGAGTCACCTAGCGTAGTCGTCTCTGAGCCTAGCTCGCTCTGGCAGCAGTGGAATTAGACCATAGGTAGGAACCAAGTAGATATGCAAAATATATGTAGTTAGGTGCAGACGTGGAGATGTTAGATCATATGGTAAAACTAGAGATAGAGTTATTAGCCCAAACCAACATACAACCCCAGCCCTTATAGCGTAGTATACAATCCCAGCCCCAGCGTAGTATGTATACAATTATGAGCCTAGCCCCAGCAAATAGGCCCCATTTAATATGTATTATGAATTTGGGTTCTTAGTCTCCATGCAACATCTAGGTAGCATAGTTAGATCTGGCTTAGTTAGGCTGCTGCTATGAGATCTGCTAGTTGTTGAGTTCTCCCAGCTAGGTCTTATATACCTAGGTATTATCCGAGGAGGACAAGTCTCACGCCTCTATAGCCATATCATAGGACTAGGACAAGTGCAACGTCTCCATGCAAATCCAAGTTAGCGGGCAATTAAAACGTATCTATGGCACCACCGGTGAAGATCCGAGAACCAGTGGTTTTGTGTACCTCTTCAAATAATCCACTTCATGCATCATGGCCGGGTAGATATGGAAATATTGGTATTGGACATGACACATAGGCTATGCTATGGCCAAGTAGATATGGTGATTGTTCATTTCCAGGTAAAGCTAGTGGGATTATATTCTAGGAGAGCAACGTCTCGATGCAAACATCATATATGAACAAAGTAGAGCTAGTGGAACTAGTCTATATGCGAATCTAAGTCTCTATGCGAAATAATACGGACTAGGTGCTAGGGGAAAGAGCCAGTATGGCCATATAGTCTATGAACATTGGTAAGAAGAAGCTTCATGTTATGGACAAGGTCAACATGGCTTTCACAAGGCTAGCAGACCATAGGTCAGCTGCTCCCACCCAGGTTATGCAAATCGTAAAATAGTGGATCCCCGGCTGCTCACGTAGATATGCGAGTCCAAAGATAGTATAGATGCAAAATCTAAGGTAGTTAGATCTGCTGGCTTTCACCAAAGCTAGCACACTTGGATTGTGAACTATGGGGCGGTAGGCCTTGTTAGCACCATTCAACTAGTAATAGGTGCGGATATCATAGATTAACATAACATAGTAGGCACCAGACCCAGTAGCATAGTCACCAAGAGCGGATTCTATTAGCCCAGCTCGGGCATCAACACCTGCAACTAGTGGGGCTTTAGTAAGCAGGTTCAACACGTCTCCATAGTTCGCTGGAGCTCTATTAGAGTTGTTCATGGCCAATCCCATCCCCCATGGCGATGAGGAGGAGCCTCCATAGTCATAGTCCCAGGCAGGTCCAACCATGAAGAGCGGAAGGAGACCAGCCTTTGGCATGGCAGGTAGATCAGGTAGAGTATATATGCGATATACTAGGTTGAAACTAGGCCATATCAAATATTGGTGCAAACAGGGGGTCCCCTAGTAGTGGAAATTTTAGGAGTTATAATGACCATGGAGACCTCGTATATTACACGTTATGCATGCGACGAGTAGTTGCAAACTCAGAGATGCCAATACCATATAGTAGTCCAAGTGGATTAGAGCTGAACCTAGCAGCTCTGGCACGTCCACCTGGTCTTAGTAGTGAATCTCTATCAGCGGATTCTCTTAGCCCAGCAGCAGCGTTATAATTTCCATCATTATCATAAGAGCCTGTAAACAGAGGTAATGAAATGATCCCTCTCCGGCGGCTAATAGTAGTAGGTGTGATAAAGTATAAGGCTATTGCTTGTTCCCGCTCACAGGTGCTCAATATTTATTCCTTCAAGGGCTTATACTTTTTTTCGTGTTGCTACTAAGAAAATAAAGTAAGTAAATAAGTAATGAAAAAAGAAAACTCTATAAGGCAGTTCTTATAGGTAAATTCTATGAAAGGAAGGTTTTTAAGGGCTCTGCTGGGTTGTAATATACCGGGTTAAAATTAAAGAGTTGGGATAACTAACCCAGATTACTTTATTAAATTGAAGGTAAATAAATAGGACGTAACGTAAAGCTAGGAGTCAGTAACATATTATAAAGGCTAAGCATAACGTATTAAAAGCGGAGGCTCAGGTCTCAAGCGTTGGCTCTAATTTTATAATAAGTAAGAGGCCAGGCTTAGGTTACTATTGCGGCTTGCCAAAAACTGTATTATCCAATCAATCATCCTATTAGTTCCAGGTGGGTTGGGTAGAGCAGGGCATTAACCTGCAATTTTTAGATGAAGAGTTTTCAGCTCTATAAACTAGTAAAACAATATAAGATATGCGCTTTTCAAAACCATTTTATAGTAGATTACTGAGGTGGATTAGTGACTGAATTCACAACTATATTTACCTTTTATAATATAGCATATTGGACCTTCCTCCATTCAGTAATTACCAGCTTGCCTACATGACCTGACCTACCTTCATACTAAAGCTAGCCCTCCACCTAATATTATATATGGAAGTACTTATCCACTATCGACTGGAAAGTTGTGGAGAAATGTAAGTCCCTAATAACATGGGCAGGATGGCACCTTTTAAAACACTCACATATTTCTCTTTCTAACTCCCTTTATCCCTAACTCCCTAACTCTGGAAGGATATTTATTGTTACTAGCAGGAAAAATATTCTCGGTGGTCATTCTTTAGATGTCATTATGCCAGGAAGGAGGGCGAGGAAGAGATAAAGATATATCCACAAATTTAGGAATATATTCCCTG
>Ga0233342_1000421_pt1 | contig 10842 bp, 5 predicted proteins | sample GEONDECOMP273_FD_180706 | JGI IMG/M metagenome (GOLD analysis project Ga0233342, IMG submission 180706) | Leaf litter microbial communities from Shasta-Trinity National Forest, California, United States - GEON-DECOMP-273 | ecosystem: Environmental > Terrestrial > Plant litter > Unclassified...
CGAGTGATTTTTTTGGGAGATGCCGATAGCCCAGTTGATAACAACGAACCAGTTCAGTGAGTGGGGTGGGGCAATAGACGAGTTGATGGGTACACAACCTGGTCTGGTATGGTCATCAGGTAAGGTCAGGTAAGGTCCAGTAAGGTCTGATAAGGTGAGGTGAGTTAGGCCAATAGTAGTGAGTGAGCCATATCCCCTTGGCTAAGAGGTTGAGCGTGGATGCAGCTCTAACCTTTTTGGCCTCCAACTAGTTTTAATTAGCTTTAGTGCTAAAATGAGACCCATTCTGACCAGATTCTTATTCTGCTGAGTAAGTCTATCATGTTATGTCCTTGCCATTGTAAAAAAAATGCAGTGTAAATCAATGCAAGGTGGGTTCTATGCCACAATTACCATAAAAAAAAGAAGAAATATCTGGAATAAGAGGCTTAATAATACATATTCATTGGATGGAGCCATGGCAGCATGGGCGCTGGCTCAACAGGCCTTCTTCGCAAAAGAACTACCACGCATGACTCATAAAAGGAGGTGGGGTATAGTGCCAACTACCAAACAACACCTGCCTGGTGCTAGGCCCAAGTCCGTGGGCATACCGCGATGTAGGTCCTTAGGCCCTTTGTGATTGAGGCATAACGGGATGCTTTCTGTACATTGCCTTGACACACTATCTCTAGATAGAGGCCCGGGCATAGATCTGGAAATAACCCTGGATCCCTGGGCTTGTCCCTTACTAGAGGAAAACCCCGTTCAGTGTTAGTGGGGTAAGACCATAGAGAGACTTCCGGTACACTAGCTGCTCTATAAAAAAGCCATTTCCGTCCTAATTCCGGGCAGCACAAGGATTTCCTAGCCCAAGCAGCACCAGTTTAATCATGATTCCCAGCATTACCAGCCTATATAAATGACTCCCAATCCAATGGCAGGAATGAGGGATAACCTTTCTTTGCCAGCACCAGTGAATTGGTATTAAACCGAGAACAAAAGGACTAGGAAATAGGTGGGCCCCACACTATCACTAATGAATATATTTCTTTACTGGGCAGAGAGGGGAGCGAATGAGGACAACAGTAAAATGAATCTATCCAGTAAGCAAGCACTCGAACCGGCAAGCATTCCACTAATCAGCATTCCGATCAGCAAGCAATATATTTGGTTAGTATTTTCCGGTGTAGGCAAGCACTCAAACAATTACTTTAAGGGAGACATTGAAGGAAGGCAGGCCCTTTCTTTGAATCTGATGGAGGCAGGTGGATATCTATTAGTAGTAGGGATGAGGGCTGGTGGAGATATATTAGGTGGAGATCAGGCCTTCGGTCCTTCGGTCACACCCTTATACGCGGTAGGGTTATCACTGTCCTAACTTTACGCTGTCAGGTTAGCCCTTCGTCCTTGTTTCCCTGTCTCCCTAACTATTTATAATATACCTAACTATAATATAACTTTCTTTCACCATGAATACGGACTGGAAGGATTGCTTTTGTCGACTGTCATCAGGGGCTACTGAAAGGATTTCTTTTCTATCATTTGCTCACCCTTATATTATTGAAACTTCCATTTATTGCTCTTCTTTTGCTGCCCTTTCACTGACATGATGAGCTTACTCTTTTTATCTTCCTGAATTTCGAAAATGCTCGAGAGGTGATCTTTTGTTATAGCTGTTCTTTCATATGTTCCAGTGTGATCTCTTCGACACTAGAAACTATTGGCGTTATTCCTCTCCTACCATGAGCCGATGCATCCCATTGCCCAGGGACCAAAACTGCTCTTCCTAGCATTCATTTCTCCCATACCCGCCTGACTTCTATTGCTGCCCGCCATGCCCCCCCCCAAAACCGCACCCCGCTGCACCTACCTATTGAGATCAGTGACGAAGGGCAGGAGCGGAGCAGGTAAGTTGCAGCTAACTTCCTTCTCCCAGCTACGCCCATTTATTGGAGGTGTGCTACAGGGCATGAGCCGCAGAGGAGTTTAACAAAAGAGAAACGCGAAGGAGGGGCTCCGGTTTGCCCACATCCTATGCTGGAAGAGAGAGAATATGGTCGGAATAAGAAGGCGAAGCTCATTATTTTCCAGAGAAAGATATTGAAACAGCTCCCAATCAAATCTATATTGGTGCATATGTTCCTAAAGATAAGAAGGTGGGTGCTCTCGATCCAACCAAGCATTCTAAAACTAGATTATATGTTGCCCACTAAACTCTCCTCTCCGTGGGGATCGGTTAGCCACCATTCGGACACTGTACTGCTACTGGGGGGTTAAGTGCTTCAGACACACTGTACAGTAGGATGGGTAGGTTGGGTAGTTCTTCGTTTCTAGCTTGTTTCCTGACCTCTCCTTCCTTGGGCTTCGCCCTTGAAAACACAACACTCATGCATGGCTTGGCCCCCGGAGGGTACTCATGGTTCTAACTCCTAATCAGGCATAACTAACCTTTCCTTTTCCCCTACAAAAGCTGAATACTTTCCGACTTCCCATTCCTCGTTTGGGAGGAGGTAAATCAGATAGTTCCTCGATTCTAACTTCGCTTTCAATATGTCTGAATAGCATTTCAAGTGGTGTCTCTGGATCAACTGGGAAATGAGACCTCGGGTTATAAAAGTGCATTTTCTAGGCCTCTCCTTTTTGTCGAGCTCTCCTTCTGTCGAACCTAGATGTGCTTAATTTCGAATCTATACATTTTGGACACTTAAATGGGCTGGTAGGATTCGATAAGTAATAGGTTAATCCAATAAGTAATAGGTTGATCCAGATACATATAATAACTAATGCAGGTAATAAATAGGTAGGTAAGATGGAATGTAGTTAATAAATAGGTAGGTAAGATGGGGAGATAATCGGTATTCATGTAGGTAGGTAAGATGGAAGTAATAGGTATGAATGCATGCGCGTGAACAATGTCCTTCCTTATTTATACTTATTAAGATTCTCATCCTTATTAATATTCTCATATTATTAGTTAATATTCTCATATTATTACGTGCCTACGTGCGAGGAAGACTCCTCTCCTCCCTGTTGTGGTAGTTGGTTGGTAGTTTAATTAAGAGAAATATGCTCTTTTTCTCCCAGGAGATGAAAAAGCTATAGGAGGGCTATAGGAGGAATTATCGCCCTAGGAGCTATAGGAGGATCAGCCCTGAGGGTTATAGGGAATTATTGCCTTAAGAATTATAGGGGGAATGATCACGCTGAAAGCTTGAGGGGGATTACAGGTTTATGGGGGAATGACAGCCCTGAGATCTATAGGGGTATTAGGTTGACTGGCTAGGGAGCTATAGGGGGATGATCACCCTGAGAGCTAGCGATATAAGAAGCATGAGACAAGGTTAAGATAGCCTTCAATTGGAGAGAAAAGTCTAAAATCTATAGAGTTAGCTAGCGTTATTTACGAGCAGCCTTTCTTTGAAGTCATCGGTGTTTTATATTACTAAGGTTAAGGTAAGACCATAAAGGTAAGGATATAAATATGTGCTATATACATTCTATACTGCGAGGATCCCGAGACCTAGACCTATGATCATTCCTAGACTTCCTATGAGCATCCCGAGACCTATGATTAGCCCGAGACCTATCTTGTTAACTGGGACCTATCTAGCTAATTGACCTTTATTGCTAACTGGTAATGCTTAACGGAGCTATTTACCTCGTGAACAATACCGAAACCCTTGCTCTCCTTTTCTCGAGCAAGAGCTTCGCACCTTGCCCGATGCGGACAAGCACCGTAGGACCTTTTTACCTTAAAATCATACTTTGATGGGACTAGCCTTGGGAAACCAGACTTGGAACTGCTCTGGGAACCACCTGGGTACTAGCCTCTGGATAGTGCTGACCATACATAAAATAGTGTTCTAACACAACACTTGCTTTCCTACCTTTATTTGATTAGCGCCGCTGGGAGAAAAAACCTGTTTCTAGAGGATAATAAAACTTGAGCTTAGAGCGCGCAGGTTGAGGAATAATGAGCAACACCGCTCGATAGAGACCCGGGAGCACATTGTGGTGAGCCTATAGCCAAGACCGATTCATAAATGAAAAAACTACTGCAAGGACATAGTAGACCTTCCCACCTGCAATAACTAGACCTCATAGCCAGCCCTAGACTTTATGATGGAATCGCTTCATAGCTACTGCACTGGACCTTTTGGGTCGGAATTAGGCCATCTAACCCTCTTATTGTCTTCACTCTAAAACGATGGGAGCCCACCCATGACTTGATCTTAGAAGCAGCACCGGATGGATCGGGTCAATTAGCCGAGAGAGCTTACCTTTCGCTGCGTCGAACCGGATAGTTTGATAATTAATAATAGCCAGCCGGAACCGGATGAGAAGACATGGTTTAATGGATTGGTAGAAGAATGGATGTGTGAATAGCCCAGCCCATAGTATAGCGTGGTTGTTTCTCTTTAGCTGAGATCGTTGAATCGTTTAACTGCCGGATGAATTCTCAACAGTCATAAATTCAGAGACACGGCTGGATGATCGTCGATTCGCTGAGAACTTTCGTTTCACCCCTTGTTTCCCATGATCAATTGCTGGATGGCATACCTGGTCATCTCTTGCTTGAGGAGAGGGACAAAGTGGTCGTAAGCTACTGCCTCTACTGGTGCTCCTGCTCCTGTCTTTAGACTATAGGTGCTGCTGAAACAGAATAAACTGCTCAATATACAGACAGCGGAATCCACTGCTGAAACGAATGCTGAATCAACTGCTTCTGGTTCAAATGCAATAGGTGCTTACTTATCTGTTTTTTTACCTACGCCCCTGCTGGATTTACCTTTGCCCCTTTTTGCTCGCTCCTATGCTTCTTATGCTTCCACCCGGCCATCCATAGGATCTAAAGAAGGCTGTGCTTGCCATATACACCCGGCATGTGCCTACACACTTCCTTGCTATACAACCTACCTTACCATGATGCCAACCCTAGGATCTATGAGATAAACAGTCCTATCCGCCCTGATTACTATAAACCTACCAATTTGAAGCATGAAAGAAGACACTTTGGCGAGGGGGCGAGGATACGAGCCCTTCGATCGGACGCTAGGAGATCGAGAGGTTGGAAGGCGGACGGGCGAACGAACTACCTGTGCCAGATATGCTTTGCCAATTGAAGGAATAAAATTACGTGGAAATCTTGTCCGGCCCACAGGGGGATATGTATTGCCCAGCGTTCGAGGAACCTTAGAATCCTGCTTGCCCTGATAGTTATGCTTATTGAACCTTCCCTCCGACCTTGCTTGCTGCTTACTTACTCGCATTGCTCCCATTTTCGATGTCACACGATCACTACGTGCCTTATCTTGACAAAGAATCTGACCTTGCTTGACTTTTACTTTGCCTGACCTGACTTTAATATCTGGCTGGATGACCCACGCGCGATGAGTTCCGATGGAGGGGCCTGGGCGTGTCGTGTGTCTTCTGCTGGTGATGGGAGTTCCAATTCCGGTAAGCACTTACTGTACTGTAAGGATCTGTCTCGTGGGACCTTCGGTATGTGTCCCCAGGGGCGGATCAGAGATTTCGAAATTAGGTTAAGCTTAATTTGAAGCACCTACTTAGACCAGAAGTCTACATAATAAGTCCTGCCACTCCCGATCGCACGATTACTCGTACGCGTTGTTACGGGATCACACGCTCATGATCTTTCCTCAGAGCCCGTCCCAGGAGCTTTGGAATAATCTCTTAAGCCTGGGAGCCTTGTGGTCCCTTAATTCTTTGAGCCGCTTTGTTAGAATAGCCTGAAGCCCAGGAACATTTTGAAATTAAGGACTGAAGCAAGTTAGTTTTTTACCTTCCCAACAAAACCCCGGCCATAACCACACACTTACGGCCATCCCAACACCCCCCCATTACACACCCACACACTGGGACTACCAATAGCCGGGCCTAACCAAGAGACAGAGCGGGACTACCAATGACGGATATGCTTTGACATTTGAGTTACAACACTTTGTTATACAGTTGTCCAGCAGACGGGGATGCATTGAATAGCGTAACAATTTGCTAGAAAATGGATGACCAAAGAGAGAGAATAATATTGATAGACTTAGAATGCTGCTACTAAGGGTGTTGGCGGTGGAGAAGGAAGGGGACTAAAGCGCCGGGATAAAAAAAATGATATGGCCATTGACGCGCGCTGTAGCAACACTTTAAACCTTCGAAGGGACCCATTATGGTTCGAAAACCAATTGAAATGGCCATTTTTCGTGCTGTAGCCCCGCTTGAACCCGAATAGTTAGAACCCCGGTCTTATCTATCTCTTCTTTGGCTCGATACGCTACCTTGTCACTAGCAAATTTACCACTTAGATAGGTAATTTATTGCTTGTCCTTCCAAGGGCTTCGGCCGCCTCCACTTTGGGGCAACTTATTTATTTATTTATTTGGCCCCAAAATAGAGTGGTCGTCCCCCTTTAAGTAGTGAATTTACCAGATCTCCAGGAGTGGTATGGCTGGTCTTGCTTGCCTTCTTCTATGTTTGGTATTGGAAGGCGGAATCTAGCTTTCGATCTGGAACATAATAATATGGGTTTCACTCTGGGACTGGGTCTCGACCTGAAGGATCTATCTGCACCTGCCCTTGTTTATGACGTAACAGGATCTGCTGTTGGTGGTGCTGGATCAACTGGTTTTGTGCTGCTACCTATTCTTAGCTAGATGATCAACTGGATCATTCGACAGATGCTTCAACGTGTGTTTCAACCGGATATGGTACTGGACGAAGGAAAGTGGGAACCCTGCCTAAGCTTATTAGAAGTTCCCTGCCTCGTAGCTCTATGCCCGTCCCAGCAATAGGTGGAAATTTATTGAAATGCAATCATTATTCCTAAATCAAACGTTACTTGTTGTCCTTATCTGAGAATATATAATCGTGTGCTACTGCCATGCGTTCTAACGAAGTTTTTTTTATAAAGATGGGGCCAGAAGCAGCAGTTTCAATTCAATTATTTATGATCGCCCCAAGATGAGGAGCCTTTTAATAAGCGGCAGTTGAACCATTAGCATAACCGGGCCAAGCAGCACCAGCATCAGCTGAAGGAGCTTAATTCCCATCAGCGTAATGATTCCCAGCAGGAACAGTTGAACCATTTAAAGGGTCCTCATTCCCAGGATCAGTTCCAAGAGCAGTTCCTAGAGCAGCATTACCAGCAGTTTACGGAGCGGCTTCCATCAGCTTTCCCAGCATAAGTTGAAACGGTATTCCCAGCAGTTTCTTATTCTTATTGTTACTTTGACTTTTCTTATGATCTTTATCTTGGTTCTTCAGTTTATTACTTTGATCCAGTTGATGAGCTAGCTTTGTGTTATACGCACCAATATAAGTGGATAACAGGTTTATTAGCTGCTTGTCGTTCTGGCCGGGATCACTTAACAGAGGTTTTTTTTATGTGAAGTATGAATAACCTACCCTTATTTGACGACGCACCTTCCCTCCTCCCCGGAAAGTATAAGAAAGCAAGCAACACATGTCTTTGTTAAAAAGAAACTGCGCCTTAAACTGGGATGTTGTAAAGAAGCTGCACAAATCACAATCAAAATAACCACAACCATTAAACCTCAGACCTTCAAAAAGAGAATTGAATTAATTAAGAATGGCGAATTAGGCAGTTTTGTGAATTGTGGACCAAGCGAACTTTTTTCCTGCTCCAAACGTTGTTGCTGAAGATGCTGTGTATCCACTAAAATAAGTATCCTTCCCTAAAGGTATAAGTGTGGTAACTAGCTTTAATTATATATATATTATATTATACATGTTACATATTTTTGCTTAATCGCTAATTATGATCTTCCCTCTTGTGAATTAACGTATGTAATGATCGTCTTCTTCCATCCATCTAGCCCCAATAATATTTCCATGGTTTCATAGAGCTTGAGGTTATATATCTAGTTTTAAGTATGACTGTATCCAGCCAAGTAGCCCCACCAATTATTTCCAACCGAGCCCGAGTATCCAAGCTGAGGAGCCCAGTCCAGGCCAGCTATTACTGTTATCACCTCCTGTCTTTACTATCGGGGATCACCTACCTGGCATCAACTCTTTTTGGGTCGCCTATTGGCATACTGGCAATGACAGGGTATGGGCGGTTCCACAGACAGATAAGTAATCCGTCGGTTCCAAAAAATAATATATATATAAGAGATTCCCATATGAAGGCACCAGGTGAGATGCTGGCACCCAGGTTGGGTTGGTCCGGCCAATAAAAAACTTTCGCCAATCGGGGCGACGTAAGGAGCCTACTCACTATGCATATGATGAGGAAGCGCATTGATTAAATAAAAGTTTCGTTTATACAGGGTCCAAGCACCACCGGGGTCAATAACTTGCAGTTTTGCAATATGGGATTGAATTAATTCTTTCATTTCTGTAAAGAAAAGAGGAGGTAATGTTAAAACACTCTGGCGAGGAAGCCAATCTTACCCGAAAAGCTATTCCTTCCATCCATTTGGCATAAAATCCATAGTAGCATGATTTATTCGAAACCACCTATATAGATAGAGATCTATATTCTCTTCCCTACTCTATTCCCTTATTAGAACATATATATCCCTATTATAGATAGATTATGCCATTATTTCAAAAGCGCAGCGCGCCTGTTTTAGCTACTGTATTTTCTACGCTATCCTTTTTATCTCTATATGGCTATTATATATAAGCTATGTATTACTTGTGGTATATATGTCTGCTATGTGAGGTGCTCAATGTGTATGGCTGCTATGACTTGCAATGACCTCCTGGCTCTTACCGGCGGCTATTGGTGACTTTATTACCGGCGACCGCAACCTCCTTTCAATGACTGATTGGCAATGACTAGAGCTCCTTGCACGGAGTAGCTTAACTGAGTAGAGCTTCAATGACTAGAGAGCTTATTTCTAGCACTGGCCTTATGGCAGCTGCTATGAAACTGGCTATGTGTGGCATAGAAAAACTATACTTCCAGTTGTGTTCTTTCGTTTCGTCCTTTTACTGAGTTACTAAAAGTTCGAATAGTTTGGTGTGAAAGGCAAGATATCTTTGCCTATTGAAAGCCAACAGATTGAATGCCCTAACGGGAACGAGGTGCGAAACAGATAGAGACCTGGTCAGAACGGAGCGGCTAGGGAGAGAAAGACGTCCAGCGTTCGAGGAACCTTAAAGTCCTGCTTGCATTTGATTGATTGACGGCCTACAGATAAACGTGGAAGTAGGTTGTACACCGGGCGAACTACTGCCGGCGGGATTATTGAGTTGGATAGACCGTTTGTTGCTAGAGTTTTTCCTAGCTTTTTATATATGATTCACCCGTTAAGGATCATACGCCTACACCAGTGGCTAGACGAATCCCCCCAGAAGCCTAGAATGGAAGGGCTAGAGACATCCCCCCCCCTACCAATAAATACCTTAGGCCTTATCTGCGGTGCGGACTTATAAAACGTATGTTGGGTGGAATAACCCTCTCTCCTGGCCCACCCTCGGGCCAGCAACATCATAAGAAGATGCAGTTCTCAATCGCGTTTAACTCCTCAAATATCTCGCGGTCTGGTGGGATATATATATAATATATATGTCTGTCTATTTAGAAATAGGAGGTATAACCTAGTGGAACCCATCGGATTTGTATAGGACCCGCTGCCTATTAAATGAATAAGAGAAACGGAAATGGGTTTACAGCGATTCCTTTTCATCAATAGGGGCTCCCCTGCAGCCCCTTACTCTGCCGAGCACTTCCACGAAATGGAAACGGGCGGCATCGTCGACCAACATTTGTTTCCCTGGGTTATATTATTTATTTATTGAGAAAACGCCATTCATTAGGTAGGCCTATTTGTTATCGAAAGGGGCTTTATCTTACTTACGATACTGTTCAACCGAGCCCGGAAAGCCCGCCCCGGCTCGACCCTGAACTTCGCTTCTCTATCGGTTCGGTTTCGGTAACAGGGCCCGACAGTCAGATAGACGACAGATAGAAGGCGTTCTTTGTCCCTCACCTCGAATGATGGATCCAGTGGACCTTCGCCCGCCCGTTTCATAGGTTTGGGTGCTCGAAGCAAAGGAGGAATTTATCTTTGTTGATGTCTTGGTCACACTCTTCCGCGAAGGCCCCATGTTGTCAGGCAGATTGATGGATGAATGGAAGCATGACGGATCAAGACGTAGATGCACTCGCCAGCGATCAATGGCCTCTCTAGAACACTCGTACGGACCGAAAGAACGAATTCCTTTCAGCCAACTCAGGAGCAGGCGGCTGGATATGGATCCGAACGAAAGGCAGAACTTGGATCTCAATCATGAAGGTCAGAATCATAAGCTTGATCACAATCATTAGGGTATTATGGGTAGGTAAGCTGGGGATATGCTTATGGATGCTATGGGTAAACAACTGGCTCTGCTACCGGTGCACATGCCCCTGCTTATGGCTTAGCTTATGGCTCCGTCTTTACATGCTGCACCTGCCCTTGCTTATGGGTAACCAGATGGGTAATAGATGCAAGGGATTATGGGCTAGTTTTTTCTAGCTGCTATGACCAGAGCTTATAGCAATGACCTACCTTCTAGCTCTGACCTTATGGCTACTTCTTCTATTCTCCTGTATACGATTCTAAAAAGGTGAATCATACATAAGGAGCACAAATAACTCGTTCTTGTTGTGCGGGTATTGCAAACCTAACTCTGTCCCATGCACCAGCTGTCATTCAAAGCAAATAGTCCCCTCGCGCCACCCACTACTGCCTCCACCTTGCCCCATGATGGATGATTGATACTACCGCCTGCCTTCTTTCCATCGAACCATCAGCACCAGCATCGATTCACCAATACATGGCATCACGTGTTACCGCTGACCGGACCATACAATTAAATGTTCACCATTAA
>Ga0233342_1000422_pt1 | contig 10819 bp, 9 predicted proteins | sample GEONDECOMP273_FD_180706 | JGI IMG/M metagenome (GOLD analysis project Ga0233342, IMG submission 180706) | Leaf litter microbial communities from Shasta-Trinity National Forest, California, United States - GEON-DECOMP-273 | ecosystem: Environmental > Terrestrial > Plant litter > Unclassified...
TATAGAGTGAAAATGTAAATCTAATTGGTTTTAAACTACTGTGCCTAACCTTATAATTGGAGCCTCCCAAACGGATTGTAAGTAAAAAGGAAAAAAATGAATAATTTACCTAATACAAACTCTCATTAAGTACCCTGGTGACAACAGGCCCTACGAACAAAAATGAAACAGGGGGTTTGCATAAAAAACCCGCGCTAAATAACCCCCTATATATAGGGTCCATTTTTTTATTATATGCCCAGGCAGAGGCTCACTGCGCGCGCTCTTTAGCTACTTTATTTTCTACGCGATGTGTTGCTTAAAATGTATGCTATCTGTCTATGCTTGTAAAAGTATGGTGGCAGTCTGTCTATTTATAGCGCAAAGTAGTGCTGGTGACGTCAGAACTAATTTTAATATTGGTAAGTTTGGTGCAGGTAGTTCCCTGTGTTCCATGCGTTCAGTGCCGTCCCGATAAGGAGTCCTTATCTCTATCTGTTGTTAACATGACTCGATACGCTCGTAAGTAAAAAGATGCATAGCTAAATCTCATCTGGTGGAGGAACATGGAAACATAAAAAATCCCATTCAATCGATCGATGACCCTCCGGTATTCTCCCTCGTACCTCAGGAGAGGGGGCCTTTTCCTCTCTTGGGTATGTCAACATAGGAACTTCTCTTTTATCGGGTATGATGTAAACTTGGGTTGTCATCGCTCACCATGAAGCAGTTGATCCAGTCGATAAAGCAAATCGAGATTGATAGCCAACTCCATACTCAGATACAGAGCCCCTATTTCCCATATCCGGTCGGATATACAGGGCGAAAGAATCCGCTCCCTTATTGTACCGGACTACCCACCACTTTGAAAGCTAGAGCTTGTAGTTCGAACGGAATCACCTCCCGATTCACTCCCCATATAACGTCCCAATACGATCCAATCTCAATACCCATCGAGGATTTATCTCCCCATGTTCTCTACCCTATTACTTACAACTCTTCTACTAGAACCTAGATATCTTACCTATATGGAGGAACCATAGCCATCGAATTTGAGAGCCGAGCCCTGCCCTCTCAGGCGCGTTAGCATCTTTCCCAGCTGTGTACTTACATATAAGTACATAACTAGAGTATGATCCGCCACCTTACATCGGGACATATCCGGGTCACCACTCCCATATAAAGGGAGCAGATCCGGGCCCACTAATCCCGCTATAGTGTCCACCGGAGCCACTACCTCCGTTTCAGTTTTTGTCCAAATGAAATAACCTAACGAAGCTGGTCGAAATAACCGGGCTTGCTTGCTTTTTGAAGCTAGACCAACTCGTGACGTGAGGATAAACGAAACAACCTGGGATTATGCCTAGCGAAACAAGAGCACCGAACAGGAGACCTGATATCGAACTTTATACCTGACCTTTTACCTACCTTGCTGCCTTCTCTTGACCTTGCGATCGATGCCAAAGGTTAGTTCGGTACTTGTTCGTTATCAACAGGTTATACTAAATGGTTTCATTGATCACTAGTGATTTTATCTCTTCAACCCACCCTACGTAGGGCATCATGGGAAGCTAGCAATAAATCAATCTTAGTCCATCCCGTACAGATTCGGTCTCGTCCTGACTCCTCAGCTAACCGGGGGCCGTCCCTTCTTATAATACAACTGGACACGCTCCTTCCGCCAGGTCCTCCTAATGGGGGGTAAAAGTAGCGCTGTTTCTTCATTTGCGGATGGCTTAAAATGAGATCCAGTTTAAAGCAGCATGCATCCACCCAGTTTTGCATTCAAGATTTGTTGCGGGAAATAAATAGGGTTCCCCTAGATCCAAGGTAGTGTCACGGCCTTATTTGCTTGCTAAGCGATGCAAGCGCGCTAGTTATCAGTGGTGGGTTGGGTATGATCAGCGCGCTCCACCTTCATGAGCAATAGGTCATTTTTTGATCTAAGCGAAAAGCTCTTCCCTGACAAAGGAGGGGAAGGAGCGCTTTAGATAGAAGAGTCCTGTTGAAAGAGGAGAGCCCTAAAGATGAGCACCGGTTACAGAATTAGAACCCTAGTTACATATATATATAATGAAATAAATACCCATTAACTAAAGAGCCCTGGTTACAGAAATAGCCCTAAAGAGTAACCCTTAAAAAGGAGCCTGGTAATATAGCTAGGGGGCTGAGAGAAGGGTGGAGCTTAGCTTACAGATTACATTCACAGAAAGAATCACACCTGCTTACTTGATGAAATATGCTTGCTTGGTATCTGACTATTCCGGAGGTCAATACGATTATCGAATCTTGGCTGACGGAGACATTTTTTACAAATAGCATTAGCTAGCTTAAATACATATAATAATATAAATTCCGTATTTGCCTAGTTTTGCTTAAGTGAAAAAAAGAAGGGCGAAGAACGACTGCGATATGGAGGGGATAAAGTCGCTCCAAAAATAGAGGTGGTGCCCAAAGATCGTAAGTCAAATCGGGGTTTAAGGCTACCCATATATGCTTTACTATAAAGAGAATAAAAAGAAAAGCATAATTACATATATATATAACAATCTATATATCTTTGTATAAATATTATTCCTATTTGAGTACGATTGATTGAGCCTAATGCAAAAAGCTGTGCACGCCTACCTGAACGAGGAGATCTCCCCACTATTGCGAATACTCCCTCACCACAACAGCTATTGGAGGGATAGATAACGGCAAACGAAATAGCATATTTATCCCGGGAGTTGGGAAACCATATGTTAGGCCGGTATAGTGATTTTACAAAGGGACACGCCTGAACCTCTGCTCTCATAGAATAAAATAAGTTTATTACTGGATAACATCTTAGTTTGGCCCATGCTTTCTCGGACAACATGAGACAATGGATAACAAGAAAGCTGAGGCCTCACCCCGATTTGAGTTAACAATAAAGGAGTTCCGCTCTATCCTTCACCCCCAGGCAATAACAAGTTAGTTTACTATATTCTATTTTTAGCTGGGCCATCATATTTTTAGCTTGCTTCTCAGCGATGGGCAAATTCAATGGGGTGGGTCGCTTGCTCTCGTGGTCCCTTTTGAGGGTGTCCCTTCTTCCTACTTCGTTGTAACCAAGAGAACAATATAAATTGGACTGACACAGATTTACTTAGAGCTCACATTAACGAGAAGAGTTGGTTTTACCCTTTTTTCCTGTAGTTCTTGGGGTGGTACAGCACCATTTAATATTCTATAGATAGAGCCATGCTTAGCTCGGCTAAGGCCAAGGCTAATGCCAACTAGTTGGTTGGACTTGTCAGGGGAGGCTCAATAGAAGTTATAGCTATAATAACCATATGATAACTAGAGAGATAGATTCATTTTATTTCTATAGAACAACCAAGGCCACTGGGATGGGCTAGAACATGGCAAAGTTAAACGTGGATATGCAAGTATCACGTAGATATAATTGAAATGCGACTAGTTGGACTCAATCTTGAAAGAAAGCTTCTCTTTTTATTGAAACTAACGGGACCAATGAAAACTGTTGGGGACAAATTGAAAACTCCTCTTGGGGACGGTGTATCAAGAACAGTTCACATCGAACTGGGCATCATCGTGGTCACCTCCACTTGTAACACCTAATGGAAAAGGTGGGTTGGAATAGTCGAGGTAAGCATAAAGGTATAAGTCAGAAGGTGATTCAATATCATGGGTAGCAGGCATTAAATGAAAGGCAGGTAGGTATCATTCCTAGCAATGCAGTGGGTTCTAATTGATGAAGCGGCATGAAATCCAAGTGTGGGGTGGGAAATGTAACGGAAATGTATTATGTTAGGTGGAGCTGCCTACCTATAGCACTGAGAACGGGAACAAGGATCAGGTAAGCCATGCTATCCGGGAGCTCGGCAACGAATTAGACTAACCAAAACACATCTCACGACACCGAGTTGACAGCCATGCAGCTCTCATTTTAGCACCCATCCCATTAAGGACAGACACACCTTACTTAAACACATACGGAGCCAATACAACATAAAATCTGACGGAGCCACAACAACATAACATCTAGCACTTTCTCGGATAGTCACGCCCCCCCGTTTCGTTCGGATTGTTAGGACCAGCGGGCCACTAATCCTCCAACACAGACGCCACTTACCAAAGATTACCTTAACAAATGGAGTAAGAAGCTGCCCACTTGCTACCCCATCGTACCTCCAAGCGTACCCTTAAGCTGGTAAAGCTCCACGATTCGACGTTTTAAAGGCCAATAGGATCGTGTTGCCATGGGCCCTTTGTCTATTGAGATTTCAATTAAAGATTCTATGATGGAAGCGATTTAGATAGGATTGATGCCAATCTATTATTATACGAGATTATGTAAAATCTGGTGTCAATCCTTACCCTTGATTTACGCCCGTGGGTCAGGACGCGGAAATGGAAAAATGCTTACTAAAAATTTGATGAAAAGAGTGTTGGTGAGGAGGAAGGAGGGGTGGAAGAACCCCGAGAGCTAAGCGCTTTATGGGGCTTTCTTAACCTCTACAAAACGAAAAATCCTTTATACGATATTATGTGATGCATCCCTGAAATGCCATAAATTGATGATGCATCTGACCTCCATCGATTGATTCTATCCGCCCACCTCTATATAAATGGAAAATCCTTTATATACGTTGCATCCCTGAAATGCCATAAATTGATGATGCATCTGACCAGCTTGATTCTACTGAAACCCATTATACCGAACCTAGGTACGATAGCCTAGGCGCTACGCTTTTGGTACGTTACTAACGCTATTACGCTACGCTTGGGGTAGGTATAGTGGACTCATGGTTCTTCAGTAGAAAGAAAGTCTGTTATCGAACCAGCTTGAGGTACGATACCACTTTAGAGTACGTTACTAACGCTATTACGCTACGCTTTATTACCCACTATCGCTACGCTTCCACCACTCCCACTATCACCAATAGACGCTACGCTTGGGGTACGATAGCTTTACTTACGCTATTACGCTACGCTTAGAGTACGCTATATTGCCTAGTGTGCCTACTAACGCGCTAACTAGGTAAGTAAAAAGAAAGAATAAGGTGTAAGTAGAAAAAGAAGAAGGTAAGTATAGAAAGAATAAGGTGTAAGTAAAATCAGAAAACTCAGGGTAAGTAGAGAAAGAGAATAAATAAAGATAGATAGATATCTCCTCATTATAGAAGCTAAGATTACTAGTATGGATCAATCAAATTCTAGCTTAATCTATCCCGGTCTTAATAGAGAATAGGGTCTACTAGATAGGGTGTTCATAGGGTTATATGGGGCCGTATGTATAATGATCAATCAATTAATTTGTTATGGTCTGCCCGCTGCTCCGCTCAAATAACCTATTCTCGCAGCATTCAGTTCTTATAGCCCACCCACTTCACTGTGGTTCTTCGCTGTTTGTTGGTTCCTTCTTCTGCCCGCTATGCTGCTCTATCTGTCCTGAAACAGCCCCTAAAGCAAAGGTCATGTTATGGAACTGATGACTCATACATAAAGTTATATAAAAATAATGGCGTATGTGAACTCTATCTATCTCGTCTGGCGTATCAACGGGAAAAATTCTATCTATACGGTGGATTTAAAAAATGGCTACGATGGGGGTTCTTATCTATTTTGCATTACAATTATCAATCAAAACACAAAGGCAACTAGAATTGATTTAAGCAAACAAGCATCAATCAAAAAGAATCCTGGGTGTAGCAACATCTATAATTGATGTCTCAATAAAAGCGCTGCATCCCTCCACCCCGTTTTGTGTGCGGCTGGGGTATTGGCCCCAAAAGTGCATTCCTGGGGATCCCATACAGCAGTGTTGCCAGGGGTGTGTAAAGACAAGTTAACTGAATAACTCTGGGGTACTTATTCTCTCTCATCTGCTGGCGTAAACTAGAGTAAATAAATATCACGTATGTGACTAGGCTCTGTCACTTCTGGTGGGTAACTTGGGGGCCCTGTCGGCTAGTGATTTGATACTTATGCTGTGGTTTGTAGAAAACGTGGTAAAATAATTTCTCTTTTCATTTGTTGGCTCGATAGGGGCCTTTCCTTCTCCTCCTCTCTCTGCGGACTCATAAATCAAATCCAATAAAAGAAGCACATTGACTAGGTGCAACGTAAATAAGATCAAGGTGAGATTCAAGGTAAGATAGGCCTTCGGTGAATGAATTGCAAAAGGTAAAGGCAAAAAGTTATTGCCCGAGGTAGGAGGGCAAGGACACCTTTATATACAGAATTTTACCAATTGAACACGTGGTACGATTGGTCGTCTTACTTATTATTATGGATTAATTGGACGGACAAGGGGTGAGTAAAGAATACTTGACCCGGGCACGTAAAAAGCTTAGCACATACAATGGGGTACGTCCAACTGTTATGCACGTCGAACCATTATGGGATATTGTAAATGGTGGTCACTTACACTACGCCTAGACCCTCGAACTATAAACCTATGCCGCTATAGACGGAACACAAATAAAACCTTACTGATCAGAACTAGAGCGAAGAAGTAAGTCCCTGAGCGTAAGCGAATAAGCAATAGGGTGTTTGTGTCCCATTCTTTGAAAGAGAAAATAAAAAGAATTCCGTTCGCTCTGTCCCGTGCCACCCTGTTCCGGGGTCTGGGGTCCATCCTTCCTCTCATCCTTGGACCCTATGGCTGTGACTTTATAACTTACTAACTCACTAACTCACTAACTTACCGTACCGTGTTGGGTCTACGTGGACTGGGTGGCCTTTATGACCGCAGTTTTGTTGGACTGAGCGGTTTTATTACTTGACCTTTAGCTCTAGGCTGGCTTACGTTGAATGGTTATAGCCCTCTCCCTGAGTTCTGTTGTAGTGTCGTAGTTGTTGGTGGGCTTATAGCTATATTATAGTGAATGGCTCCACCTCGCCTCCCTGAAGGGCTCTCTCTAAATCTAGCCCCTTCCCCTCCCTGAGCGTAAGCGAATAAGCTAGCTAGTCAGCTAGTTCCCCTGAACTCTAGCGAAGAACTAATTATAGCTCTGTTCTATATGCTATTAGTCTAAACTATATTAGGATGAAATGAGATTTATTTATCTCTCCAGTCTCCATTCTTGTAAAAAGAGAGTGAAAGAATTATGGTACACTTCCGGTTGTTTGTCTCCATCCATAAAGTTAAGGTCCAGAAGGTAGAGAAATTAGCTTTCTTTCAACTTGTTGCTTTAGTTGATTGAGTAGGTTCCGTGGAAAAGCACGACTGCCAGTACTAGACTTTCTACTACTAGCTTTAGTCCGACTATTAGCCTCCTTAGTCCATGTCAATTAGCCAACTATTATTCTTTCTATGCATTGAGTGGTTAGGACACTAGCCCTAGAATTAAGGCCTTAAGAGTGAAAGCCATACAGTCAATTCTACTATATAGACTCTTAGCTTCCGTCTCTGCTATAGTGAGTAAGGCCAACTTGTTCTCTCGAGCAAAAAACAAATGATAAGAGTGGGATAGACAAGAAACCCCTTATGGGCAGTGTATTCTTTGTACCTGCCCAATGATAATTTGTTAGGTGCTAATAAAAGGATAGAGACTCTTTTCATGCCTTATAGGTTATACCCGCAGAGATGTTCTCCTCAATATAGATATATGAATATAGTAAGTTATCCCATAGATAAGTACTGAGATGAGGATATTTATTAATTGAGAAAAGCAGCACATTCAAGGCCGGTAGTTCGGGTCAATTCGGGTTGCGACCGAAACTATTTATAGAATATTCCTAACCTAGCTACCCTAAGCTGAACGGGTATTTATACGACGGGTAGAAGACCTTACATAAGCCTTCCTTACTCTCTTACGAGTTACCGGAATGAGTTGGTTAGTGAAGATCTTGGTTAGTTATGGTTATCAGATTAATTGCTGAACTATCTGCGCCTGAACTAGCTGAACTAGGTGCTGACCGAAGGGAAATCCTACTTTTATTCTCTTTTTTTTATTGACCTCGTGACCCCGCATCCTTATCCTATTTATGATGGATGGGCCCTTATATCCCTGTCTCCCTGAAAGGATATTTCTTTATTAGGGTAGCTAGTTTACCCGGAAAGTAGTTGGTTAGAACGTCTGTCTCCCCTAGTTATGACCAGAAAGTATATCGAGTTACCCCGAGATATTGAGAAGGAAATAACCTGCGTCAACCTGCGTCTGGTCTTACCTTGCCGTTACCTTTCCCACTGAATAGCCAGTCATCCATAAACATTATATTGCGTTGAAAAGGAAGGTCATTGAGAGGGAAAGAATCCGTTTCAACCTGCGTATTGAGAGAGTTGGGATAGATTTATTTACATTCAAGGAGCACTCTTACTTCTTCAAACTTTGGAAAATGAAAAGAGAAAAAATACCCACCACGTTTAGCTATAATAGCATTCATCAATTCTTTGTCTCTCGCTCCAATTCTGTTGACTCATATGTTGGTATTTTGTACTAAGTATAAATATAAATGTGTAAACCCAGGATATAAACCATGTCTATGGATATGCTGCTGGAACAACGACAACTGGCTCTGCAGCTGCTGGATCGACGACTTATTTTGCTTCATCAACTGGATCTACTGCCGGATATATTGCTTAAACCACTGCTGAACCACCTGCTGAAACAACCTTAGACAAGGAGTAACAGAGGTAGCTAGACCAAGTAAATTATCAAATCCTCCAGCAGCAGTAGCAGTATATCCAGCACCAACACCAGTAGTATTATTTATACCCAGCAGTTTCTTATTCTGATTGTTACTTTCCTTATGCGAGTTCCGATGCTTGCGCTAGTTGGTCGCACATCTGGATAATAGGCTTCGTTCAGAGGGAAAATGGGAGAAATCGAAGACGTGACAAATGGACAGAATCTTTTTCGGGCTATTCGCCTACGTAGACTGAAACTTCCGCAACTCGATGTAAGTTTTTCCATTATTCCATCCCGAATCGTTGGGTCGATGTGTCATCCATATTATATCGCTTGGCTGCCCCGGTTGAGTGAACATTGACTCTATTCCATGATATTCTGCGTACTTTGAAATCGTACGAAGCAACTAGCATATAAAGAGCAGCGCAGCGGTTAGCCAGTCATTCTTCTTTTCTAACCGCAGGGAATGGAATGCAGAATGCAAGTAACCCACCCTTGATGAGATGAGAGACAAATGTTTCTTATCCGCACGCACTAGCTAGCTACTAACTCCCTCCGCTCTAGCTTTCCCGCTTGGCACACGACGTATCTTTAGACCAGAATCACGCTGCAAGAAAATAAGGGCCTTTAGATTAGAAGGCCAACGGCTGATTCACAAAGAGAATTATCCATACTGAAGCACAAAAAGGCCAATGCTAACCTTTCAATTAGAATTGGGCTAGTATCCGTCCGTCTCCATTCATACATGTGCCCCGCAAAAGGCATTTTTTACTCCGCCAGAGCAGGTTCAATCTTAAGAGTGCCCAAGTTGGGTTGGCATGTGTCGTTGCGATCTCGATCCCGCCGGTCTATATCAGCGAAGCAAGTTGGACAGCATCCTCTTCCGTTCGTTATTACACACGTAATAAGCCTGCTTGCTTCCTCGCTTTCCTACCTCGGGCTCGCCCGCTTAACGAACGCTTCCTCTTAAAAACTTTAATAAGGAGGCCCAAAACTCAAAAACTAAGGAGGGGGAGAGAAAACTCCGCGAATGGAGGAATTAGAGTAAGATTATAGTTCGGCCGGAGCAACCTTTACTCCTCGCTAGGACTGATCGTCGGGTAGGCAAGAATAAGAATATGCCGCACTCCTTGCCACTCTTTTGTAACCACAATGAATGAGAGCCGGCCGGTAAATCAAGTGGGATATGGAAGGATTAAGAAGCAGTGGGCCTTTAAGAATATTAATAGATAAGAAAGGTGGGCGGGTCAGAGCATTCATCTGTAAGACTATATTATTTGCCAGGAATTGCATTTTAGGAAGTGGGTAGAGTATAGAGATATTAGAACAGATGGGTGAGCAGAGGTGAAAATAGGTACTATTGGAAGGTGGGGCTGGATGAACAGCGGATTGGAAATTCTGACGCAAAAGTGGATTAGTTATAACGGCGGGTTATATGCTTAAGGAAGAAGGTAGGAAATAATAAACTAAGCGAGAAAGCGGGAAAAGAAACAAGCTTATTTTACCTATCTATTTTTTGAGAGGAAGGGTTGGTGCGGACATCAATGGCGAGAACCTGCCGATCTTGGTTGGCCACGGCTGAATCTAACCACTTATTTTCTCTTGGTAGTGGTAGAATTCTAATATTATGGGCTTGGATGGTTGGCTTTTACTTTGGTGGCTTGGCTTATGGCTGCTTAGATGGCTGACCTAGATCTGGCTTTGTCTGACTGGCTTTGGCCCACTATTTATTCCCACCCACAACCGGTAGTAGCTTTCTGTCTGCTGGCTAAGGAGATGGAACTAATAAAGGTGCTGCTGGTCCTGGATATTGATCTGTACGAGATGCTAGCTTTGGATCTCTTCTATATACGTAATTATCTGCACAATCAACTGGATCAGTGGCTGTCACCTTGACGTCTGATTTTTAATCAATTGCAGAACCGGGATGGGATATGCTTTTGCAGGATTTATATCAACGCGGAGGGGTGCCGGGCCATGAAGGGATGCCACGGGCTATAGCTCCCGACCTGTAACCTGCTATGGAACCAGTGTATCTGAAACTGCGACACTCGAGTGCAATAAATTGCTGGCTGTTTCTACTCCTTTTCCTTTTAAGGTCAGATGCTAAAACAGCAGGTTTTATATAAGAGGTTATAAAAAATAACGAAAGAATAGGCCTTTTCTTCAAAGGTTATTAAAAGTAAATAAAAAAGCCAACTCGTTCACTTCTTTAT
>Ga0233342_1000424_pt1 | contig 10768 bp, 6 predicted proteins | sample GEONDECOMP273_FD_180706 | JGI IMG/M metagenome (GOLD analysis project Ga0233342, IMG submission 180706) | Leaf litter microbial communities from Shasta-Trinity National Forest, California, United States - GEON-DECOMP-273 | ecosystem: Environmental > Terrestrial > Plant litter > Unclassified...
AGGTAGTATGGTTCGAATTCCTCTTTTACTTCTCTTATAAATAGGAGTTTCCCCTTCCCCTCGTGCCTCGGGAAAGTCCCTCTCCTTTTAGTCGAGACCTCCTTCCGTCGGACCTCCGGGTCCTTCCCTTCCTTTGTCAGGGAAGTCCCTCTCCCGTATGGTCGAGCAGCTCCGCCCCTCTCCTTTTAGTCGAGCCCTCCGGACCTCCGGGTCCTTGCAGATAGGGAGAACGGGAAATAAAGGAAGAACTTGGTAAACCTTTCGAATTGAATAGCGCCAACTTTTCGTTGGTAAAACCAACGCCAGTCTCATATTTACTCTCTCTCGTTCAATCAATAATAGTTGACAAGAGTGACGTAGTTTCAAGAATTATCTCCTTTCCAAAGCTGCGCAAGGTGGGGCTCGCCCGAAAAACACGTAGCTCAGGTGACTCGCTGTTTGCTCGTTTCTTATTTATTTGTCGAGTCGAGGGGGATAACGTCGATCGAATTGGGAAACAAGAGTGATATAGGAGACATGACTATGGGAAAACAACGATTCCCTATTCCCAAACAACCCATATTATCCACACTTAACCAGCATTTGATAGATCATCCGACCCCGAGCAATCTAAGTTATTGGTGGGGGTTTGGTCCGTTAGCTGGTATTCGTCCAGCCATTCAGATAGTGACCGGCGTTTTTCTAGCTATGCATTACACACCTCATGTGGATCTAGCTTTCAACAGCGTAGAACACATCATGAGAGATGTTGAAGGGGGCTGGTTGCTTCGTTATATGCATGCTAATGGGGCAAGTATGTTTTTCATTGTGGTTTACCTCCATATTTTTCGTGGTTCGTATCATGCGAGTCATGGCAGTCCTAGGGAATTCGTTCGGTGTATCGGAGTTGTAATCTTCCTATTAATGATTGTGACAGCTTCTATAGGATACGTACTACCTTGGGGTCAGATGAGCTTTCGGGGAGCTACAGTAATTACAAGCTCAGCTAGCGCCATACCTGTAGTGGGATATAATATAGTGACTTGGCTTCGGGGTGGTTTCTCCGTGGACAATGCCACCTCAAATCGTTTCTTTAGTCTTCATCATTTACCCCCTTTTATTCCAGTAGGCGCCAGTCCTCTTCATCTGGCCGCATCGCATCAATATGGATCAAATAATCCATTGGGTGTACATTCAAAGATGGATAGAATCGCTTTTTATCCATATTTTTACGTGAAGGATCCAGTAGGTCGGGTAGCTTCCGCTATCTTCTCTTCCTTTTGGATTTTTTATGCTCCTAATGTCTTGGGGCATCCCGACAATTATATACCTGCTAATCCGATGTCCACCCCGCCTCATATTGTGCCGGAATGGTATTTCCCACCAATCCATGCCATTCTTCGCAGTATACCTGACAAATTAGGAGGTGTAGCCGCAATAGCACCAGTTTTTATATCTCTGTTGGCTCCACCTCCTATTAAAAGTTCGTATGTGCGTAGCTCAAGTTTTCGCCCGATTTACCAGAAACTCTTTTGGTTGTTCTTGGCGGATCGCTCACTATTAGGTCGGATCGGATGTGAACCCGTGGAGGCACCATATGTGACTATTGGACAAATTTCTTCAGTAGCTTTCTCCTTGTTCTTCGCCATAACGCCCATTCCGGGACGAGTAGGAAGAATCATTACCAATTATTACACCAATAATCCACAAGTGGAGATCGATCGCACCTGATCGGTTCACAAGTCAATTCTTACACCAATAATCCACGAGTCTTACACCAATAATTTACAAGTGGATGGGATCGACTCTATATTTATATAGCTTAGGGATCATTCTATATAGATAGCCACTCTCTCCCTTTAAGAGAGGATCAAATCAACAAATCAATCAATAGTTTTCGGGGCTTTGTTCCCGAAACTCCATGGATATCTTCGCTTCCCAATAGGATGGATCTCTCTTTGCGAGGGTAAGGTTAGGGGCGGAGCCGCTCGACCAAAGGAAGAGGGAAGTTATTCCAGAATTTGTGCTTCCGGTCCTTGCCTGATGCAGGCAAGCAATAAATTCCTTGCCCTCAAAAGGTGCGTAGCGCTTGTCCTTCCGAGGGCAAGGACAAGCCCTCCGGACCTTTTCTCGCCCTTTTTTAAGGGGGGGTTATTATGCTCAGGGCTGCTCAAAGAGAGAGTTATAAGGTCCTGGTCTTTAGTTAGAAGGTAAGGGCAAGTTCCGGACCAAACAAATGAGAAGCGAGGGGCGGAGCCGCTCGACCAAAGGGAGAGGGGTTGGTGAAGGTTTTCATCGATCACACACATCCGCATTCATAGCATATCTAGAAGGAATCCTCATTGGGATTAGCGGGGGTGAGACAAGGTGTAGCGCAGTCCGGTTAGCGCATCTGTTTTGGGTACAGAGCGCCTTCCCCTCCTTTGTCGGGAAAGAGCGTAGCACCTTAGGTTCGAATCCTGTCACCTTGATGCGAAACTTAGTTAACCCCAATAATGCCAAACTTAGTCAACCCAAATACGAACATCAATCGGCCGTTATCACCTCATCTTACTATTCACAAGCCGCAGTTTACTCCGACGTTTTCAATTTACCATAGAATCTCCGGGGCTTTCCTAGCCACTATGGTTTCGTTCAGTCCCCTTTTTGGCCCGGAAATAGTTTTGATCAGCCTCACTTATGAGAATCTCTACCAACTTGCCTCAGGTTTCTCCGTCAATTTCCCGAAGTTCACTCTAAGCTTAGTCAATCTCACTTCATTAGCGCCGCGCTATCATATGGGTAACGGAGTTCGTCATTTATGGTGGGATTGGGGTTTTATTTATGGTGGGATTGGGGCCTCTCCAATAATCCGGATTTCCGAATTTCCTACGCTATGTGTTGCTTTCTTAGCTTTCGGAAGGATTCTCCAAAGAATATATTGCTGATCTAGCGGTCTCGCCCAACATTTCTTTATCTATCATTGGAGGGTGAGAGAGAGAGAAGGAAGGAAGGAAAGAAGCTGAAGGATGTAGGCTTCATCCGTGAAGAACAGCACCTAGACTGGTTGGCGAACATAGTCCCAGTAACTAAGAAGAACGGTAAAATCCTTCCCCTCCTTTGTCGGGAAAGAGCGTAGCACCTTGTATAGACTTCCGTAACCTAAATGATGCGTGTCCAAAGGGGAACTTGGTTGCACAGGAACCACCGTGGGATCCTCAGAACTGCCGGATTTCATTTAGGAAATATTCCCTGCGGAGATTGAGCTGACCAAACAAAGTTCATAGCAATGGTATAAGTGCCAACTCAAGCTGGTAAGATCTCAAAGTTCAGGTAAGTAAGCTGGTAATATATAGGGTGGTAAACACGACAGATTGTTGATAGCATCGTCGCACTGAAGTAATAAAGTAGGCATATCCAAGTTCATGGTCTAAGTGCTCACCGAAGCCCACCCATTCTATCTCATAAGTTTTGGGAGTAGTGAAAAATAGGGCAGCCAGCCTGGAGCAGCCTTAAGCAATATATAAGAATTTGAAACCAATACATAGTAGGCCAATGGGCTATCATATGTAGATCCAAGCGAGGTATTATGAGGAGGCTATGTGCTAGAGAGAGTAAATTGACATAATGTTAGATATGAGGATATGGCTATTACTGCTCAGTAAATACTAAGCACTATAGCAATAACTTGGCTACATTAGGAACTATGTAAATATAGAGAGATATGTAGGTATACAGACTAGATATAGATCTTAGGGTAGCTTAAGAAATGGTAAATTAGATGTAGACATGATCATGTACTCACATAGCGTAAAGGTCTCAAACTGTAAGTAGTGCTGCCAAGCAACACAAAACATTAGGTATAGGTTTTATATAGGTTAGATAGAGGATCACTAGATTTGCTCCATGATAACTGCCTATGACATATGTAAGGCCTTGGATGCCACCATCACAACTGTAACAGCAGTAGGAAAAGCCTTAAGAGTAGCCCGGATGAGTCATTAAAAAGGTGAAGACTGCTAAGTATAATCATCGCATTAGCATTTCGAAATGAAGAAAAACTAGCTCTTTCACAAAGACGGCCCCTATTTATTTCCATTGGATTTATACTATGGGCGTTGTAAGCCTAATAGACCTTAGAGCTAGGAACCAAGTCGTCATTGATTGGAAGCCATCCCTCTTACTAAGTCAACTTCATTGAAACATGATTACCATTGGCAATACGTTAGGATCACTTCCTTTAGTCCCAGGTGCCAATTACTCTTCCAGAAGATATCCCATCAAAGCAGTTCACTGCCCCTCGAGAGTTGGGCTAGGATGTTATCATATATCCCAGTGATCCCGGACAAGCAGTTTAGGTTTCCTATGCATACGACACTGAAAATGAAACCGAATGGGAACTAGCCCACACCTTGGCTGGGATTTGTCAGAAAACACCATATTATTGATGAACAATAAAACGGATTCCAAAATACTATAGGTCCAAGAAGAGAGATAGGTGTCCCTTCTCCCACTGAGCTTCCTTGCTAGCTTGGAGCCGTGCTGCAAACTCTTATATAGCGGGTGTACTATTGAGTCTATTTTATACCTAAAGTATGGCAACTGCGACGTTTTGGAGTGGAAGCCCCCCTTCTTGGGTAATATTGCACGCCCTTGCCCGTCAGTCCTAGCCATTTCTAGGCAAGCCGGAATAAAGCCAGTGCTGGGAAACATTAGCATCCAGGAAATGCTCTTTTTCTCTGCCTCAGGGAGTGTAGAACAAGCAGCCGGAACCCAATACTGAACCAGGGTTTTAAGAAGCGAACAGTAAGATAACAGTAGGCAACGCTTAAATGTGATTCTATCCGATCCGATAACTGGATTAGTGACGCCTATAAAGTAGCAGTTCATCTTTCATTTCTCGATTGATCCTAATTGCAGTTGGTCTATTTTTCCATTTTCTCTCAGACTAGATTGAGAGGGCATCATTATTTTCACATAGCCAAGGCAGCCAGTGTTGCTTCCACTCTTTATGTAATCCAGTTGAGTCTCTACTATACATCAAGCCCACGATATGCATCTGTTAGTTCATTCCCAGAAGAATTCCTTTCATTTGGTATCCTGAGCGTTCAAACCTAGGAAGTAATAGCATAGTGGATTCCTTGGGTATAGACTAGACTCCTTAATTGGCCAGGGTTGAATCCCCTCTACCCTTATTGGGCTCGTTTCCTCCTTGGTATGCATGTTTATCCATTTACTAAACAATGGAAAAAAGTGAACCAAAATGAGTAAGCCGCTGGATGACCCCTTTGGAATGCATGAGCGACCTAAACACTAAGCTTAACCATTACCTTTTCTAATTGTTTTTCCCTATAAAGTATGCTAAAGCTCCCTATAAAGTATGCTAAAGCTATCCAATCTTGAAACCTGGGCATAATAAGGTGCGGAGCTCTTTCCCGACAAAGGAGGGGAAGGAATAGATAGCTTTTATTTAGCTCTTTGGCTGAAGTAGCATAGCATAACCAAAGGTTGAGAAGGATGAGCCCATAATAAATAACCTCATTGCACAGTTGGAAGAAGCTAGGGCATAAACCCTAAAGTGGAAAACAATTGCAGCGGGAAAAAGGGATATATCAACCACAGATCTGGAAGTACCCTCTTCACAATATGAGCAGCTAATTGTAGGCTTACAGGAAAAGGATACTGTAAAGATGCAACTTTGGGGTGAAAGGAAACAGCTAGAGGGTTAGAATGAGGGGTGAAAGATAGCATTAGAGAAACAAGTAAGGGAGGTTCAATATATAAATTGAGGTACTAGAAGAAACTATCCATAATACCGTTGAAGTAGTAGGGAATATGCTCGCTTGCAGGCCTCCTGCAAGAAAAGAAACCTTGTTTCTCAGAGAACAATGGCTCAAGTATCGATTGGGCCAGATTGTAAAAGGTCTCCCTCATGAGTTGGACACTCAAAATAAATTAACAGAGGCATATCAACAATGCAATGAAGGTTAAAATAAGCTCTGTGAGTTCTATCTTCACAACCTTGTGATGCCTCATTCTTATAGTCCCTTAATCCTATGTGGGGGATGTCCAACTTAGGCCATTTTATCCGCCTGCAAAAAGAGGTTCTAAAAGAGTTGTTGAGGCACGGAAATACAGGAATGAAGAGCTTAACAGTGCCCTTTGGGTCAAGGCAGAATATACTAGGCCTGAAGAAAGAAACAAAAACCATGCCAGACTAACTTTTGACACAGATTTAGTGCATATACTTGAAGAGAGGCAGGAAGGGGCAGTTTCCCAATGCGAAGTCATGGTAAATAACTCAAAATAGAAAGCAGTTCAGCTTTGCCAAAACAGGTGTGAGGAGCTCCCACTCACCTTTATAAAGATGGAGCCTCACTCTCCATTTCATTTGAAAGCCGCTTTCTTCAAGACTAGCCTATCTATTTATACTCTCAAGAGAATGAAGCTCAATTGGATAGGACTTCTATTTATATATCCACTAATCCTCCATCCCATTCCCTCCTGGCAGTCTACAAAAGAGGTGGATGAGGATGCGCAAGCAGGCTCGACTAAAAGGAGAGGAAGAAGAGAAAAAAATGGGATTACATTGAGCTAAAGGCAGTATATCACAGGACAAATGCAATCACACATATTGTAGCTTATGACTTCAGACAGGCAGCACATAGGGATCAGTAGTCAGGGCAGGAAGAGTGAGTAAGGCAACGTTTTTGAGATACTATTCAACATTTTATGGATTTTTATTCATTTTTATCCCGCATTTATTCATTTTGATGATCATTGAGGTTATTGTGACATGTGCTTGCCTATTTATGCATAACTTGCTAAATGACTAAGTATGAATTTGATGCACATTGATCTTGAATGGTTTTTCTATTTATGCATAAATTTGATGTGAAGAACTAATGTGCTATATGCAGGCTCGGAGTGCAGGAAATCGAATCACAAAGACATGAGCAATCCTCTGCATTTATGACTCAAGACAACCTAGTGCATGCTAAGAATTTGGATATTGTACCTTTACTAACTCCAGAAGATGCCAGCACTCAAGGGCATAATTTATGACCTCCAGTAAATTGAATCTTGGCTGATCTAGGCAATGAAAATTGCACAAGAGAAAGTCCTACTTGGTGGTATGCTCTTTCTACAGGTTACTATCCAATAAATGAAAGAAAATTAGCTCCTAATCCTATCTCGTGTAAGTTGATGTGGGAATCTACTTATGGCCCTCCTTCCAACAGATCTCTTTCTATTGAATCTGGCTTATTTTCATCTAGGAATGATATTGATATACCTTTATAATACCTTGGGGCTTGCAGTGATTAGTGGCAGGTTCACAGTGGGTTTTCATCAATGGCCCTTTATCGATTGATTCTAACAAGTGTTTTACACTAGTATATCTGTTCACTCTTGTTAGAATTACTAAGTACCTTGGTACCCATTATAATTATTGGTGGGCTACCTTCCATTTGGTCATGGTATTCATCAATGACCGATGGCTAGATGGTTTATCCCATGTTTTACTACGATATATATATTTGAATGGTGTAGATTCGTACATTGTTATGGATTTTTATTGGAGACCCTGGGTTGTGGTGGCATCCTTCATTGGTGCTACCACCTGAGTTTGTTAATAGTATCACTACTCTATATTGCATTGGTACCATGGAGAACCACAATGTTCTTTTTACAATTCTAGTTGTTCTCCTCATGTACATTGAAACATAGATCCACTATGTCTATTTTCGTGACTATTATCTTCTTTTTACATGGATCCCCCATGTATTTCTTTGTGGCCATGGCTTGAAAATTCATATACTTCATGGATCCGCAGTGTACTTGCTTTGGTGGCCATGCTTTTTTTTCCACCTGAGATAGGTATGCCTACCTTAGGGAAGAGCGTTATCTAATACTATATTTTTTACTTGTAGGTAATTCTCCAATCCTTGGTTTGACGGACTCCTCCTAAGTTTCCTGCCAAACTAATATTCTAGTTTATAATGTATTTTTACCATCAGTGTTTATCTTCTGCCCTCACACACTAGGGGGCATCTGTCTTTTTTGTGCGATCGAACCTACCAAAACTGCATAGTTGCTATCTATATTTAAATCACCTCTATTTGCATCACATACACATTTTCTTTCAGTGGTAGTCACCTCGTTGCTTCGGTGTATTCATTATCTTTTACATTGCACTCCATATCTACTTATCTCCCCACCCAGCCGGAACAATAGCGAACATACCGCCACCTCGGCGTTCTCTTAGGCTGCAAATTATTCCTCCTTAGCAGGAGGAGTTCCCTCTCTATCCGCACCTTGATGGAGGTGTGGTAGACCACCATTACGCACCCACTCACGTGCACCTGTGATCGGATCAGCTGTCCTCGGATCATCGCTGCTAGGCTGGACGAACTAGAAGGGGACGAGATCGACACAGGTGACTGAGGGGGAGGGTGCTGCTCGCGCTGTTCAAAATACGCCCCACACCAATGCAGTGAAAGCACAAAACATAGACTGACAAAGCCTCTAAATAAGCCATAAGGACCCCTCTCCTCTCTTTATTCTCTTTGGGCTGGTTCCTTCCCCCGGGACTTCAGCGGTCTGGTCTTAGCCTGGCTTACTCTCTATACGTCCAATTAAACTCTATATGGCCTACTCTCCATCCATCCTTCTATAGAAGGGACTACTATTGTCCCTCATTTCGTAGTCGTTCCCTCATTCCGTAAAATAAATTGGTATAATTAAGTGGAAAGATAAGAGATAAAGGCACTGGTTTTATATAATGCGATGATGAGATGTTTATTTCCGTTCTCCGTTCTATTTCCATTTGTTTTTCGGACTCCTGATCGGGACAAAATATTGGATCGAACTCAATCTTTGTCGAACACCAGCGAACACCAGCGAAAACCGGCGAAAACAGGGGCGGAGCCGCTCGACCATAAGGGAGAGGGGTTCATGAGGCTTTCAAGAATCTCCTTCCTTTAAGGTGAGTAAGAGGGTAGTCTCTCTTGACCATACCAACCATCTCTTGGCACTGAATGGATTGAACTTAATTGAATGGATTGAACAGAACGGCTTGAACTCCTATCCATTTATAGGTTACAACGAGGTCAACCCCGTCAGAAATGATATCTAATATTGATATAGATAAATAGATGTATTCAGCGTGGTATATCAATATTTGAGTTTTTGGGGTTCCGCACCACTTAACTTCCTAGAGGATTAGGCATTACCGGCACTCATAGCACATGATCTGAAGTGCGCAGCAATACTTATCATGTGCTATGTTACCAGGTTAATTAATGAATGATGATCGTGAAGAGGGGTGGGGTTAACGCCTTTTAATTGAGGTGTTCACCCCGACTATCTTGATCACCACCTTCGGTGAATCTTGGGGATCCACCCTCCCAATAATTGGTGTTCTCTCTCCACGTTCAGTGTGTGGTTCAACCAATATATGTTCAGGGGTTAACACTTAACTTCCAGAGGAATAGGTGCACTGCCCATATAATAATATATAATAAGAAGATGTGCAATGCGCTATAAATCAGGTTTATATAATTTATTGGATCAACTATCATTGGAACAACTATGCTCGGGATGAACTTTCAACACTATCCACGCTCATTCATGTGGATTTGATATTCCACTATTCCCCATATTGTTTACCTTAACCCAGCAGCTATTAGTCTTCCTCAAACTTGTCAACGGGCACGAATGATTCTATTATGTGCCAATTGGTGATGGGATGCGGGGTTACCACCTTGTACAGGAGGTGCTCACCCCGGATACTCTCTTACTTACACGACTAAGCCACTCTCACTCACAACCATACTACGTTCAGTGATTCGTTTCAAGCCCAACCCTTATTAGTTTTGTTAGGGTATACTTATACTTAACTTCTAAGGCCTTCACCCTTCAACAACGAGGAAAAAACCATTGCCAAATCAGAATGTTTGCTCTCACGTAGTTAGAACAAGCTACTAACATATGAGTTGATGGGGTGGGAATGATTTTCTTTCTGGAATGACATGTAAAAATATACTTTGTTCACTCAGGTGAGTCCGAGGAGCTAAAAAGCCAATTATAGAGGGGAATTAGGTAACCAAAGGTGGCGTCAGGGCTCGCCTTACCTTTTCCTTATTTCTGACCCTGAACCCCCTCGCCCTCCTTTAGTCAGGTTTCGCCTTACTTGCTCTCCTTTTAGTGAGCAAGCGATGACTCCTGGCCCTCTAGCACAGAATTGGAATCTGGACGGATCGGGCAAGCCATAAATTCATCGTCCACGGCGGATGAGTTGCTATTGTTGTGTATGGCGTTGGATCCTCAACAGGTGCATCGTAAGTAACGCATCGTTATGGTATGGCATCCATTCGAGGTAGTAACTGAGGTTCCGTAGCGGTAAGTGGATCATCCCGTAGGATAGGTAATTGGTCTCAAGGAATCGGTCACAACTAGGTAATCGGTATCGAATAACCCATGCAATGCCCCTCTGCCTATGATTGGCTATGAATGACTGGCGTTTTACCCTGCCCCTGTGAGTGGCCCCTTCAATTAGTCCCATTCGATCAGCTCTATGTGTTTATGTGGGAGGATCCTCTACGTGTATATCTATGTGTAGCTTGTGATGGCCCCTTCCTGTGTCAACCAACTGGTAATGTCAAACTGGGAATGAAGGCATCCCGGCTATGATAGAGAAACGTTCTTCAAGGGGGTGAGGGGTACCCGCACTGCAACCCAGGAGCAGGCGGAAAGATAAAGTTCTACAACAAAAGCAGAAAGCTTCAAGTCCTCGATGTTGTGGTTACAC
>Ga0233342_1000425_pt1 | contig 10746 bp, 6 predicted proteins | sample GEONDECOMP273_FD_180706 | JGI IMG/M metagenome (GOLD analysis project Ga0233342, IMG submission 180706) | Leaf litter microbial communities from Shasta-Trinity National Forest, California, United States - GEON-DECOMP-273 | ecosystem: Environmental > Terrestrial > Plant litter > Unclassified...
TGGATCCGAACCAGCTCACAATGACTAAACCAGATTTTACGACCTTCTAAGATTGTCCGAAGTCTTATCATTTCATTGGAGCAACAATGGTATATCCTTTATTTAAGTTATATCGCTACTAAAAGGTGATCTCCTTTCTTGAATGTGATAAAAAATGCTAAAAAGAAGGTCCTACGGTGCTTGTCCGCATCGGGCAAGGGAAAAAAATGCAGCTATCATTACGTTCCCGCAACGAAGAGAAAATAGGTCATTTTTGCGTCATTTCTTGGATGCATTATCACATATATGCATCATATATATATATATATAGTAATATGCACATTTCCCCTTAGAGCAATAACTTGGAACCATCCATGCTCCAACCTTCCTGTCTGCTCCAATCAGTTTAGTTCCTATATTTGCACGTGCTCCAAAGGGTTCTGTTCCGTCCTTTCCTTATGTTACTAGGAGTTATACAAATCCAAAGCGAGCAGTCCCGCCATTATAAGATGGAGTAGTTAAGGTGGAAGCATACGATACAGTACCAGTTAATTAGGTTTAACCAGAACCCAGCTAGACCTTATTGGCTAGCAGGTGGTTCGATAGCATAAATAAAAGCATTTGACCTTGTTCCCGGTGATGTTCCGATTTGTGCTAGTATAGTAGGTGTAGGCTGCAAGGGGAGCAGGAGGCTCCGCCTTTATCAATTTTTAATAAGAAGCTAAGTTAGCGGGCAAGGCAAGAGGGACACCCAGGCGCAGAGGAGTAAGCAAACAGGGTTTAATCATAATCCGTTTATCCACCATAATCATCATCAGCGATCAAGGTAGCAGCATCTTTGCTAGTTTACTACCACCCATAAACAAAAGCAGATCGAAATAAAGTTGTTTACCTTGATATCGTAGCTACGTCCCTAACCCCTTTTCCTTTTTAAAAAGATAAGGGCAAAGGCGGGGTATAGACACCAGAAGCTTAAGAAAAGGCAACTAAGGTTAAAGGAACAGGAGAGGAAACAGAGGTGGTATCGAAGGCAGCATAAAAGCCAGAAGCTAAGGTAGCACCAATAAAGGCATAGTAAGTGAAGGCATAGGCTTCTTTAGTAGCAGAGGTAGCGGATTCTCCAGTGGCGGAGTAAGTTCTATTCGGAGATCCCCTAGTTCCATAGCCCGCATCCCTTCCATATTTAGAACCAGTTATTTTTACACCAGCATATGAGCCAGTGCTTGCATCCTTCCCCACTCCAATATATATGGAAGGACTCTGAAGGAAAGGAAGGGAATAAAGAGTGAATGGGAGGGGAGGGAGTTAGGACCGGAGGAAGGAGTGGAGCCGTACCCTGGGAATACATGCCTAGGCCAACTCGTTCACGGACTTAGACTCTTAGCATCACAGCTAAGACGCGTCTCCGGGGCTCTGGAACTGTATGACTTACCCTCGAGTGGCATTGGCATCTCTTGACTCAGGAACTTATGAGCTACAAGGTACGTTAAGTGACTCGACTCTAACTTGTAGTGAGTGAAAGACTTCGTTTAAAGTAATAAGGCAAGCATAATTACATATAAAATGAGAGATATCTTTGTAGACAATATTATACAATATTATGTACGATCGATTATGACAGAAATAAAGTATCAAGCCCCGATGGAAGTACTTTAAATGCCATCTATGAATGAAGGGCTCTCTCTTCCATGAATATATGCACCGTCGAAGCAAACTCCTGGCTCAGATGGATGGAATAGGTGCCGCTAGGACCAACTGAGATATTAGTAATGAGATCCCCTCCGATCTTAATAATGTTACGATACTTAAATTGCTCACGGGACTAGAATCGCCATTATGGATGGAAGAACTGCTGTCTCTAAACCGTACCTGAGCAGGATCTCCCGCGGCATAAGTGAGCCTTATTATATACTTTTTTTATTAGTCTTTTTTGCCTATTTGAGTAAAGAATGACTATTGATCGGTTCTATTCGAGAATTGGGTTTATTATAAAAACAACCTTGCTACCCCACTCCAAAAGCTATAGTTAAATAACTTATCCGACTTAGTATATGGAAAAGGGTAGGAGGGCAGCCTTCTCTTTGGAATAACCCATTTGCTTTCTATATAATAATTTTGGGCACCAGTGAAACTGTTTCTGACGGTTCCCACTCCGATCCAAGCAACAATGCTCACGTAGATTCCAGAGATGCTACTGATAAAGAAGTAAGTGCCGTGATGACCAAGTCCTTTCCAAGAGCGATGAAGTGACGATAGGGATGCGAGTACGGAAGGATATGCAGTCCCGCTCATGCTATCTATAGGGCTCACCACCATTTATATTCCATATGATTCAGATGATTTCGAACTGGGAATACTTCAACGGGGGAACGAGATGATTTGGAATGATTGAAATGATAAAGCTGCTGATAAACGGGATGGAAAACTAATGGAATTATAAAAAAAAATGGTTATATTCTTGGTCCTCGGAGCTACTGCTGCTAGCGATCGCACCTGAGCCTTATCTATCGTCCCCCGAAACATAACCCTTGTAATCCCATCACTAATTTATGCTTTTTTACCCTTCCAAAAACTAGACCAATCCTACGATACCATCCTTCTTTGGCAGTAGGGGCTTTGGAGCAGCTTACAACACGAAAACACCAGACTAGCTTCCTCGCCCTTCTTGGGTCAATGAGCCCGCTTAACGCTTCCTCGCTCATAAAAACAAATAGGGAAAGGAAATCCTCCGATCTCGGGGCGTAAACTCCTTTTAATCCTTCTCCACCGAGCCTAGCATGCATGGGAGCATAAAAACTATCTCTATCGTGGCTATAAACTCGAATCCTTCTCTGAACCTCCTTTAAAGAAAGATATCATTTCGGTGGGGTCGGCGGCGGCACTTATAAGTAATGGCTGGTACTACTGGCGATGGAAATCACACTGCTTAATAAGTAGTATATAAAGAGGCTTAGGTGTAACGTTCTGAGGCTCGACGGCACTTCCTAACCGTTCCAGGCTTAGGTTCGACTAAGGATATACGAAAGATCTGGATGTTTAAACGTATACAAAGATCCCAATCCAATGCTTGTTTCACTACCAAATGGTTATGCTTTTTATCGCTCATGCGAGAGAATAGTACGGTGCGATGGGTACTGATGATCCCAGGGGTTACACTAGAAATGAGACTACTTCTATTCCAGGATTTGCAACGGAGATAGATGCAACTGAGGTAAAGGAGGGTGGTACGGATGGCCAAGTGGGAGCAAGTTCCAGGAGCTATTAATCCACTTTTTTTATCCACGCCTATCCAGCCGAAGAAGGTTTTTAGTCGGGAGGTTATGTTATGTAAATTGCAACGGTGGGAGTATCAATTGGTTCATATCTGTAGGCCGGTGGTAATAATATGTGGGTTCAGAGGCTTGGTCAATCGTATTACTCAAACTAATATGTTTGGTCCTACCCATACCCCTTTTTCTATTCTTTCCCCGCCAGGTGCAATGTATCTGGCCCACCTGCGCCGGCAATGGAATTTAGGAGTTGGTTCAGTCCCCGAGGTCAAATGCCATATATAACTATCAGGTTCATAGTCTTTTTATGGTAAAGTGGTTTTATTTTTTAACCCTTGCATCTATTCCGGCCCTATTCTATTATTATTATCGGTCGAGTCCGCTATTATAACACAGCTAAGTGTATACATGATACTCAATTACCACTGCTTTCAACAAGATGTACAGCACCTAAAGACACCACCATTTTTTTTTGTTAGCCTTATGTATGTTACCTCCCACCGTATAAGCAGCAATAATACAACAAGCTGTGGTCAAAAATGTGCTCTCATGCATCAGCCCCTATGCAAGCAGCAGCACTAAGACTCCAAAAGCATAAGTTGGAATGACATAATCATTATCCCTAGCAGCAGCAAAGCAAGCAAGGAGAGTAATCTCATAAGCAAGCAGCAAGGGGACACACAATGGAGGTCTTTACACACCATAGAGTAGGTCCGGACAGCGGTCTTAACACTTTAAGAGGCCTTGACACAACGCGTTATTTATGCTTTTTACAGTTAATCCCCATAAATACACATTCGAACTTAATAAAAATAGTGTTTAAGCCTTCAGGAATCAATACTCTTTACACAATTTAAGGAACCAATAACCATAGCTAACATTGTTGGTAATTAGATGGTGAAACGGACAGACAAATCATAGCCCACCAACACCTACTATGGTCCATAAGTTGAATCAACCGCCCCTAATTGGTGACCACCTCACACACAAGCTCGGTTCAGTATGTATTCGTCCGTTGGACCGCCCTTATCTCCCTCCTCCTTTAATACTCACTACCCTGCTGGCTTCCTTAGTCCGCCGGGGTGCAAGAATAAAAATAAATAAACTGTTACATCAACTTGTCTTTACACTCGGCGAAAACTAGTGACCAGCTTCGTAAAAAATGATTGGCTATTACACAATGTGACTAGCAGCACTACTTCCTAGCAACACTGAGTAGCTTCCTGCACTTCGTAGAGATCGTTCACGGCCGACCATACTTACTTCTTCATGCACTTATTCCTTCCTAGAGCTTCCACGTGACTGGATATTAATGCATACTTGCTAATACTGCCACATTGTACTCTCCAATCATATTGACTCCTGCGGCTATTGGATCTACAACCTTACTGGCGACTCTGACTCTTGGGTTTACTTATCGAGTAGCATTATCAAGCTCTATGTGTAGCCCCATGGGCTAGTCCCCTCCCTTATATTCGTGCCCATTGATTAGCTCTTTAAAAAGCGTAGGTTTTTCGTTTTCTGCCCTTGCCAACGCAATTTCAATTGTTATTCCGCCGCTATTCAATTGCCAACGCCAACATTAAAATATACCTCGACCATAATAGTGTAACCTAATTGGTAACAACCTTGCTCGGTAAGCAAATATAATTGGCCCTACCTAATTGTGATCGTATCGTACTTCCCTTCGTCAAGGATAAATTATTATAAGTGGTAAATTCGCGAGTGAAAGGGTGGCATATTAAGGGTATTGGGCAAAGTGAAAGGTGAAGGTAATTGGGTACTGGGGGCTGTAGGAGAGTTTCCTCGTCCAGGGCGATCCTTCCTATGTGACGGTTAACTGTTCCTTACTGAGTGACATGTCTGGTCAGGCGGACTGTATAATCTGGGGAATGCTTAGGTAATGGGGTAATGGGAGAATGGCGGGTGTATGCTAGAATGGGGCTATTATAAGAATGCGTTAATGAAAGTGAGAATGGTAGGATTGGTATGGGGCTTTATATAGATTTACTTAAAGCTTAATGAGTATTGTGTACTGAAGTCCGAATGTGTATTGATGGGGATTGTTTCCTGAAAGCGTAAAGTGCAATCCATCCTTGGTGACGTGGCCTTGGCAGGTTGCGTCTGTGCTTGGTCCATCGGCCCGCCTAACCTAAACCAAAGTAATCCCTCAAATTGAAGGCACTAAGGCAAGTTCTCTATGGATGTAGACAATGGGAAGTATATACCTTATGGACGTAAGGCTTTCACTATATTGTGAACTCTATGGAACTTACTATGGCTAATAGTCCATACCGTAAGGCTTTCACTATATTTTACTACAGCTAGTGTCTATAGTGCTAGTCCATATGGCTAGTGTCCACGGAACCTGCACTATGGACTAAGGCTTAAGGCAGTATCAAGTGCTAGTACTTACTCTATGGAACTTACATGGACTAAGGCAAAGACGGCACAAGCAAGAGACCTTATGTATGGACCTTACTAGGGCTAAGAATACCTTCTGATGAAGAGCTAACGCTCAGCTAAGACTTAGGGCATTTCTTTCTTTCTTTTTTTATTGAGAGATAATGAATGTCTTCTGAGAGGGGTGGAAACCATAGGAATCTCATTGATATGGAGCTTTAACTCTAAGTCCATATGGATGTATACAACTTTTACTCTTCTATGGAGCTTACTGCTATGGAAAGGCTATACCTTCTTCTTTGCTGTAGCTCAGGAGAGTAGTTAGAAAGATAAAATAAGGCAGAAAGAATACAGCTGATTGCAACATGCAATGTACTGGAGCAGAGGAGGAGCCAAGTATTCTTTAAAGCGATCGACTCCATGAAAAGTATAGAGGGCCCTTCCCCCCCTATGTATTGAGGGAATAGGCAGTCCCCAACCTATATGGAGGATACGTCGACTGATGACTGGACTGATGACTTCTACCCCCATAATGGGGATATCACGAATATGGCCTAAAGGGATAGGGATATTTAATGAATATAACCCCCTATTCAGACTCTATACGGCTCGGCCTCCCAACTGAAGCTAGAGCTCCCTATAAATTTACCTATATATCCCCATATGAATTTATTACCAGAGATAGGGCCGGATAATAAAGGAATAATTAATATAGTAGTAGATTGGGACCTCCAATTCTATCCGCGAATAAAAAAATTGTTAATTAATACCCCTTCTGATATTGATTCTCCTTCTATAGCATTTTCTCTCTTGCTTTTGCCTTGGAGTCCCTGCTTGGTCTGCTGTTGGTTCAACTTATGATGGTTCAATCGGTGCTGCTATTGTAATTATACTGGAACTAACACTGTCAATGAGGAGGTTGGGACAAATTAGAATGCAAATTAGGATGCCATTTAAAATAATGCTAGTTAAACTGTTGACGCTGGGAACGCTTGTCGTAGTGCTGCTCTAACTGCTTATGAAACTGCTTATGAAACTTATATTAACGCTGCTTCAACTGCTGGGAATGCTCTTGGAAATGAATGATCCTAGGAATAATTCTGATGATGCCTGGAATTCTGCTGGTTTAACTAATGCTTATTTAAATGATCCTGAAGAAGCTGGTTCAATTGATGTTTTTTCCACTGGTTTTGCTTCGGGGATGTTAATGAGACTGCTGGTGGTCATAATGCTTTCGGGAATGAGGACGGAGGCTCACCCGACCAAAGAAGGGTTAGGATGGTTCAATTGATGTTGGGTCAACTGGTAATGCTGGGAATGAATGAACGTTGCGAATGTTCGTTTCAACTGATGCCGTGCTATTTTACTGCTCCTTATGCTTATTTAACTTGAATTATTATGCGGGGAATGAGGCTTATTCGACTGGTTAGATGGGGCTGCTAATGGGGCTGTTGGTCGTTCTGATGCTTCTATTGGTGTTGGAAATTACGCTGGAACTGGTGCTTCTTGTTTTGATGCTGCTTTTGCTGTTGGGAATAATGATCCTTCAACCAACTCTGCTTCTCTAAATAACCCTGGTAATGCTGTTCTTGTAAATGCCGGTTCAACTTATGCAAATTATGGTTATCCTTGTGCTTGTGCCGCTTTTGCTGCTTGGCCTGGGCTTACTTCTGCTTATGGTGAATTATGATGCTGGGATTGTTGCCGGTTCCACTGATGCTGGTCGTGCGACTGGAAATGCTGAGAATGCTGCTTAAACTGCTGGCTGTACTGCTGCTACTGGGGATGAGGAAGATTAGTACACCTTACAAGGCTATTTAATATAATCCGTCTGTAGTCCCACCTCAGCTCCAACAATGTGAGCTATGTGAAGGCATGTAATTAGTATTGGTACTTAAAGGTTCTGGGGTTCCTTCCTTAAAGCGTAATGTAGACAGCATGTAATACCGACATCGAGTGATCACCACCTGGGTCGACTGTTGCATCGAGTATTAGCATTGCAATCTGTATGACTACCGGGTACGTACAAAACTACTTGGCAACTTGCACGGAATATAAGGTATTAAAAAACTGTGTACATAAACTGGTACGGACTAGAGGTTTATGCACTGAGTAGAGCATTCCATGAGTATATGTTCAATAACTAGAGCTTACTCCTGCACTGACCATATTTATAGCTAGACTGTGAGTAGAGCTATAACTGACCGTGTAGCTTATAGGCACTGACTGTTTGTATCCAGCCCAGCGCGGTTGACACGAAGACGTGTTTCCCGAGCAAAATTAAGAATAACATATTATATGCTATTATTCTCTTAGGGTACGATCTCGTAATGGATTGCTCGCCAGAACATCTTTCTTTCGTGCCAAGACACTTTGGGGTGGGGATGCCACAACCTGGATGCTCTTTCTTGCTTTGGTGGGGGCTAGACCTAAGGGGATTAGTCCAGGATTACCTTTTTCGTCGTTAGGACGGATACAGACAGGCCCAGTACTTGAAGTGGCGTTTTTGACTCGACCGGACCCACCTGCAAAGAAACTATTTATTTGGGTAATTTTATTAGAATAGATTTTGACCCAACCCGCCTTGACTTCCTCCCTCCCTTCTACCGCCCCTTCTCTCGAACTTGCCCCCCCTCATTCAATAAGTCTTCTTGGACAAGCGCTACGCACCTTCATTCCAACTTTTGAATAAAATTATCCAACTTTGCATCATGCCAGGAGTTATAATAATAAAAATAATAGGGTACTACTTTATAAGGAAAAACTTGAAAGGGAATAAACTATTGGAGAAAAAAGATTTCCGTCTTTGATGCCTAAGGATTTAAGGTTACTAATCATTTTAAATGCATGAAGCTACCGGTTAAATGTTTAAAAATGTTGGGGAGACAGAAGAGCACAATGCTATGATGATAAGGATAATTGTCGAGTTAGAAGGAGTCTTGTATCCCCAGCCTCTGTTCATGCAACCACTGTCAGTTTAAGCACCAAAAGATATAAGCAGAATTATCCAGGAAGGTCATCTAAAGTGAGATAAGCTCCAGATTTATTGTCTGGAGTTAGAAACATCGTAGCCAACAATGTTGAAGACAAAATGGGTTTTTATGGAATTATGGTTGGTTTTTAGTAGACAAATTAATTTCCTTTGCTGGTAATATTAGGGCTTTAAAAAATTACTTTACTACTGAGTTACAACAAGATACCATCTTTAATGAGAGTTTAATGTATACCTTTATTTATAAACTAGATTCCATGACTTATTATAAAAGACAGAAGGAAAACCTCCCATCAAATGCTAGGCAAAAATATATAAGGAAAGCCTGGAGTGGTAGGATTTAGATTCTCCAGCAGTTAAATGAAAGTTGTGAAGTTATTTAAAAGAGAAGGTCTCAGGTTTACTAGAAAGTGAGAGAAACTATGCAAAGTATGGAAGGTCCGGCTTTACTCCAAATTGATATATATATTGTGTCCATCCGACGGGAATAAGGGCTGAATGGCAGATAAACGGATAGCGGGGAGCATGCCATCCTATCATCGTCTATAGGCGTGTACCCACCTAACATGAGGGGGAGGATACTTAGTTAAGGTTTATTTCTCGCTTTCTTGTGCCCAACCGATCCCTTATAAGTAGTACTCTTTACCAGGATCTCAAAATGAAATAGGCATAACCGCATTTTCTAGGTAAACTACTGATTCGGATGCTTTCTCTGCCTATGCGGGCGATGCTTCTGATCAGTCAACCTCTGATTCCGGGCCGGTTAAAGATCATTTACTACTTAATATAATAATTGCAACTGAATAAACTGGATCCACTCAATCAAGAACTGGAACCGGATGATCTCCATCTGAACTAGGGACTGGAAGGAATACTGGCTCTATAGAGGATGAGGATGGTTGTGGGTGGGAGTAAATACTCCTGGTGCTGCCTTTGTTTGGTCAACGGGATCTGGAACTGGTTCAGATGTTGCTGACTAAGATGCTAGCTATCTGGCTGCCTCCTCTCCTGCGCTCTATACCTCTATCTTTTATGCCGAAGGAACCCCGCCCCTATTGCAACGTAGTGTTCCTACAAATGATACAGAGGCAAAGACAACAGAGACAGAGGTGAAAGCATTCCGAATTATTGTTGATACCATTAATCCAGATCCATATAGGAAAGATCCGGTTCCTTCCAGGTTCAGTTTAAGATCCTAGGTTTATGGCCTTGCACTTATTAGTTAGATCCAATGTTGGACCACTGAACAATTATGCTACTGAACGCTACTACGGCCTAAACTAAAAGATGACCGTAGTCCTAATTTGGTAAGGGGTTTCACCTTAGGCTAATCGGATGCCATCCAGCTATTCGGAGCAGGGATGGTTCCTCTTGACTCCAATAGGGTTCCACCTACTCAGGAAAGGGGGTGAAGCTTCTTTCATTCGTCCATCCACCACGAATCCGCTATTTGTTGCTCTTACAGGTGCAGGCTTAACATGAGCTGACTTAGCTGTAGCTGGGATTTATGGTGGCGCCGTTTCCTTGCGTGCTTGTCGGGGCTTCAGACAGAGCTTAATTGGTCCCTTACTTGAAATAGCCCGTTGTAAAGGAACGAAGTCGCTTTCCCGACATAGGAGGGGAAGGCAGTTCTATTATTACTAGAATGCTACTGGAAGGTACGCTAGGCAAGCTGCTGGCTTTCTCAGGAAAGGATGTGGGTCCTGTTTATGCGTACTTTGATGTTGTTTCAATTTATTACCTCGCCCTGCTCTAGCAACCTTTGTTTATGCCTATGCGGGATCTACTATGACTAGTGTGAAATAGTGTGAAAAGCGCTTAGGCAACTCAATCCACTGGTTATCGATCCGGAAATTGTTCTGAATTAACAGGCTCCGGAATGATGGGTTCTCCAATTGTATATGGAACCTAAAGGGCTGATGGCTCTCGAACTGCTGTGGGTGCTGTTTGTTAAGACTGAGGCAAAAATAAATGAACATAATAATATACTGCCTCCACCTCTGCTTCTTATGCAGTCTCTCCCCTTATTCTTGCCTATACCTTTGCTGCATCTTACTGGTAAATGGTAACTTATACTAGTTTAGATGCGAATCCAACAAAGAC
>Ga0233342_1000426_pt1 | contig 10729 bp, 5 predicted proteins | sample GEONDECOMP273_FD_180706 | JGI IMG/M metagenome (GOLD analysis project Ga0233342, IMG submission 180706) | Leaf litter microbial communities from Shasta-Trinity National Forest, California, United States - GEON-DECOMP-273 | ecosystem: Environmental > Terrestrial > Plant litter > Unclassified...
TAGCATGTCGGGAATAAGGGGGGAAAGCAGCGGCAATTGGAGAGTATAACTATTCCAGTAGGGAGGGGAACCATACATTTTTCGTATGAGGGTAGAGATCCGTACTTTACAGGCTCAATGCCAATAAAGTAGAGTTATTTATTTCATTTCCCCCGTCGTTCTGTGCTGTGTTCTTGGTGCACCCTTTGCTGCGGTATGAGCGTGTGAAACACCCTGCGATTAGCAAGCCGCCATGGCCCAAGTGATCAGGCCTGGACCAGCGTAACACCTACCGAGAACCAGCTACGCAGCCGGTAATGAATCGATACTCGTGCTAGCGAGCGAGATCACCTTCTCGTTCGGGGGGAATCTTATCGTAGGGGAAGCTTACGTAAAATACCTAAACAATGAATTTGAATCGGGAATAAGACGTATTGCGAGAAACGATCAAAGCGCATTTTCTCTAATCTAGTTGGTTGACATCTCAAACGACTCATATTATAATTGAGTCAAAAAAGTAAAACCTCTCTCTAAAGGTCGAGCCAACTTAACGTTTCCTCGTGTTTCCTTATTTTGGTGCCCTTCAAAGTATTGCTTGTTGTCAGTAAGCAAAAGGTTGAAACAATCTTAATTCGGTCCCAAGTGTGTTAACATTATTCACTGGGGTCTATGAGGGCAACTCAATATGAGTACGCTCACCCTATAGATCTATACTAGGATATGTAGGCTTTGCATGAATAGCTCCCTTCTTCTATTCCATTACCAGATTTGCACCCACGGTATCCAAAGAAGACTCTTTGGGAGGTGGAGCAACCCTCTCCCTTATGGTCGAGCGGCTCCGCCCCTTAAATCCTTATTGGAAGGCGCGAAGCCCTTCAATGCGCATTAGGTTACTTGCCTAGTTCGAACCCATAACCACCCTATTGATTCTGTCAACCAATGCAGTCTCTGTATCCGAGCTCAAACCCATCACGAACTCCTCCTCTACGGCAACGACATTTCCAATTAAAGGAAGGGGAAACCAATCCTCCTCGGTCTTATTCAACTAGAATCCCCTAACCCTGTCAACTTGACATTAAATGATCTCACCATGGCACGCATAGATCCATTACTATTAGAGCAAATTTCGTTATGTCCTCTGGATAAAAATCGCATGACTTACTTCAACGCGGGTAAACATTCTCTTGTCCCACAGTGGTTCCTTATATCCCTGAAACCCCCGGGGCATACTCTTATCCTCATTTTTTATCTGTACTCCCTCCCTTTCCCCATCCGTACTGCCATGCTGTCGCCTACCGGTCGTACGATCTCCTACGCCTTCCCATCCCGTATGCTCTCTCTCGCCCAAATGCGCATCCTCTCCTCCTATCGCACAGGATTCCAACATGCAAGGACTTATGAAAAATTACAGCAGTAATACTTACAAGTATATAGGTGAATCTTACAGATTTGAGGGTACAAATCACATATTTGCATTGGAGATGAAGTTGAAAGTATTCTTTTCAATGTCAATATGTACTTTTAGTTTATTGTTCACTAAATTGATATGCCTAAATATAATTTATAGTGAGTTGTTTTTGCAAATATGAGACTGTTATTTTCGGGTTAACGCTATATTTTCATTTCCAATCAATTCTCAAATCCCTTCTGTGACTAGCACGCACTGCCCTGAAGCATAGAGTACCCAGAGGTGACACCGATCCGATTCCTAGTTACCTTCAAATGGGCTTCTGGCTTATTGGAGAATAGGGAGGAAGCAAGCGAAGTTGGGCTTTCTTCTTGGAAGCATTCTCGTTACTATATCTTTTTGGTGAGGAACGAAAAGTGGCTCGACCGGTAGGGAGAGGAACGGGGCGCGCGTCCCCAACCATCTCTAGATAATATGCCCGCGACTCATGTCATTAAACCTATAAATCATTGGCGGGTGCCTATTACCTCATTATTGCATTGGTTACTCCCAATCCGAACCTTCCTGTATAGGTGAATGAATCTCCATCCGGTTTTAGACCTCTATATAACGAAGAAATAGATAGATGATAGCCCAGGAAACTAGTTAGTGCTCTCCATTCCATCTGAACTGGAAATTGCGTTATAACGCTCCTCCTTCAGATTAGCCCAGCTTGGCTTGGTTCGGCTTGGTCGGATGCCCCCGGTGCTAGTGCCAGTATAGATGGCTCATGCTACGAGTAGTGGTATATAAAAGTAGTGCCCTTCCAACATTGATGCGATCGGTAGCAATTGAATGAATTTATAGATTGGGGTGAGCATAGAAGCCGATACCTCCTTCGTTAATGCTTGCTCCCAGAACGACTTAACTGAACCGGGAAACGAATAGTTAATGTTTGGCTTGCTCTCAATCCACCGGACTGGCGGCGCCTTTCAATCGCTAATGCTCGCTCCGGCCAGCAATCAATCACATCTAAGGAATTCTATTTTCAACTTCGAAGTGAATCAAGAAATAATGTGAGGGGTAGAAAGCAATAAATGGATAAAGCTGTCCCGTTAGAGGCGGGAGGGATGCAAGTCAAACCTCTCCCCTTTGGCTAGTAAGCTAGAAGATACGTCTGCCTCTAGATCTAGAGTGATGGGTGGGTGTGAGCAGATCATTGGGCGGTCGCAGCCAGCGGAGACTAGGATTAGCCTTAGAGATTCAACACACCCTATAGGATACAATAAGCCTCAAGGCCCGAGGGGACATCACCACCCTAGGCGCTTAAGGGACATCAATTTGTACGGGGCGGGCAAGCCGCCGCCATCAGCTCTAGGTTTGGGCCAGATGAAGTTCGGCCAGGTTCGACGACACTTCCGTCGTCCACAGGGCTATACTTCTGCTGAGTCTACGTGCTACGCGGGAAGATGAGTAAGTCGTCTACGTGGCAACAAGATTAGGAAGTTCAGTTTTGAATGGAGATTGAAGTGATCCTGGTAATTCCATTTAGGAGCCACGACCACGCGTAACATGAATTTGGAGAGTCAATTTGGTGGTGGAACTCATCGAAACGCCGCCCATTTAATGTATTACGTAGGAAGCAAATTGACTAATCTTGATATTGAAGTTTGGGGTTACGCCAGAAGCATAATTCCACCGTCATTCCTGACTTCTAACCCGGGGTAAAACCATTTATACACGCTCATCATTTAAGTCTTTGCAATAAGGTGCGTAGCTCTTTCCCGACAAAGGAGGGGAAGGCCATCGCACCTTGATACCAAAATCCTTTTCTATATCTAATAGTAAAGCTTCACCTTCCCTTTTAATCTACGTTAGCTACCTGGGTAGATTAGATACAGTATAATCCGGTTGGTTCATTTGCCTACAGGGAATGCTTGTAGGCTATTTCCCTTTCTTTTTCCTCTTAGGAAAAAAACCCATTGAAGCGACATAACCGAAAAAACATCACTATATTTCCAATTATTTCCTGACCGTACGGGCTTTATTTACTGTCTGGACAGGTGGCTCCCCTTACTGTCAGAATAGATTGCCCGATAAAAGCAAGTTTCCTCTAAACGTGATACATACGCAGTACCCGACCAATCATACCATAATAATTGACCCGGTCAGTAAAAGTCCTTTCGTAACTATATGAAATGGACGAAAAGAAAATTGAATCTTACTTTGACTCCTGACCTAAATAGCTTTCTACTGGTCTGGGATCTTTTTATCTGTCAAACATTTTGTAGTTAGATTCATTAGCCTTAAAGTCAAAATAATTGTACTATGAATCCTTACCATATATATCCTTACAGTTAGAGCTATCTTTCCCATATAAATAGAATAGATAAGATTGGTACTGGGTTTCGTCGCTTCGGTGAATTACTCGATTAACCCACCCACCCAACTAACCAACAATGGGGTTCGTTAGGCTATAGAGCCATTGAATCAAGTGGGCCCCAAACCATTCCACTTGCGAGCAATATAATAGGGATAACAAACCGGAGGGAAGAACAATTCCCCGTGCGTGGAGAATCGAGAACCACCCCTACCTACCTTCTTACCCAATTCTTTTTGTATTAGCTAACCCCATTTCCAATAATGATTAATAAGACAGAAAGGATTCGGGCGCTATTGCGTGCGCCCATTCCCATTTAAACCCTATTCTTTCTTATAGAGTAGATACCCTCCCTATTTTCTTCTTTCAAATTCTATGTCCGAGCAAGGCCTACGTTAGGGGAATCTGTTGAATCACAGATGGCTTCCTAAAACACAAGAGGTCCATGGTTCGAGCCCATATCATAAAGCCCTATGTACGCTAATATACGTCCTGGTAGTCCCATATTCCGTGACCACCCGGCTCGGCAAGAAAGAGTGCTTCAGATCATATCAATTCTGATATGCTTCGGCTAAAGATCGATAGGAGCATTAGAACAGGGCAAATCATCCATCTTCCATTGATTAGGATTGATCCTATATTGGATGATCGGACCTCTATAAACATCAACGCCAGATCCGCCGTGTGGTGAGATTTGGATGAGCCCCTCTATTATATCATATAGAAGGTATTCTCCTTTGCGATACCCCATTCCATTTCACGACCTTTCGATTCCCAATTCTGTGTCTCCATTGGATACGCCTTTTTTGAGAATCATTCGGGCAATAACTGATCCGGGCAGCTTACCTATGATGGTCGCTATGAGCATCCCAATTGGATCCCCATTTGATGAGCTTCAAACAACATAAAACCCATGAGATATAATTCACTTAGAACCATTTCGATAGTAATTTGGAGATTCAGGGTCCCCTGCAAGCCGAGGATAACAGACTCATCTCCGTTCCCTCTCGTTATTCGTTCCTATTCCGTATCCCTTAATAGCTTATCGGAGAGCACCAAAATGGCCACGGGAGCCCGCTACTTAGATAATTTTTTTATTGCTAGCGGTTTCTTTTCTTTACCCGGAACTAGTCACCACAGATACATTTTGGTAAATGGAGTTTACCCGGTCCCAACGTTAGGGGCAAAGGTAGGAGCACAGCCAGGGGCGGGTGAAGCACTTTATTCTGTTTTACCCATTAGCTAGGGAAAGGAGTCCCCTTTTATCCTATCCAATCATAAAAAATCGCTAGCACTAGAAAACAAAATGACTAACTACCACAGTAATTCCACGTTTACCGGGTAAGGAGGGAGGGTTTATAAGCTTTACGGGATGATTAGCCCAGAAAACCATAAGTGATTTGCCCGGTTCCTAAGGAAATTGTTGACTAACCAGCATCTGCGAAGCGCATAGAGCCTTGTCCATTGCCCGTAGCCCGTAGCATCGGTGGATATCAATATCACTTAGACCTTCGTGTTTGAGAGCCATAAAGTAGTGAAGTAGCTCTGGTTTAGGCAATATCCATCAAGGTTCTATTTTAGCAATTTGTTATAGGGACATTAATAAATATATACTCCTTTATATGGGGCAGTATCCTTCCTAAAGGCTTGATAACTCCCTCCTTCCTACATTTTGTTCTATTAAAATGGGGATTATAAGCCGCCTAGCAATAGAAGTAAGGTTCGTTAGGCATAATTACGTTTATAAGTAGTTTATTCGTATGTATAGGTTCCTGGTCCATCTCTCGTAATGAGTTACGGGCCTTTGACAAGCATCCGGCAGGAATCCATTTCTACTGTCTTACTTTTGGTTTCTGTGAGCGGAGCTGAGAGCAAGCGGTCACAGGGTATGGAGCAACCCTATACATGGGAATATTGGTAGTTCCCCTCAATATGAACGCCAATTAGTTGAGGTCCTAGTTGGTACAAGTTGCCGGTCGGATATTCCTCGTTTGGTACAGCTTCGCTTCCCACTGCTTACTGTACAACCTATACTTATTTATACTCTATATATGAGCATGAGGTATCCGCTTAAGTACGCTGATCCCTGGTTGAATTAGTGACTGATCGAGGAGTCCTTCGAAATACGGACTTCCCTTTCCATCCAACCGTTTAGAGTTGGCCCCTTTTGGTTCGTTTCTATACATAAAATTACCAGTACTTCATTATCTACCCCAAAACAAGCAGTACAAGGAAAGGATGCACAGATTACCGAAATACACCATTGGCATTTGGTCTTCGAGAACAAGAAAGTCCAGTGCATCTGCCCGATAAGTCATCGCAGCTATATCCCTCCACCTTCCTTCATTAAGCGCTTAGGCAGGGACGGTACAGCAGCTAGATAAAGGAGAAAGAACCGGGCGGACATGATACAACCTTTACCTTACCCCTTACTGATTTTTAATAACTATATGCCCTAGACCACGAGCTGAATTAATGCTTAGGAGAAGACACGAGGTACAGCTATTTACTTATACGGGCCGGATGGCATGGCACGGAGATGGATGGCATGGAATGAAATCAACCTTCTTACCCGCTACGCTCCTTTCTTTACTGAAGTTTTCCTAACTACTTACCCTATACCCATCGGATGGATTAAGCAATTAGGCAAGATACGATACAGCTAGAGACCCGAGCAGAATGGCATTGCATGATACAACGTTCTTACCCTTCCCCCTTACTGAAGTGTTTCCTAATTCCCCCATACCAATCGGATTAATCAAGCGCTTAGGCAAGTACGGAACAGCTAAGCTATAGAACCGAGCAGAGGGAATAGCATGGCATAGCAGGCATGATACAACCCCCCTTATGTATGTGGTTACTTACTACCTGTATACCTTCAGACCTAGATCCCTATACCAATACTGAATGAAGGAAGCGCTTAGCAGATATCGCTAGGAACTCCTCTCTTATAAGCTGGTATCAATACGAGTTCAGACCCACCGCATACCTTACCCCTGAACTTACTACCCCACACGTATCCACATATCACGTATCACCTTACTTATTATACACTTATTATATGACTTAGTTTTGTTATTTGATTCCCCGAAAGCATTCACAAAGTAAAGTGGTTAGGGCATACAATACAAAAGGTTGGGTGAGGAACGAAGTGGTCATCTTGCTTGATCGAATAGACCTTCGATTAGAAGCCGCTGGTATCAGGGCGGGCGGGATCAACAACCTCATCCTTACTTGCTACTGCCTTCACTCTATAGGAATTGCTTCATGTGCACTATACCTGAGATTAGCGGGTCGGGTCGGTATTAGACTAACCTTCCCCTTTATATTATTGCCTGAAACCTAGGAGATGGAGTGCTTTCCAACTTATTTATTCAACCAGGAAGACAAAGGTAAGCATACTATTGAAACTCTACATTACCTTGGTTTTCAAACTCTTTACCCATCACCTAGCTTATACCTGTTTGAACTATATCATTTGAATGCTTAGGAAGTACAGGGCATCCATCTATGATCCCTTTACTTATTCCCTTAATCCTAGTAGCATGGGGAGGGAGTTAGCCCTATACCATGAATGCACGTAGTGAGTCGGGACTGCTACTTATTTTAGAAACACCAGATGGATTGTTGATTAGCCAATAGGGTGGTTTCCCTTTAAGCTGATATCGTTGAACAACTGCCGGATAGCAGCTTTATTATGGGCCATCTGAGAGGTTGGTTGCACGGGCTTCATACATTGCTAGAATATGCTTTCATGTTAGTATCACCTGTTACTAACCACCTATTCTCTTTAACAATCTATAGTATAGATATACTGCCTGCCTTACTTCTTTGTAATGCCCCAAACTTACAGCGTTGGACGGACGGGACGGGGCTTCCCAACCAATTGACTTTACGAATGCTTCGAAGGTACAGCACTTTACTATATACTCTGCAGCCTACCTTACCCTTTACTGTTACCAATTACCCACCTGCTTTACCAACCTCTCTTTTCTTCCTTATGCAATGACCACCCTACTTACTAATTACTTTCCCAACCTCTTCTTAAGCCAGGAAGACATCGCAGTTTAGTACGGCGATCAGACCTTACCTTGCTGTATCACCCACTGAAATACCTTCTCTTTTTCAGCCCTATACTATGAGGTCTTCCAAGGAGAGCCACTGCTAGAATAGGAGCCACAGATTTGTTCCTTGGATCGTCGGATGCAGGGGCGGCTTCTTTGGCTTATTCGTCGGGGCTGCTTCTCCGGCTTCAAAAGTGGGGGCGGCATGTTAAGTTAAGATTCGGCTTCTTCAGCTGCAGGCTCCGGAAGGTCTAATTCTTATGGTGGTTCTGCGTTTTTGACCATGTATAGTGATCCTCCTGTCGACCCGACTGGTGGGGGTACCATCGGAGCACTAGAGGGTCCTGCTCCTCTCAGTCTAGGACACTCAGAAACATTCTGACCTTGTAGCATCCCGTACACCAGACCTCAGGTCGACCTTTAGTAGGGAAAGTCAGTTCTTGGATCTTCTCTGTAAGAGCGGAGATCTGACTCTGCAGTTGCAATATATTGGCATCCTCCTCTGTCTGTTTTTCGTTGTGTATAGGTAGATTGGTCATAGTTTCTGGTTGTGGGGCTCTATAAAGTGACAGGTTCTTTCTCATCTTGTATTGTTCCAGTTGTGCCTCCCTGGTGTGTCCCTCCCGTAGTGCAGGCTCTTCTTTTTTCTTTTCTATAGCCCAAGGCCTCTATTCATTCAAGAAGGCTGTGTGGCTGAACAGAAGGCATCATTACATAAATAAGTGTTCCAGCTGTTGTAAGGAAGGCAAGCTTATATAGCTATTCAAACGACCAGATTGATGTGTGGCTATAGAAAGGGGAATGGTGGGTAAGGAAGCTGATGTGGGGGCTTGGGTGGTTTAAATGAAGTAAGTTGTGGATAAGGCCATAGTTCCTCCATCCCATTGAGTAAGGTCCAGTTATACAACCAAGAGGGCCATACCAAGAGGTCTCTATCGTGTGATGATTATCTGTTGCTCTGGGTCGACTCCTATACTGTATTTCCTGTTTAATCTCTAAACACAGTCCTTGATCCGCTCTGTGTCTTTCTTTTCTCCACGTCGTCTCTCTCAAATCACTGCTGTGTGTTGACTTTCACGTATATAACCAGCTCTCTTGTGTTTTGGGTATTTCTGTAAGTGTTTCTCTTATTTCTCTGTTGTAAGCCGGTCTCTATTCTTTTTCTCTCTATCTTTCTCTCCTCGTGTTACAAACAAGATACAGCTCTTTCTCTTGTGCTCTGGCCGGCTTCAAACCCGCTCTGTTTATTCAACCCGCCTCATCTTTAGGAACAGAATGATTGATTTATTGATTGAGGAGGAAGAGCATTACCCTATGGGCCAACCGATATCTCTTATTACGTATATAATAGAACATGCTTTCTTTTAGAACCACGAGGGTCGGGTCGGCATGAAACTGGCCCACCTGAATTTAGCTTTAGACCGGACACCCTAGGAACATTTAGTCATGGAGGATGCCCCTAAACCAAGACCTTCTTCTTACAAGCAGAGCAGCACCGGCATTAGAAATGGAATAGAATGGAATGAATAAAATCACCCAACCTTGCTGTGATAAATTTATTTGAAATAAGCAATGAGGCCGGGTTGGGCCTCACCTTGCCTAGCTGCTTTGGTCTTAATCCTTCACCTTGGGGCATCCGGTTGTGGGGCTTTCTTCCGGTTGTGGACCACTGGTAATGATACTTTCACTTGGAATAACTGTACGCTATAGCTCGCCTACCCTCACCTACTCTCTCGAAATAGCTAGTTCTAATTTCTTTCTTCTCCTCAAAGCCTGAGAGTTCCCCTAAAAACCTGGGAGTTCGGGAAGATATCTGGGGCTTGATAGGTCTAGTTCGCACCTTCCTAAGGCTGGTAGCTAGAGCGGGCTTATCATCTTTGAACCGGGCTTCTTCGTGCTAGTTGTTGGGCTGATCATCTTTGAACCGGACCTCGTACTTCTTTTGCTGGGCTGATCATCTGTATGTACCCCTAGTTGGTGTGGGCTGAGAAGCTGCTACCGAACCATAGCAATTGGTTTAATCTGTCAGTGTGCTAGTTGTTCTACTCACTGGGCTGGGGTACCTCGTGATAGAATCATTGGGCTAGAGGATAATTTATGGATAGAATAGTTTGTATAAAGGTTCTTCCAGTAGGTCCCACTGACTGTCATACTTACGGCTGAACCTTGCCCTCCTTTGAGGGGATGGCCTGAACGTTCTTTCATTCAGTATGTTTCAACCTTGTTCGAACTTTAATTCGACTATGACAGATATAAAAAAAAGTAAGTGTAAGTATCCCGGGCCCGGGATAAGAATCTCTCTACGTGTGTCTTTGTCGATCCAATCTCTCCATTGGCATAATCTCTCTACGTCTTTATTTGCCGATCCTATCCATTAGCTTTCCATCTTTCGTGAGTATCCCGTCCCGGAACAACTCTATGCTTAATAAAAAAAACTAAACATAAGTACTCATGGTAGTAGTCCCCAAGCCAATAACTCCTCGTGTATGCAGATTCATACTGTCTCTCTCCTGTCTGAAAGTCCTAAAAGTGGGCTGTGAAAACGAATGGGGTTTTTCGTGTAGGTCCCACTTTCTGTGTTCCTGTAGACATAACCATAAGGTCCTCCTGTTTTGGGGATGTCTCGTGGCACCTGGTTGGGGTTGGGCAGGGGTTGTTGGGTTAATAAAGGTACTAAAAGGGTAGGCGGGTGAGGTAAAAACCTATTTTAAGTGCATGACCCAAAAAGCAATTTTGGTATTCGTGGGGCGACAAGGGAGCCGCTCGACCAAAGGAGAGGGGTGGTTTCGGTCGATCAAAAACTTCCCCAAACCAATATTTTCTTTATCCAAAGTGCGTTTTGGAAGCGTAAGCTGTAATGAGCTTTTTTTAGGAAATTGACTCAACTGGGGTTAAAAGGAGCCGACCCCGCTGAATAAT
>Ga0233342_1000427_pt1 | contig 10710 bp, 4 predicted proteins | sample GEONDECOMP273_FD_180706 | JGI IMG/M metagenome (GOLD analysis project Ga0233342, IMG submission 180706) | Leaf litter microbial communities from Shasta-Trinity National Forest, California, United States - GEON-DECOMP-273 | ecosystem: Environmental > Terrestrial > Plant litter > Unclassified...
TAAGAAATCCCCCTGGGGTTGAGTTACTACAGAATCTAGTTCTTTTTTCGGTGAAGCAGAACGAACGCTGAAATCCTTGGTTTCGAAACCGAAAGTTCCATGTCCTATGGAGAAAGAAGGTACGGAAAGAGGAAGAACGGAAATAAGGTTGACTCCGTTATTTACCCATAACCAGCACTAAAAACTTTGACCCGCCTATGTAGGGAAGTGAAATGACGAAACCACAAAAGATGTCGATACTGACCGAACGAAGTATGAGGCTCGTGCTGATGCTGGTCCACGAAGGGACTAATGGGTCCTACCTTTAATAAAATATTCTAGCATATAAACCTTCAATCCGATGCGCCCAATCAGTCTCAATCATGATAGTTGATATTGAATTTGCAGAGCAATGGCCAGTCATAAACCAATAAGAAATCTAAGGTGCATGGATATTTCTTTCTAAGGCGAAAGAGGCAGGTTGTCAGGTAGCTAAAGTAGCTCGTTTCGGTTTCAATAATTGATGGATTAACCCGGGTGGGTTCGTACCTCACCCCCTCCCTCACAGTTATTCCCTTGGTGAAAAGGACGGACGGCGCAGCGGCAAAAGAAGCGAAAATACTGGTGGAACAGTAGGAATTAGAGAACCCAGAGGGGACGAAAGAGCCGGAAGAGCCCGCCTTGGTAGAATAATAGCCAGCCCTAGTTGAAACCGCTCTAACAGCAACTGTGTACTAGGCGGATAGAAATCCGATTTATACATAGTAATACCCCAACCACCCCACTAATGGAACCTCTATATTCCACCCACTTATAAGAATATATAGATATATATAAAGGGGGGGCTAAACAGGCAGGGTTTTCAGTGTATAAAAGAGACGGGAGGCGGGATGCAAGCATTCCGATTTCTATGGATGACGAACGCACATGCCTTGCAGTGTCCCTCACGACTTGCTTGCAGTGTTACCACTTGGCGAAGTCCTGAACAACCCGTTTAGGAAGCCAAGCCTTTTCACCTTTTCCCACGGTAGTTGCATATTTTCATTATAGCACTCCCCTTCCTACGTGCGCCGCTGTTACTCTTTAGGGGCAGATCATTCACTAAACATGGATGGCCAAATCGCTGGCTGGGGCAAATAACTCTCCCCATTTCAGAGGTAGGCATGGTGAAGAGCGTGCGTTCAAATGAGACTTCATACCGCCTTTCATATAGGTTGGGTAGGATTTATCGCCCTACAAACCTGCTTAGATGCCCCAATTCTTTCTAAGCAATCGTTTAAGGTTAATTTGTCTATAGATAGTGCTCCCCCCCCTAGTTGTCCTTTCGTGATCATCGCATCGTGATGTTCAATTCCATCAGTTGGAAGAGGTAGAACCAGCACCTTTACCCGCTAGGGAAGGTAATTAGCTATCCGATGATCCACATAGGAACATCCACAATAGGTCGAGTAGTCTCAGTTATTATCCCAATTCCACTCAAGACCAATTTATATTATGAAAGTGTCATTTATTCCCTGATCAAGGGCCGACAACTCATGATTTCGCGCCACGCCCATCAAGAAAGCCGACCTTCACAACAGGAGAGGAGATAAACCATCCTATGCTTAATTAGCGACATTCACTGGGACTAAGCTTGCTTTGACTTACTTATAATTCCTGGAATAACCCAGGACCTAAAAGAACTTATCAGTACACGACAGCTATCGACGACAGAAAAAAGAAACATATGGCTTGCTGGCTGGAGGCTGGTCTAGAGCCGCTAGCTGCTGGTCCTGCATAAACAGGTTCTGTGCGAGGGACAAAGAAAGACAGAAAGAAAGGATCCCTGGTGGCACTTAAGATGCTGTCCTGAAGCGATGCAGGTTTGTTTTTACTCGCACGGAAAGAGATAAATAAATATCAGACTTGCCAGCTAAGCATAGAAAGAGAGATAGAGAGATAGCCAGCCCCTTCTACCCATTAGCGATGTCGCGCGTGTAATAACTGTAATTCTCTGTCAAAACGGGGTATGGATCGACCTTGTCTCCACACATTCATTCTGCGAGAAGATCCATAGGGGTCTGGTATTCACACAACACCGTATGGCAATTTCCCAAGGTAGGGACAATTTTTACCTTATTTGACCTTGAAGGTTCCCTTTATAAATATAGCAACTCGTCCTCTTTCATTCCCTCATGTTCAGGTGTTTGGGACCAGCAGACCATTACCCCTTTACGATGTATAAGCCTGTGAAAAGTGGAGTGTAACAAGGCTTTCTGTCTCCCTATACTCGCTTTGGTTGCTGTACTACGACTCAATGAAACTGCTCTACCGGTAAATGTTTAGTTAATCTCGAGAAGCTCGTTTTTAAATGCATCTATCCCCTCTCTCTAGAGCTTATTAAAGACCGGGTCTAAGATTGCTATATCCGTCAGCAACCAATAAAAGTTTTTATAAAGCGGGGGCTGGTCAGTAGAATGATCGAACCTACCCCAACTATACTATATCGGCCTATCCCTAGTATAACCATTTCGCCCAGATAAAAACATTGGAAAAAGAGCCACTACTCTCTTTCGGGGTAACCGCTCCTTTATATACGCAAGAAAAACAACTGGAGATCGACCTGAATAAGATAGACCCAATTCTGCAACCATATGGCAGGAGATCGCCCCGAATCCTAGTGAGTGCTGTCTCCCCACGGCACATTTCCACCAGGCTATGGACTCGGTTTCACTCTACTGGCTTAGTATTTTAGTATTCAGTGTCGAGTATAGCCTCCTCTGCGGATGTCTAAACTTTCTATCGGTCCGGCTTTCCCAAACCAGAAATGGTGGCTCACTAAAGAGCGGGGAATTAACTCTCTCAATTAAATTGACCTCCTGATCTAGTATCTATTAACCTCCTCGAACTTTCCACCTTCCCCATGAGACCTTTGTACATTGCTGTCTGACCTGACCTTAGACAAAATATATCGCTGCCTTCATTGACCTGAGACCTTCACCTACCTGCCTTCGACGAGAGTCACATGCATGGATGGTGCTACGCTCGCCGCTCTAGACCTTATTGCACGCTTGCTGCTAGGCAGGCGTTTCGCACCCAGGGAGATAAGTGCATAACTCTATTCGGCCCGGAACCTGGAGAGATAGGTAATAAATAAATAGATTGGGTGGGAGCCCTCGGCAAGCCAATATGCCATATGGTATCTGTATTACATATGAGATTTAGGTGTAAGAAATAGAGTATGTAAATAAAGAAAATAGAACTCCATCACACTCTATCTCTCTAGCGGCTCTTGCTAGTTACCCATAAACTAAGTATATATTAATGAATATATTATTGAAGGGCTAGATTAGGGAGGGAGAGGCTAGGCAAAAGGAAAAGAAGGAATGCAGGCCTAAGGACGCTTCCAAGCCTTGTTGATATCAGGGAAATGCATTAAGGAAAGGTGGCGTGGGTAGATCCTACAGCAGATCCAGGAAGGATAAGCTGCAGATTAACCCCTAGCAAAAAGGAAGGTACTCTATCCTTATAGTGAAGTGAAAACGCTTTTCCATATGGTAAATTCGAAAGTTTAAAGGGTGGTATATATAATTGATAATCCCCTGTGGGTATGGGCTTAGAGGAAGATAGTGGAAGGAAAGGATGTCTTTCTTTATTTATGGGTTAATAAAAATATGTATTAGGTGCTTCTTATCCTACCAGCGAGCAGGCAGGTAATCCCACCAAAAAGCCAGCAAGAGAGGTTATCTAAGTGAGCCCAGCTAGGCAATTTACTTTGTCAAAATGTTTCCAGCCAGATCCTCCATCGTTCAATCAAAAATAGAAAACGTAGTTAAATGCAATATTTGTGTCTGTAGCGCAACTTTGGTGGTTCCGATAATCTATCATCGTGTGCTACTTCCATGGGTGAAAACGCAGTTTGGTGTCTAAAGATGGGTTTCCACGGGTGTAACGGTAAGACTAAAAAGGCAGGCAGGTAAGTGCAGTTCCCCAATTAACCCGAGTAAAGGCAGCAGGACTAGGGAGTTTATTAAAAAATAAAAAAGATAAATTCCCGCAGTGGGAACTCAAAGCAGATTGGTATAAGAGACCATATCGTACCTATGAGATACTCATCTTAAGCTTAGTAACTATAACTATATAACCTTAGTTAAGCTAGTAGTAAGCTCTATTCAATATATTATAAGCTTATTTATTTCACTATGTTATTAGTACTAATGAAGAAAGTCCATTGAATACGTGGCCAAGCTTTTGATGTAATTACACGTAATGAAATAACACAGATTTGTATAAACATTATATACTTAATAATACAGGTCTTAAATTACAGAGATAAGCAACTCCATATTCAAGCTAAGCTCCTTGCCTTCCTTCTTAGGTCGGGCAATTATTTGATCCTTTCAATCTTGGCCTTACCATTTGCAGTGGCCGGGGTCTTAGTCCAGCAAGGAGAGGGACATTACGAGCATGTAATCTATTACATAAGTAATAACTTATAAGGGCCTTCACTGTCATATAATCACAACGAGAAGTTAGCGTTAGCCGTTGTCTTCTTCTACGTTCAGAAGCTGCGTCATTACATTTTGTCGCGCACCACTAGGGTGGTTGCAAATTAGAATCCCATGGTATACCTACTATTGAGTCGGTGAGTTATTCACGGAAAGTACACTTGTTGGATAATCATCCTACAGGAGTTCAATTTATAATTTGTTTCCCCTAAAAGTAAGAAAGCCGTCTCCCTTTATGATTTTATTTCTGATCTCCCAACTGGTGCTGCAGATCCACCTGTTAATGACAACCTCCCTGATGAGCAAGCCTTTATTTGCCATATAATCAGATGACCCTTGGTACGGTGACATTTTGGTGGACTTGGGCACACAAAAGTTTGGTCCACGTCTCTCACGAGATGATCGATGTCGCATATGTAATCAGGCTTATAAATATATCCTCATTGGTTACTTCCTTTATAGGAGAGGAGTCGACACCATTCTACGGCGTTGTATAAACTCGTGAATGGGTCGAACAGGTACTAAACGTCATAGTGACGCTTGCAGTGGCCACCTGGAATGGCAACTAATCATAATATAATTAGGGTAAGTTACTTTTGGCCTTCACTGTTCACTGACTGCATTGAAGCGGTGAAGCATTGCAGTTGTCAACTTTATGCACCCAAGCAAGGTGTGGGCCCCTCCCCTTAGCACCCTGTTATTACCTTATGCAAATGGGGGATTTCTTTCATGGAGTGCAAGCCAACCTCTGTCACCGATCATCGATACATTATAATAATTATATACTCTTCTACCAAGTGGGCTTAAGCTATGCTGACGTTAAATAACACAACAGCCACTGCTGCTCACTTCTTTTTTCACCATGTTATTACTTGCTTCGACGTTCCGAAGTAATTGATGTCTTATCATGGTTCCCATTTCGAAGACAACATGTGGCATGAGCTCGCTTCACATTGAGGTTTTGTGCATGAGTTATCCTCTATGTACTATCCGCAGGGCAATGGCCAAGTTGAGGTCGTAAACAAAAAAAAGCTAAAAACCATGTTACAACGGATAGTAAATAAGCATAAGACTAATTGGCATCATATGTGCTCTTCCCAGCTCTTTGGGCCTATGGGACATCAGTAAAGACTGCCACAGGGTTTACACCCTTCCATCTTGTCCACGGCATAGAGGAAGTATTACCTATCAAATGTTAGATTCTCTCCCTCCATTTGGCCATCGAACTTATCCCTGACACTATTTTTTCTTGAGCAGGAGTTAATCACATTGAAACAAGCGGGCAAAGACCGCCACATAGCCTTACAATGCAATGTCGAATAAACATTCCAAAGCTCAGTATGACCGTAAAGTTAACCCTCGTTCATTTCATGAAGGTGACCTCATCCTCGCTTATGATCAAGTCCTTGACAAGTTAGGCAAAGGTAAGTTTGAATCCTTATGGCAGGGCCCTTTAATAATCAAATGTTGTCTCATAAAGGGGTATATTAACTTGCGCTTGCCCTGATGGCAAACTTATAAAAACCCCCGCAACAGGCTCTACTTTAAGAGGGTTTACCCGTAAGACAGTAAAGCTCTTGCTTTCGCCTTTGTATAGACAAACTATATTTTTAGTTTTCAAGTTTTTTGCGTCACCCCTTCCCTTCCTTTGTCAGGAAAGTCCCTCCGGGTCCTTGTGACTTGCTGTTGTTTTCGTACAGATGGTTCATAAACCTTACTGTTACGTCGACTTTGCCTCTTCAGGAAATTGATACGAGTTTAGCTCTTATCTAGACAGTGTTTTACCATCGGCAATAGTAAGTGAGTTAGCGTGTTACGGCACTAAGAAATAAAGGTAGATCCAGGAGCGAAGCTGCTCGACCCAAGGGATAGGAAAGTCCTTATTTAAGACGTTATGCCTCAACACTATTTAACTTCCTGATCTTAATTGACTGACTTCTTTAGCTTGGCTTCCTTAGCTTGGCCTTGGGCGCAGTAAAGGACTAGAGCAAATGCGGAAGTCCAGGTTCTTGCCAAATGGGTCCTTCAACAAAGCTGCTGGTCATTATATACGTAATTACGCTTTAGCATAACCTCCTCCATAATATAATAATACAAAGAAAGATAGAATACATATACTTTACTGTGCCTAAGGTACCCAGCCTATCCAAATATATGTTATTTATTTTAAAAGCAAGCTAGGCGGAGCAAAGCGCCCAGACCGATGCAGCGCCCTGCTCTTGCTCATCGTTTTCCGGGGTACGTGAAGGAGAGGCACTAACTTTCCGACTTCTCTACTTAATTAATTTGGCCCTATACAACCAATGACTTAGAAACTTTTGAAGTTCTCTCCCTGGTGGGAGAGGTAGCGTGTGAAAGTACAGGACTAATGGTTGGTTATTTACTTCGAGGGAAAGAAAAAAAATAAGAAAAAAAAACAAAAACAAAACGGTATGATCCAAGTGATCAAGAGATTTATTCACTGCCAGGGTTGGAGCAGGCAAGAAGTTTTTATGGACCAGATATTAGCTTTCCATTTGCCTATTTTTAATAGAGATAAACCTCATTTTAGCTCCAAGTTAGGAATGGCTACTCAACTGGGCTCCTGTGGATACCGGGCTGGACTGCTGGATGGGATGGCATAATCTGATTAGCTTGGATACTCAGTTATTCACTTGAAACTCTACTCTGCTTGCCTTGGATAATTGGTTTGGCTAATTGACTTGGCTTTGATAACGGTATACTTAGACTGTGGCTGCTGCGCAAGTCAAATGCTTGGCTAATCACAATGGGCTACTCTACTACCGGGCTACTTTAATGGGCTAGAAACAATTAGTCCTAAAAGCTATTGGATTATATATATAAGTAGGGGGGGGGACATCTCTTCTCCTCTCGTATAGTGATGTGGGCTTTCTTTATCGCTTATGATTTTTTCAGATTGATGGTCGGAGGTAGAGTGGTAGGATTTAGTAGTAAAGTTGTAAGTAAGAGGGTATATAAGGGTGGCTTAGAGACCTCGATTGGGAATGGAACTTAGCCCTCGCTCTATGGGAATGAGATATCTTAAGTATAGAATCAAGCAAAGCATCGAGTACTTAACCACTTGGATCGCCTCTTTGGGAATATGTTTACGATGGGATCACCTCTCTCGGCAGATGTTGTCCGTTGGGGCGCCCCACCCCAGAATATGTGTTCCATCAAGTGAATCAAAATAATCACTCACTCACTAACCGGTGCCACCTCTGCTGCCTTGTCACTCTATTTCTAGCGTGAATGAACTATGTGTCTATAACATGATCCCATCTATCCTTGCCAGGTGCAATGAATCTAAGTAATGATCCAGATTGTTATGAACCGTTGCAAGCTATGTCTGGCATTTTCTCCTTGGGATGCGTGAATGGAAGGGGTAGGTTTATAGTGTAAAGCCTATAGTGTTAAAGGACTCGGCTTGGTGAGAGTTAATGAATGTATGTCAGTGAATAATTGTTAGGTGCATTGATGTCGGTGCTAGTTCGATGGGAATAAGGCCAGACGATAGAAGATAGATAAATAACAGCGGCAGTTGGGTTGACACTGTGAAGATTACTCGCTGTTTTATAGAGCAGTTTGAATAGATACCCGTGGGCAGAACAGAATACCCCCTAACTAGTTAATTGGTTAATTCAATGACATTGCTATTTGGAACTAACTATGGGTATCTCTATAGGGCTGGCTGGCTGGTGTATAATTGTAATTCGGAGTTGATCCGTACTAAGGTAAGGCAGGGTTTGTCGTTGCAATTTCGATTGGAAGGCCTATTCTATTGTATTAAAGAAGAGATTCTATTATTTTGAGAATAGAGACACTTTTTCATCTCAATCTTTATCATCCTTCACCCCTGGATCTAGATATGCTGCCTTCCTCCAAGTTAGGGCCTTAACAAGGAGATCTCGCTGGTTAAGCTGGTTTGAGCATGCCTTCATTCTGGTCTGAGCGAGCATCCGACAAGGAATACAGAGTCAGCCAGGAGATCTTTGTGTCACACTTGCCAGGAATCTTAGGAGGTATGGCATCTATGAACCCTTTACTGCCTTTAACCCAACAACCTATGGAGTGGAGTGTTGCCCAACCTCTTATGAAGCCAGGAAGGAATATCAGTAGGGGACGCCATCTATATTACCTTGTTTACAACCCACCCACCTGCAATAACTATATATTTAGCCCTATATAATAAATACTTAGGAGGGACAGCTATTATCACTAAGTCCTTATAAGCACCAGATGAGATGATCCAAGCTAACCCTTCCTTTATCCCGTAAACCTAGGAGAGGTAGTCCCTTACCAACCTATTCAGGAATCAGAAGGAGGTTATTGATGCTATGAATCCTTTACCTTACTTTCTATTCAACTAACAACCTATGGAGTAGTGGAAGGAGGGCTTGCTTTGGTGCTGGGACTGCTTACTTTCAATTATTGCTACCACTTGTTCAAATAGGTCGGTCCTTCCAGAAGCTTTGTTAGATTGGCCACTCCTGCCCGGGAGCAGCCTAAATCCATCCTTTTCAATTAAATTCTCCGAGCCCTTTCAAAGCAACTTAGGAGCAAATTAGGAGGTACGAAATCCGAAAGATGGAATAAGAACCAACCTATGATCTTCTCCGATTAGAATAGCCTGAAGAGTCACAGTCGCTTGGAGTTATATAAGGCCCTCTCTTAAGTATTGGAGCAAGGGAATAATTCCTTACCAGGAACCTTGTTATAATTGCCTGAAGAAGTCTTGGAATAAGCTCGCCCAGGAACATTGGAAATAGTCCCAATTCCCATTTTGAAACGCCACCATATTAGCAGTGAATTTACCACTTGGACTCCTTCGGACATTACCCAATTTACTATCTGGGTAGGCTACCTTTCATTAGTTAATTTTCCACTTAAAGGCCAGGCGCCAATCACTAATTTACCATGCATGCTGGGTAAGCGACTCCTCATCACTGTGTTCTGGCTGTAGTGTTGTGCCAAACTAGTGCTGAAAGTAGTATCCACGCTGGAGTAAGGTGAAAGGCTCAAGCAATAGGTGGATTATAGAACAGGTGTGTAATAATAGATCCCCGCGAGTATGTTACATAGAGGAATTGGGAACAGCTTGTTAGAGCCCGGGTAGAAATAGACCCATGGTAAGCGCCTAGTTTAATTGGTAATATATGGTTTAATAGAGACCAAGTAAAACAGATACCCGTGGGCAGAACGACGCAGTAGGAACAGGGCTGTAGGCGGAACTGAGTGTTATTGAATAAGATAGGGCAGTTCCTACGATCCAATACTGTTTCCTTTCCTGTGCAACCCATTCAACTTCCATTCATGAAGTAGGCATAGAAAGGGTGGTAAAGAGTACAGGTGGTTGGTAGCACTAAAATGAAAGAGAAGTTGGGATATCCTACTATAAGTTTTTTATTATACAAAGATATCATTTCCCGAATCCTTACTCTACAATTGCGTGATTAAAACCTGGGTCAACTATTGGGTATTGCCACCTGGTATCGCGCCTGCCACCATCAATCAAAATATAAATAGAACTCTTAGGCAATTTTATCTAAATAAACCTTTATTTTCAACCCCTTAATGATATTCCAAATTGTGTCCCCAAAAATATATGTTTGTGATAAAGCAAAAGTAAACTGAGAGTGTTTTTTTATAATTGGTGGGATCAAAGGTTGTTATAGCGAGTTCCGAAGCTGCCATTTTTTTTACCTACCATTGGAGGTCATAAGTGCACTTATGTAGATTTTGATTGATAAATATGGGGTTATATGGGTTATCCTGTAACCCCAAAGATGTATGAAGGTAGCTTGGACGGGCGCTTTCACCCTGCCTTGCCTTGAGCATGAGGTCTCGGTATGACTTTGACTTGGTTATGATAAGACAGCCGGCTTGGTTCTCCCGTGCCCCGGAAAGCCATGAAATAAAGCTAGTAAAATATTATATGCCGCTTGGGTCTGATCTGCCTACTCGCAACTACTGGCTGGGTCTGAGCTCTTCTCTTGCTGCTTGCTCTGCTTCCACTTGCACGGGATTTAGAAATGGAATTGTGGGATGGTGGTACACTAGTGATCCAAACCCAATAGTTTCTTGCTCTCGAACCCCGACCCAAGCTCTATCACACCCTTGCTTGCTCTCCACCAACCACTGGTCCCAGGTTATCCGTTTATACTCCCCTGCAGCTCAGGCTCCCATAGCTCAGTCTTTACCGTAAATAAAAGTAAGTTCCCCTTCGTATGACTCTTATATTAGA
>Ga0233342_1000428_pt1 | contig 10672 bp, 8 predicted proteins | sample GEONDECOMP273_FD_180706 | JGI IMG/M metagenome (GOLD analysis project Ga0233342, IMG submission 180706) | Leaf litter microbial communities from Shasta-Trinity National Forest, California, United States - GEON-DECOMP-273 | ecosystem: Environmental > Terrestrial > Plant litter > Unclassified...
CCTTACCGTACCTCACCCCCTAACGACTGCTCTAGTTTAGTTTTTGTTCGTTTCCCCCTTACTTAGGTGAATGTTCGCGATTCAATTATGTCATGTCGCTTTATCTGAACATGTTTTGCAAGCAGGAATTCTACGATGTCTTATGATGCGACCAAGTCTTCTGATGGATGAGTGGGATGCACTTAACCTTCCTTGTTTGAACACGCACATAGTCCTGCTGCCATAGCAGATGAATGGTTCTTTTAATGGATCCTGCTTGCTGCAATAGTTCATGGGTAGCTCGGGGCTCCGGTTCATGAATGGGATCACCCCACCCTATCCAGCAAGCTATTCGAACAAGAACCGTACCAGAGCAAGCAAGACCGGCCGTACCACGCCTTTCAATTGTGAAAATGAACTAAATAAAGGTGGCCCATTCAGTAGCGGTAGCGTCAGTGGCTAACAAAGGCATTATCCCTGTCCTATAACCTAAACCGCATATGCTCCTACCCTTGTAGGCGTGGTAGGGCCTGTATATAAGGTAATTGAAATACTGAAAGGTAGCCTAACCTTGTGATGTATGATAGTTCTAAGCTTACCCCTCCCCTACCCCTTAATAGAGGGTGTGCAAGCTGCTTTCCTGGCATAGGAGGGTAAGGTAATTGCAAAATGTATCTATTATTTGTGTTTTAAGTAAGATACTTTTTCAAAGAATTGATCTCGGTTCTCCAAAGTAAAATAATTAAAGGAGTCCTACCCGTCTGTCAATGGTCTTATTCTGTAATAATTTGTAATTCCCATACCGGTCAAGCGAGTAAGGGCCTAAAACTACACTATAGCGAGCGAGCCACAGCGCATTCATTCCTGCCTGCCTATACTTCATTTACATTTGTTTTCATAACTCTCATTTTTATGTATGGGGAGTTGTGGTGAGGTCAGGTTGAGCCCAGCGTTAGGTGCTCCTTAGAAACAAGCATTCCCCCAACTCCAAAGCCCTTTAGCTATTGCTAGCTGGCCGACTGCTTACTTACATACTAAGCGCACATACTGCCCCATAAAATAAGGAAGGATTGAGTAAGTGATTGAGTGATTTCCCCATATAATATCCACGAGAAAAGATAGTTATTGAGTTCTCTTCCCTAGTTTCCAACAATTAATTATGTTTCCTAGTTTCACCAGATGAGAGAAGAAGTACCAAAGCACTGGCCGAGAGGATAAGGGCTCCACAATACCCGGATCACCGTCACAACATGAAGGAGGGGTCTTTCGGTAATAAAAAAATGGCTTGATTTAGTCTTACAGAAAGGACTAAAGCCGGTATTCAGGGAGAGGGGATAGATAGAGACATTTGGGTCAGGGAGATTGAGCCTTTCAGGTAGGTGATTGTTTAGTGCCGGAGATGGTAGCACCAATTCCCCAAACTCACCCATTGCAGCCAAGTTGCCACCAGACGAGAGAGATTGAGCCAAGTTGTTGACATACGTGATATCGAGATGTTACCCACCCAAGTTGATACCGATTGAGACACGATGTTTTCACTGAAAGCCCCAAGTTATATAATAACCCTGTTCCCTACTGCCCATGGTTGGTTTTCTATTCACCCTGTTAGTTATCATCACACCCATTTGGCACCAACAGCCCGAAGTTATCGAATCAATCTGTTATTATTCACATCCAGTGGAACCTGATGCTGCAGTTCTACTCAAGCCCACTGTGGAATCTACCTGCTGCTTGTTCTCTCTTGTAAACTGAATGCTTCGACCTGCCTGCTGATCAATCTCTTGCTGCTTGCTACTTGCTGGCAGAATCAACCCGGGATGGGATAAGAAAAGAAACGAACACGGGCTGGGATAAGAACCGGGGATGGATGGCGGATGGCTGGTGAGCTGGGAGAACAAACGTTCGGGCGGGTTGGTGATAAAGCAGATCCCAAGATGAAAAATGCACCAGGTTGGAGGCTTACACCCGGTTTTGTTGGCCCATGAATTACTCAAACCTTATCAAATGATGTTTTTCTTCAATATGAACCTACGTTTGACGGGGGACGATAAATTGCTCACTGGGAGACTTAAATATATTTTTTCTTAAGCCAATTAAGCATTTCATGCTTTTATGCTTTTTACTTACAACCCGTTAGGGAGGCTGCAGTTAAAGGAAAGATTAGGCACTTAGTTTAAAACCGATTAGATTTACATTTGAGCTAAATAGAAACGCTCTTTTTTCTCAATTTTGATACCAGACTCTACATACATATCCTTGAAACAATAGCACAGTGGTGCGAATGATTTATTTGTTTCATTATAATATATGAGTGTGCCACTCTTGCCATGATAAGATTGAATAGGCAGACCTTGCTCTTGGAGATCCGACGTTTCCGAACAAGCGATAAAGGCGCCTTGCCAATATGTTATGACTTGCATGCATATAGATACGTAATATGAAAAGATAGATAGATCGATGCGGGATAAAGAAGGCCACAATAAAAAAGAATTAGGCCGCTTTATTATAGACAGTGCAAACATGGCTTATCCAGGTGGGAAATGAAGTAATAAAAAGTAGCCTATCCGAGTAGGGAATTTGAGGGCGAAAGAACGGCGTATCAAGATGGTAGATTATCCTCTGCTCACTGCCCTTGTTCTATTAAAGGCAAGACCTATCTATCGGACCTTATGTATGGTGGTAAAAAGAAGGCTGGAAATGAAGGATAGTTACTCTACTTTATCTGTTAGGCTATCTGTAGTTAGTTTGCGTAATGACGTATATAATACAGATCCACCACAGCCTTGAGCTTCCCTTAACCTCTTTATGGTCGGGTGAGCATTTACAAACGAAGTGGCTTCTTGGGCGGGGGGTATTATTCTATCGTTGAAGATAGTAGCGAGGGGTAGGTCTCAGTCCGATAGGGATAACCTTAATTTTTCATAAATTTGAATATTTGGACCAAGCTGAAAATAACTATATATTACGGCGAAACATAAAGCTCAATGGCCATTGAAAGCCATAACGACAAAGGTCTCGATCAACGCATGCATGTAGAGCATTTATGGCTGGGTCAAATATAAAGCGGGTGGGTCACTGGGATTGGTTCCTCGCTGGAAAAAAGTTAAGGAAGGAACGAAGTCGCTTGTCCGCATCGGGCAAGGGGATCTTCATTTTTTTGATCCCGCCCCTTAGAGAAATGGTTGGGGGAGCTACTAAGAATCTTATCGTTTTGCCACTTACTCTCGCAAGTTCTTCTAACCAAACCCACCAAGCCAGTTGTTTTTAGCAGTTCAACAAGGAAGGCTACCGGACTCCACTTACAATTGTGAACTATGCTTACCAACTTCTTGACTTACCTTCTTACTTCACCTCCCAGCGTGCCTTAGCAACTGGCTTTAGAAAGAGCTTAAGATAGAGAGAGAGTCTGGAGAGAAGGAAGGACTAACAAAAAGAACCAAGCCCAGTTTGAAGAGCTAAAACCTAAAGCTCAGGAGCTTTGTGAGAAGAAGAGGTCCGAAGGAGGGGGGAATATGTTTTGCTTTCCCTATAATGCCCTATAGACCTGGGGCTGGTGTATGAGTTCTGCTTTGTCAATCTGTTGGAAGGAAGAACTTAAAGATGAAAGAACAATTGAATTATTGCTTAGTCCTACCCAAATGGGTGGGAGGCTACTGACCCATCTGGGTTCCATAACTCGCTCGACCTAAGAATAAGTACGAGTGAGAGTCGGTGTGTATATTAAGCGGGGCAGGTTAGTAAGCAAGAACCCCGTATCCCGCCCGCCTGGGGCTATATATAGCCGGTTCATTAGGAGCCCGGAGTAATAAAAGAAGAGTTAACAGGCTGGGAAGACCAGATTGAGGAAGGGATAACCTAAAGAGAAAAAAGTGAGTAAAGAAAACGTCGTTCTGCAGTGTGTTCTGGTTTAAAATGAGAAATTGTTCATCCAGGGTCAATAACTTGCATTTGGCTTTAGCCAACTCGATTCATTATTAAATGTCCCTCCGCCTTGGGCCTGGCTGAATCCAAAGAAGATGAGGAACAAAGTGGAATGAATCTACTTCTAAAGATCGACGGTGGGGTCAGAATCATATCCATAAGAACTGTAATTAATATATTATATATGGTAATAATCAAAAGGTTATTTCTAGCTCAACAAAGAAGGTCTCTAAAGCCCGGCCTTATATGCCATATCTAAATTGAAAAGTAAATATAGAAAAAGAACATATATAAAAGCCCGCCTGCTTTCGCGCCTATTAACTAATTTATTCTTCTGAGGCTCCCTCCGTCTGAAGGCACCAGGTTGGGATAGTTCCGGTCGATATAAAAAAACCTCGCCCTTCTTTGGTCTAAGAGCGGTTCGTACCTCACCCCTCACCCTCGTCCCCCCGGTTAGTCCTCCGTACTCCCTTTTCTTTTTTAATAAGTTTCGCTAGGCAGGCAGGGTTACCACCATAGCCAATAGGGACCAGTCCAGGGATGCATTGCTTTAGGGATAGATGGATGTATTCATTAGGGAAGAATCCAAAGAAAGGAAGCAATCAAAGCTATAGAATGAAGCAAGGCAGATAGCTAGGAGGGAGTGAGAAGCTTAGGCGGGTGCTGAGATAAATAGATTCTATGGCCATTGACGCGCCCTGTAGCGCCACGGCCCTTCGATGGGGTTGGACCAATTAGAGGTCAGAAGTGTGCGTAAAACGCGTTTTTATTGACAAAGATGAGGTTCTGACGCGGGCCTAACTTGTGTGATTGAGTCAGTGTTTGCTAGGCGTGGTTAGTCTTGCTGGGTAAGGTTGAAAGATAGGGTTTGTGAAGAAGTATTTATATAGATAGAATCCTTCTTTCCCCGATCATGCCGAGGCTCTAATAGGGAAGACAAGGTCTCCGATCGTATAAAGATCTGAGTTAGGCACATAGTATACTGGTCGGGACGGGCTGCCAAAGCAAGTATTTATATATTTACGAGATGTTGGAGTGCCCAGTGAGGTACCCGCTTATCAAGCCAGGCGGAGAGCCAAATTGGCAGCCTTGTTAACATAGTTTGCTATTGTGTCATACCAGACCCTGGCAGCCCTGAATAAAGACCAGATCCGGGGCCTTGCTTGCCCAGGGCAGCGATTAGGACTTGTCAGGATACAGTGAGTGGACTTTTTATAAAACCCATATGTAATTTACACCTTACTGAGAGAGATAAATTCTTTTATAACGGAATAATTTATTATCTTTTCCCGTAGTTCTGGCCAATTCAATTTGTCCTCCCGCAGTGCTTGGTTGCTCGCTAAGAGTTCCCAAGCACGAGAGGCAGTAACAATGCTGGCTGTTCGAGGCTGGTTCTTTTGTTTACCAGAGCATCTACAGCTCGTTCATTTAGGTTTTCATTAGGGTTATTTAAAGCAGGGCAGGTTGTAACGCAAGACCCTGTATCCCGGGCTTAGGGGCATATAGTTTGTTTGCACCACTTTTATTTGCTGGGATGGCTGGTTACAGCAGTTGGGTTAGGCAGCTCTTCTTCTCTGGCCTACGGCTTTTATTGTATTTTTGGCCTGTGGACTCTTTTCTTATTCCGGGCGTAGCAGGATACCAGGCCGTCATTCTTCTGGGTCATGGGGAACTCGCCATATGGGGAATGGGGCAATAGCATCCATAGAATGGGTCATTCAGTATGGGATTTGGGGTGAGCCTACTCAACATCATCTATGGGATATGTGTTATTCCATATATATATATATATAACATTTCAGTTTTATGCGTTCTGCTCCTTTTCCTTCCTGCTACTCCCCCTATTTGAATGCTTGCTCTGAACTTTCCCCTATTGGATTTCTTTTTTTCTTTCGCGTTCAAATAAAGCATTTCAGCTATTTCCCTCCCGTTCCTCTCCTTAAAATACTTTTCTGGTCAATTTCAAAAGGACTTTGTTTAAAAGGTGCATGCAGTTGGTTGCCATTTCCCCGCAAAACTCGGTTCGGCTCTCTATTTATGAGCAGTCCGCCTTAAAGAAATAAAGGGAAAAAGGTTAATATGGTTCAGTTCGTTATTACTAAATGCTTTCCGCTCTAACAATTAAACCTGTTAACCAAGACACTTCGAACCTTGAGGACAGAATAGGTTCCCCTTGCGATTACCCCGCTTAACCAAGACACTTCGACCCTTGAGGTTGGTTGGATAGATACTTGCCCCATGAGGTTCGTTGCGCTAACGCTTAATCCATCCGTTCACACAAGGAATCAATTTACTGCATGCACCTACCTAGCAGCCCCCTCCGTGTCATTAACTGCACGAAGCCGTTAACATAATATATTCACAAAAGAGGTAAGGCCACCATGACTCCAGCCCAACCTTTCATCCCAAGAATGATCGGTTAGTTCTCCTGGTTATTCCTTTTCATTTCCAAGATCATTCAAATAAGAAGCAGCGGTTTAACCAGTTTTTGAATAAACAGTTGAAGGAGCATCCCCAGCAGGATCTGCGGTAGGGGGACCAGAATAAGCAGTTGGAGCAGCAAAAGCACAAGTAGACCCAGTTGAACCAACAGCACAAGAGGGGCCCAGGACAAGCAACAGAATGACCAACAGTTCCAAGAGCAGTTGAACTATCATTATCTCCATCAGCACCAATCGAACCAAAAGAACCCGGCCAAGCATCCCCAGCATTCCCCAGTATACTTTATGTCTGCTTCAGTTCAATCCGCACCAGCCATCATCCTACGATAGAGGCGTTACAACTGATGAGTATTGATAGGCCAGTTCCAACTGATACATTATTACCCATTTAACTTACCAATCATACCCGCTATCTCGTCCCCATCATTCACTGAATAGCGTGAACACCAACCACCTAACATACGTAATCAACCAAATAATTATCATCGACACATCAAGTGGATTTTATTCTTTATGAAATAGGGCACTCGGAAAGCTCCCATAATTGGCAGGATGCCGTCGATTGCTTCTGGTCAGTCTGTGAACCGATCACAATATTACTTATGATTGCACCCGTTTTAATAAGTTTATAAGCTAATTTGGGTATAATAACATATAATGAAAGCTAATAAACTGATACATCTGCAGAGATAGGCGTAACGGAAACAGGAATCATCTTTCGAATGCCACATCCACCAAACACTGTAAGTATGCTAAGGTACACAGGGAGGAAAGGAAGAAGAGGCCCCAGCCGATTCAGACCAGGCAACAAGCCAGCTTGGAACTTCTTAAAAAAAAGGTTAAATTTGTGTGATGGGGAGGGTGCTTAGATAAAAATACGTGGTCTAATCTATCAATCCCAATAAAATCCAATTACACGTCCTCATCATTACCAACTCACGTAACCATCATATCCTTCTTAAGCCCCAATAAACTACACATATAATGGCCCCAGCATTACCATACTAATTAACTCTCTTACTTGATACCCATCTCACGTAGTACCCAGCATTACCAGCTTTCGTCCCCAGCACCCAATACGCCCGCATCCACGCATTATGTTCAATACGCACCAGCCAACTCTGAACGGAGGGGAGGCCCCCTCTACCCCCTATCCTGGACAAAGCCCAGGATGACAAACCTCAAAGATAACAGCCGCACCTGCCAACATATTCGACGTGGAGCGCTACTACGGACACAGCTGACTACACACCCATTATTACCACAATGAATGAAGGAATGGGAGTTCTTGATCGATTGAGTGGCATGCGCTGCTGCATATGTTTTTGATGGTAGGGAAATAATGCTTGTATCGGAATGAAAGAATAACATGCCATTACACTCCTTACAAGCCTCAGGTGGGAGCTAGCTTTATTCCCGACGAAATAACGACTTGAAAAAATTACGAATGAAGAACGCGCTTCCTCAGGCGTACTTACAATAGGAGCTGCTTTTACTAAGGCTGCACAAAGTACAGAGTGGTACAATAACTCAGTAGAGGCCAGCCTTGGTTATTAAACATCTGAGTTTCCGCATAGATCTGACTGATATAGATGACTGGGCGAGAAGAGCTTGGGTTCTCCTAACATAAGGTGAAAAAATAGTGTTTCCAGCAGGCTAAAATGTAAATCTAATTGTTTTCTCCCGTCATTTACTGTTTTCCCCTTCCATCCTCCTTTTCCTTTTACTGCTTGCATCTCCCTTTCCTTTCTTTCACCTTCCTTCCAAAGAAGCTGGTTTCATATGTTAATGCTATAACCTGTTGTGGATAAACGCATTAAGCGGGAATTAATCGAGGCTGATCGATGAAATCACTCAAAGCTGGTCGAATACGAAGGCTTGTATAAAACAGTTAGGCAATAATGTCGAGGTAGTGGATAGAAGTGAGTGTTGCTATAACGGTTGGCACAGGCTTAACCAATATACTATGTGTCCAGCACGGGGCGGAGCAGGGTTCCCTTTTTCTCCTATGTTGTACATACTTATGGTTGCTTGGGAAGGAAATTAGAGCAAGAACGGCTATCACTTATTACGGCTCTGATTACAGCGGTAAACAATGTGGAGAAAGCACTGGAAAATGGCCTCACCAAGCACGATCTGGGATTACAAGGATGGATTATCGGTTCATTACAAGGGTTTTAACACTTGACCAACGTCTTTGGTTTCACTAGGTGGAGGGGCGGCTACCTTGAATGGAAGGCCACCTTTTTCTTATTTCATTTACCAGTGCTAAACTAAGCCATCCCAGCCAGCAAGCCATCTAGCCGCCCATTGCCATAAAGCCAGTCATAAAGCCAAATAGAAAGCCCCCTTTAATACAGACATAAAAATTTTTAACCTGCCAAGCCAAGCCACCGAACTAACCTGGGTTTGGATTTCGGGATCGAGGTTTAGAACTGAATGTTCATGATAGGGATAAAGAGCCGGCTTTACGAGATCGTAATTCATATCCCATTGACCTCGTTTCCACACCCTGTTTCACTGATGATCGTAACTATGATAATGGCCACTGATGTAAGAGTCTATTGATGCAGTGAAATATCTGAATGGAGGTGCAGAGATGATCGTACCCATAAAGCGCTTAAAGATAATACCATATAGCTATGACTGACCACGTTCATTTCTTTCCTTTACTTACCACGAATTCTTGTTGCTTTTTTTACGTGGATGGCCGTAAGTAAGTCTTATTGTGGGTAAGGCATACTCTCTAGGTTAGGTGAGGCTTCTAGGGCTCCCGGTTATACCGTCCCTGTGGTAGGTGAGGCTTGGTGAGGTGAGGGAGGTTCTGTGATAGAGGCCCTTGGTTACAGGTTACAGGTTACAGGAAAAATAAGGGTGAAGGGAGTAATAAAGTAAGGGTAAGGTGATCCATCCGGTGCTGATTAATATAAGTAAGTATTAGATGCCTATGCCTTTTAAGCCTATAGGTATGCCTTTGCCGGCTCCTATGCTCCCGGTTCAAGGTAAGCTACTTGTATTTGCTGAGTCGGTTGGGATGCTGCTATACGAACAGTAGGAGATGCTGCTGCAAGTATTACCGGCGGTGTAACTGGCTCTGCTAGATCAACTACTGGTACCAAATCTACTTCGTCTGGATCTACTACTGTTGGGTTGCTTATGGTTGTGCTCCTTCCCTTTCTTTCCATTCTATTGGTGCTTTTGCCTTTACTTTTGAATTCGTCATTGCATCAATTGGATTTGAACCTGGAACTGCTGGTTATGCTACTATGGATTAAATAAGATCAATGGCTTATGCCTCCGTTGCCTTTGTTAATTGACTTGGATACGTAGAATGCTTACCATGGGGGCTGTTGTACTTATGTTTTTCGATCAACAGCCTCGGTGAAAAATAGATTGTCAAAACGGCGGCAAGACTGCTATAAAAAATATATTGAAAAGCGTTTTTTTCGGGCGGTTTAAAGTTGACGACTGAGAAGGAGTCCAACTGGGTCTCGATCGTTAGCATCTGGATATGGATATGGATATGGTTTGTTAACTGGGCAAACAGCGAAACAGACTTTGGCTCTGCAATTGGTTTTTGCAACCCTTCCTTCTGGCAGCCTTGAGCAACATAGTTGGTTGTGGTTCTAGGTCAAAAAGTGATAGATAAACAGGTGCTGCTTCAATGGGCTCTGCCTCGTACTGGAGGCGAGGTTATGCTTCTGGAATTTGAAGGCCTTTCGAGTAGGGGGCGGATGGGCTTTCGAAGAAGGAATGCAACGGGGGGAATCTAAATCTCCCTATGTTGGATCATTTCAAAAGGTTAACAAATGAATACTGCGGAGACCACCCACAACCCTGCTGGTTCAACTGGATGCGAAATAGGAACTCACTATTTTCTCGAATTTGAGTAAGTAAGCAGGTAAGTGAGGGGATAAATATAAGGCACAGTTAGTTAAGTAGTTTGATAGTGGTAACAGTAAAGGTAAAGGCGCTGACAGGAGAGATATGTCCCCCATGTGCTATATGATATAATGGATGGGTAGACGTGTCGCTAGAGTGAGGTGACTAGCTCGTGGGCGGGGCAAGGGAAGGGACTATGTGCACTGTAATGGATTATGGGAATGACTTCTATCGCAGCGAGTGGTGAATGGCTTCTGTGTGAACGGCACGTGAGTTTCCCAAGTTACCCAACTGATTAGAGATAGCCAAGTCGGAAACATATGGCCTCGAATAAGCCCCGGCACGGCGCACCACAGGTACGGCACACGGTACTAGGAAGGAGGATACACACTTTATTTGAAGTCACATGTGAGCAATAATATTACACAACCATACCCGATATAGGAAGG
>Ga0233342_1000429_pt1 | contig 10662 bp, 6 predicted proteins | sample GEONDECOMP273_FD_180706 | JGI IMG/M metagenome (GOLD analysis project Ga0233342, IMG submission 180706) | Leaf litter microbial communities from Shasta-Trinity National Forest, California, United States - GEON-DECOMP-273 | ecosystem: Environmental > Terrestrial > Plant litter > Unclassified...
CTCCCTTACTAACCCTACTAAGCTCACTACCACACCTACCTAGCAAGCCTGCTCACCTACCAAGCACACTACCTAGATAAGCTAGTTCCCACCCATTCATTCTTTTTCTCGCTCCCCCATTCATTCCACCCACCAATAAAGCTACCTAGATAAGCAAGTTCCATTCAATCTTTCTGCGGGTCCAATTGATGACCCAGTTTCTTTAGCCCCAACTGCTTTTCTGGAATTGGGAGGCATATATATATATTTTCCCCACCACCCCTCGGGCCGGTCCTTAACCCCAAAGAGCGAATGGACCTCTATCACAATTGATTAACGTGTCTACCTGTGATTCCCTAGCGAAAGATGCCAACCCTGACGAACTACGCAGTTGAACCTTAACATTGGTTGAGAGAAGAATAGAGCCATTTTCGGTTTTATGGGGTTTTCTCTAAGTGAATGGGGTTATATGGAACGCTATATTCTGCACCCGGACCTTCGGACTGGCTTTCTGGCACATACGGGCACACCGGACAAAAACCATCTTTAGAATACCTGGCTACTCCCAATTTGCCTTCGTAGGGAGGGATGGTCTCCTAGTCTACGGCTCTTGCTGTATTCATAGTAACGGGTGCTTTGGCTAGAGACCTTGGCACACAGGAAGGAAAGCACAGTTTCGGTTAGATCCAATTAGTCGTAACTAAGCCAGATGAAACACCAACTACTTGCCCTAATGGATGTAGTTATTCAATCAATACATAAGGGCAGCCTTTAATGTGCTTTCCTTTGATATGTCTATAGCCCAACCCCTATCGCTCCTTCTGCATTGCCCCTATGTCTTAGTAAGCTAAGGGAGGGACATTTACCTTTGGCATAGTTAGTTCCTTTGTCTGCTTCCCCTTTACTATTACTAAGGCGAATCACCTTATTGTGTTCCTTTTGCCCCAGCAAAACAAAAAAGGACCAGCAGAAGATGGACGAGCTCACGACTATGGATGGTATCTCACTTGTTCTATGGGCTGAAGCGTAACGAAGGGGGACTATTGATCATAAGCAGCTCCACGAGTACAGTTTGGTTCCTTCGCGTTGCTCACAGGGAAAAGTACGAATTCAAAAGGGTAAGAGTATGTTGGACCTTATATCTTCTATCGTGGTTTTCCACTCGCTTTTGGTTAAGTTAAATGGCCCCACTAAATAGTCACGAGAGGAATAGGCCGGGTCTTTAGGTAAATAATAATGGCACTTGACTGAGTGTAACCATTTCCATGGCCATTCGTTGTGATATCAGTGTCTGCCTAAGTTATTGTTACGTGCGATTTGCGTACCGTATTGAGATCTGTGTCTTGCATCTCCAACTACAGAACCAATTGAGTAGTTCTCGACCGCACCTACGTATAGAATAGCCGTACCGCTAAAGTTTACCACTCATAATATAAAAAAAGCGCCATCAAGATAGCTAGCTTGTAGGGCTAAGCCATAAGGAGAGGCAGGCTTTAGGTACAGCAGGAGACACAAAGGCTGAAAGGGGGCTCCCGGCTCCTTCGAGCTTGGTGTGTTATTCTATTATATGATAAAATTTATGCTTGGAGTTTTCCCTTGTGTTACGATATGCTGTCGGTACGGTTCAGTATGTCCGTACGATAGGATATTTTGCATGCCCCTACGATAGGTATGTTCCGATGGTATGTACGTATGCTAGCATGTGTTTTTACGAGCAGTCACTTAAGCGCTTTCTTGGGCAGGTCGCTTCACCCGTTTGGCATTTAGGTTTTAAGTGGCTATGCTGCCGGGCATGGCTTTCTATTGAGTGGGAAAAGCAACAAGGGATATCAAAACATCACTTGACATAAGAACATAACAGGGTATGAAAACACGTGACCCAAGTGTTAGCTATGGATTCGCCCAGCAGTGATAACATACCTAGCTGTACTCCGGAGCAGGTATTCCAAGTAAAAGCAACCGCCCGCCATATACGAACAAGACTCTGCACAGCACCGAGCACTCCAGGCAAATGCAGACACTTCGGTAACTGGACAGCGCACACCTTACCCTCTATACCATCTCTGAGCCTTCACTCCAACCAACAGACCTAGCAGTTAGCATCCAAGCTATATAGCCTATATCCGAAACCTACACACTACACTCATATACCTCATAACCAAAGACTACAACAGTGCACCACTAACCACACCAAAAACCTATGATTAGGGACGACTACTGAAAGGGGGCTTATACCATAGGTTTCACTTTTTAGGTCAGCAACGTAACGATGGCATAGTGGTAAGTAATGTAGTAACAATTAGATGGTAATGACTAGGCGATGGCGTTACATGGAGCAAATAGGTAATACATAATATGACTAAAATAGGTAAAATGCACAGCTAGTAATAGTAAAGCTATCAATAACGTGGCATAGATCGAACATAGGTAATACGATCGGCTACTAAGTAGGTAATACGTACACCTAAAATGGGTAATAGAAGCAGATTCATAATTAATTTGATCGAGTTGATATTGATTTATACATTTCCTATCGGGTTAACTAGCCAATTTGACTACTCAAACTACTGCTGGATATGCTGCTGTAAGGTATGCCGCTGGGACAGGAACTGCTACTGCTGAGTAAGGAACTGCTTAACCACTGGCTTAATTGACTGAAGCTACTGGATCTACTGCTTAGTCAACTGCTGAATCACTTGCTTAATTAACAGAATATACTTAATCAACAGGCGAGCTCTTACCCGCACGGAGAGCAGGTAAGCCTCTGGATTTGGAACCGAGACTGGGTCCGCTGGCTAGAATGCTGCTGGGTCAATAGAATTGGGATCTGTCACTATGAATTAAGAATTGTGTATAATTTTTTCAAAGCTGGCTTCGGCTTTTATATGCTTAAATAAGCGTTCAATACTGCCCGCCCTAGCTTTTGGCTTTGCTATCCTTCGCTGGGTGTTCATGCCAGTGGTTGGTTAAGAAACTGCTGGATCGACTGCTGGATCAATAAGATCCGTTCCTGCGGCTGGCTATCGATCTGCCGGAAGGGGGGAGGAAAGCTCCTTCTCGATCTATAATTGGAAGGGATGCTGGGTCACCAGAGTGGTAAATTGGTTCCGCTCCTCTCCCTACTTCTGGGAAATAAGCGAATATCTTATTATTATACGATGCATAGCTATTTCTACTTTTGGTATATCCCCATAGCGCGTGCCCCGAAGAAGCATCAGTATGGGCAGTGTTATGGGCTTTTGCGCATTCAACAGACAGACATAGCTTTTTTCCAATCATTTGCACAATAACCCTTTCCGGGTTTTTTTCAAGATTTCTGAAGGAGAGTTAAGGTCGTCGTGGATATTTTATATACACTGATGCTTTTGGCTTTCTAACAGGATTCGGGGAACGAACTCGATCTCGAAATGGAAAGGATACCGCATGGGCTATGGGGCTGGATCAAGAGAAACTGGTGCTTCTATCTGTGCTACTGAGACTGCTTGCTTTGTTGCTGGATCAGCTGCAACTAGCTCCGGTAGTGGTAGATAAGTTGGCTTGTTGGCTGGCTCTTTATGGCTTGGTAGCTGCTGACCTTGGTATGGTTTGTGGGCTAGCTGAGCTTAGACTATAATGAGTAAACGGCTACTCGGACTTCTGGATCTTTCTCTCTTGGTTGTTCTGAGCAAAGAGAAGTTGGTCCTTCGACGAATGCTTCAACGTGTGCTTTTGGTGCTGCTAGCTATGGACAAGGTTAAAAATATGCTACGGGGTAACTCACTTATGGTTATTAATCTACCGCCTATGCCTTTGTTGCCTGTGCTCTAGTTGCTTTCTCTTTACCCGCTTCTAAGTCAATTGATCAAAGGAAAGGTCAACTAAGTAAACTGAATATGCATTTATAACTAGCTATGGCTATCGACTTAAATAGATGCTAAGCAAGGTCAATTGGCCCTTAAACAGGATCTGGAGCGACCTCTCAATCTCGATCTAAGACAGTATTTTTTTTTCTTTTTTATCTGGGCAAGGTAATGGCTCTAGAATAGGCTAGGCTACTTACTTTGCTCCTAGTTGTTCAACTACGGGCTTTGGTACTCAATCTAGGCGAGGCTAGAAATATTGATAATGGCTAGGATGCTCCTTCCTTTGCTTCATCCGGGTAGGCGGGGTAACGGATTTGGAACTGCGTATGCGACAGAAGGATCGGCTGAAGTTGGCTACGGATATATATGTCTCCGAATCTAATGGTGCTATAACTCCATCAATTGGCTTATTTGGGTCCGTATTCCACCACTTTGCTATACATCTTTGCCAGTCTCAGATCCGCTTATAGATTCAAATCCAGCGCCTATCTATACGTAATAATATAACCATCAATAAGACCAGCGAACTCTAGTGATTCAACACGTATGTGAAATACACAATGAAACAACCCGCTATTTCGCTTGCTTTATCCGCTGTATATAGTTCTGGTACAGGCGCTACTACGGACTTTGGGACTGGGTCACCTGCGGGCTTGATTTCTGTGTCTCGTACTCGATCTGTTTTCTCCGTTGCTTCTCCTGCCTCCTTTGGATCTTTATCTCGAATAAAAGATGCCATAGGGGGGCTTTCTATCTATTTAGTCTTCGGTTGTGAGCTTGCCTCCTTGACCATACCACTAGCCAGATAAGGGCGCATACTATAGAAAGGAAGCATGGATAAATAAGACCTAGTGGCTTACAGGAAGTACAAAACCCATGTGTATATTTATTACATTTATACAGGAACAAACTAGAATCGCATGCGGAGTTACTTTTAACTGGTAAAATAAAATACTTGGGATATATTAAAATTGATTCGTGCGCCTGATGCTAAGCCTGTCAAAAACTGCCCCCATAGACCACGTTCACATTATCTATCATCTTTATACGCCACCTTTCATTAGGGAATTTACCAATTCAAAGCTAGGTTCACATAGAGAGAGGATAACTTTATAAGCCACGCTCGCATTCACTCTCTATCATCTTGATACCCCACCTGTGCTTACTTCAATTCCCAGTTTGACCTTGACTGAAAAGGATATGGAAACTTCTCCGTGAATAATTGGACCTTTCGGAGCAAATCACGAAGGAAATAGCTCCGTTAATCATTCTTAGATGTTCAAGGGCAAGGTCCCAGGCGGACAAGGTCCCGGGCTCGATACCCCCTTCTATACTACAGCTACTGCGTCAATGGCTTAATCAGCCGCTTATTCAACTGGATCCGCTTGAACTTAAATTGGTTAAACAAAGTGCACTCAATCTACCATCTCTTATGCCTTCGCCAGGTAGCGGACACTAGATATGGATTTGCCCATGGGACTCAATTGTTCTCTGCTTCCATTGCTTCAACGGGATCCGGGACTGTATTTGAAAAGATTGAAATGAATAGACCAGGGTCTTAAACAGCCACGGGCATACTTCTGGTCAAGGTAAACAAAAAACTACGTCTTTATCCACGCACGGGTGGAACTCGATCTAGGGAACGAATCGCAACTGGATCTGTGATTTACAGATATGGATTTGTAGTATGATAGAGCTTCCTTGCAGTGATTACACCTAACCGTTCTCTATGATGCTATAACCTTATAACCTAGGGCCTTGATCTATAGTATGCCTTAGACATAAAAATGCGTGATTGACCTGTAGCTACTTACTACCCACTTGATATTATTTTACCAATTGGAGGGAGACACTCACATAATAACCGCGCACGCTCTGCACTCTATGCTCGTTAAGCTCCCTTTGGCCCATATAAAACTGGAATTAACATGGGTATACTCGCTGATAGACTGTACGTGGTACTACGCTTTATTCCTTCTCTGGTGATTTTGCCTAAGGTACCTTTCTCGCGGCTTCTCTAAACTATGTTTACACAAGCCGTGCTACCCTTGTCCTTGCTCCTAGTGGATCTATATCTAAACAAGGTAATAATCCGGAACAGGTTCTGCTTTAACAGCAGGGTCAAAAGACACAGACAGGTTCCAGGTAACTTAGTGCTGCTTAAAGCTCTACTAGTACAAAGACTGTCGCCACCTTTGTCCTAACCCTTGGCTTTGCATATGGGATATTTAATTAGTTAAAGTGCCTATGCTTTAACTACGGGGTAAACTGTTTTCGTAAACTGCTTATAGATAAACCATATATTAAAGCGGTGGAACTGAATCTGTTCGTGGAACTGTATCCGCACCCCCCACGGGTTCTACCCACCTTACCTTTGCTATTAGTGGATCTGGGTCTCTGAATGGATTTGGGGCTGGGATGGGATCTGTACTCCGGACCGGAACTAGGCTAAGGAAAGCCGGGTCTCGATCTCGAACTTGGAATTATCAATCTGGCTCCAATGCTGGAATGGACTATGGCCTTCTATCTGTATCTGAATTTCCAACTCGATCTGCTGTTTGAACGTATAGGTTCAATTCCTAGGTCTTCAACTGGATAAACGGGTTCAAGATCAACAGGCTCTGCTGCTGTAGGTGTCTGCGGGGTCTACTATAGTTATAGGTCTGGATATGCTACGTGTGCTATTGGTGCTGCTGTTTACTAGGGGTATGGATCTTTGGCTCGATCATCTAGATAGCCTTCAACAAAATGTTTAATGTCATGAAAGGCATATGACATGGCTAACTAGAACGTGGCACCAGCATTTTTAAGGCCAAACATCATTTTTTTATAAGCAAATGTACCCCAAAGACAGAGGAAAGCAGTTGTATGTTGATCTTCCTGACACACCTAAATCTGATCATAAAAAGAAAATCCAGCCATGAATGCAAAGATCTCATTTCCAGCACATTCATCGAGAATCTGATTGATGAATGGCGTGGGATAATTATCTTCGGGACACGCTTTGTTAAAATTACGAAAACCAGTGCAGACGCGAATAGTCCCCTGCTTCTTGTCAACATGAACCTGGTTATACGCCCATTTGGTTAGGGAAACCAAGTGTAGAGAAATAGCCAGCCTTCAACAGCTTTTTCACTTCTACCTTGATGGCAGCTTCTTTTATCAGATTCATCATTCGCAATTTTTGTAAAACATGCTTATTGTTTATAATAAGTTTTCATTTAATGCTCGACAAACCAAGGATCGATGCTTGGAATTTATTTATAATACCAAGTGAAAACGCTATATTCCTTAAAAAGAGCATTATAAGTTTTAACATCTTCAAGGGAACGGAACAATCAGCTCCAATCAGGACATTTTCCAATAGGTCGGACTTTGCATAGATATTGATTGGTATAGCTTTATAAATCTTTTACATATTGTATTCCGCATACACATCATGTGCAGGGAAAGGACTTTTATACTGGTAAAAACCTCCGTGGGTACTCGTCAGCTGCTCTAGAGTAGCCTTGTAGCTCCACTTGCTCCAAAGAATGCTCTAAATTTGATTGCCTCACTGATGGCTTTTTATCTTATATCCTTTCTTATATTTCCCTTTTTTCCCCTGGTTCCTCCCTTACCCCATTCCAGATAATCTTTCCCTCCTTTGAGAAGTAACCCCTTCCAAAGTGCCACTTTTAGGGGAGTACTTTGAGGTTGGGACTCTAGAATGGCGCTTCAGGCTCTCTAGAGTTAATAAGTAGGGCCTCGTGGTGAACTCGAGAAGTGCTCTAGAGGCTGCAGGGTGGCTCGAGAATGCTCTGATGGATCAATATGGCTACCCTCCTGTTAGGGTACTTTTACCAGGGTCCCCTTGAATACTTCCTCCTCCATTCTCTTAGCCAGACCCCCTGAGCCCCTTAAGGTAACACCCCAGACTTGAAGGGAGTGGGGACTCGAGAAGGGCACTTATAGCTCTATAGATTGGGGTTGGAGCTAAAGAAGGGCACAGAAGGCTCTCTAGAGGGGTGTTTGTGTACTAGTGGAGAGCTCAGAAGGCCCTCTAGAGGAGGTTGGGTGGGGTTCGATAAAGTGCTGAAGAGTCTCGCCGCACTTGCTCTTGCTTCTCGCTACTAAAGTAGCTGTATAGGCCTTCCTCAAGTCGCTTTCCCTATCGCTCCTCAGGTCGCTCTCCTATCTCCCGAACCAATTCTACGGCCCCTACATATGCCGACATTGGCCCCGCTGTTGTGACCTAAATTCCCACTTCTAATAATCAAAGCCAGGGTAAGTAAATATGCATGACCCATTCTCATTTTCCATCTTTTGTGAAACACTTGGCCACCTTCCTTCTAAGGGCCAGGTTCGTTCGCACTTTCTATAATCTGGCAGAGCCCAAAAGCTTTCACAAATTACCACCAGTTGCAAGGAAGGAGGGCCCACTTTTTCATAAGTCACTTAGATAGTAAAAGCTCGGCAAATACGGAATTTCTTAATAATGGAGTGGAAAATCCCAGTAGAGAGTTACCGGAAAATCCCAGGCATTCTCCTACTAGTCTTCTTTCGGAAAATAGCCTACATAGTGCATGAATCTTAGAAGTCCCCTTTGTTTACCATAAGAAGCAGCTATCGGAAAATCCAAGGCATTCACCTCTGTCGCTTCTTTCATAAAATCAAAGTAATTCCCCTCTGTTGCTTCTTTCGGAAAAAGAGAAATTCTATTGAGTGAGGAGGCTCCAATTTGCCTCTCCTTATCAGTCGAGCGTGCTTCCGCACCCACCAGTTCCAATTTATTGAAGGCTGAACTTCAAAGGCAAACATTAGCTATGGTTTATCAGGATCATATCTTACTGGATGTGGGTTGACCAGAACCTTACCTTGCGCTTACAATGAAAGATAAGGTGCAGTGGTCCTTACCTTCTTACGCCACCACTTATGGCTATTCACTCTTTAATAAAAGCAGTCAGATCAGTATCAGCCTTAATATATATCACCTCACCAGAATCTACCTTACCGCGCAGTCTGCTTAGGGCCCTACTTTTTATAGAAATGATATTAGTAAAGAAATGCCAGAGACTACTAAGGGTACACGTCGTTCCCTCAATTAAGAATTGGTGCAAGTACGTGATCACTCCAAATCTGTGAAGCAAATAAATCTCTATCAGGCTTTGTCAAGGCAAATAACTAAATAAAGCTTTTTTGAGGTCCCCTATCTGACAGCAGCTTCTGGTCTCCATAATAGGAGGTGAGTGCAATTGGATCTTACCTTATTTTTACGCACACAAATAATCACATTGAGCACGGAAGAAAACTTAAGTGAAGGAAGACTGAACATGAAGACTTAACAAAGTAGGTTAGATTAATTGAAAAACCCGTTTCAATGGTCATTTTAACATGTGCGCTCCTCCACCGGGTTTGATAACTCTCATTTGTCTTGAGGCAAGTCGATTCATTAGAGCCTTTCAGGTGATTCCCTTCCAAGAAGGCCAGGGGGCAGCAGCGGAGCTAGTTGGTTAATATCCTACACCACTAGCAGTTGATCCAGCACTAGTAGCTGATCCAATAGCATAAGCAACAGACCCCGTTGGTTAAGCAAGTGATCTAGCTGATCCTGTTGATTCTGCAGTAGGTTCTGTCGATCCTGATCTTGATTCTTGTATTTATTATGCAGTATGTTCTGTTGAAACAGCACCACTGCCAGCATCACCGATAGAAGATTAAGTAGAAGGTAGATCCAGTAGATTCTATTGGTTAAGTTCATCCTGTTGAGTCAGTCGTTTATGCCGCCGTTGGCTCAGCAATAGTTGATCTAGCACCAATGAATGGCAGAAATCGTACTACCAATAGCGGTTTCTGTTGCAGAGGTAAAGGGCAGAGTAAAAGGTAAGGTATCATGAACCGATTCCACTTCCGATCCAACGATTCCACGATTCCATCCGTCCGTGGCTTCAAAGGCTCTAATATGTCCTGCTCACTAGGCTACGTGATTCTTTCCAGTTCTAGGGCTAGGACTAATAAGGGCTCTAAGAAAGCCATACCAATGCCAATTCCATAAGCAGCTTTTTAAGGTCTAGCAACATGGGTAACTACCAACACATGCTATGCATTCTTTTTCTAGGGCTAAAGATCAACCAGTTCAGGTAGGTGGGTGAAAGAGGCAAAGGTCTGCTCCGTACAGCTATTCCATCCTGGCTGAAGAAGAGGTTGGGTAACAACATGTTATCCATGCGCTTCTAGGGTTCCGTTCTTTAGAGGGAGAAGGTAACCATATATCAAAGCTAATAAAAAAGCATACTGGGTTCCTAGGAGTGCTGCTCTTTTGAGGGTTTAATATGTCGGGCAGTAAAGGGACACTCACCCAACCCAACCCAATCTGTTGCTTCTAAGGTAAGTTCAACATTTGTGACTGATTGATTCCAGGTCTAGGGCTACATATCTCCAAATTCTGGGAAGTGATTGGTAAAGAGTAAAGCAAAGGTATATGGATTACAGCTGCTATGGCTTCCTGGCTTAAAGCAAAGAGTTGTTAGGCATGACTCCTCTCCTGCCCTCCATGCTTTGAGGTTGGCATTAGTAATAGAAGGGTAAGTAAGACAATAATCCCATCCACCCTGCGCTGATAAGAGAAGATAAGTAGCAGTACCGATTCACTAGGTGCGTGCATTCATAAAGTGGTATAGTTCGAACAGGTCTAGTTCTTCAGGTGGGTTGTGTGATACCAAGATAAGAAGGGTAAAGGTTGAATAGAAGCCTTTGAAAAAGGATAGCTCAAAGTCACTCGGAAGGGAGGAGGTTTTCAAAGTCACTCGGAAGGGAGGATCCACATTGATCGGATCGGGGAACCAGTGTATTAAGGTGCAGG
>Ga0233342_1000431_pt1 | contig 10646 bp, 9 predicted proteins | sample GEONDECOMP273_FD_180706 | JGI IMG/M metagenome (GOLD analysis project Ga0233342, IMG submission 180706) | Leaf litter microbial communities from Shasta-Trinity National Forest, California, United States - GEON-DECOMP-273 | ecosystem: Environmental > Terrestrial > Plant litter > Unclassified...
CAAGCTAGAAAGAGAGAAATAAAGAAGGAAAGACAACTAGAAGGAAGGATTAACTACAAGCAACATAGAGGATCAAAGCCAGGCAATATAGATAGGGACAAAGAGACCAGACCTACAAGACTTACGAGACCGATTCCTTCCCGAAGATGTAAGCTTATAACCCTTTCGTAGTTTAATTATCAGGGGGAATAGTCGTGGGTTTAAACCAAACATATGGGTAGGTAAACTAATACCAAAGCTCCCAAAATGCTGGCACCATCGAGGGATAGTGGCAAGTTGGGAACCCCCATACATGTAGTATTCCAATGAACACCAAAAGCAAGTGGAACGGGTCCAACTTAGAGCTTCGCACCTTGCACAATTTCTTTCAAGAATACAAGCTTCACAAAGCTATGCAGGCTTCCGTGTTTGTGTTAATCCATGTACTATGTTCAACTTATGCAGTAAGGCGAAACTAGATAAATTGAAGTGTCCATACCTGAAATATCATAGTATGGTAGAATAAACTACTGCTGCAAATGCACACTTAGCGCCAACTTTGTGAGAATTCATAAGTGCATTGCAAAAGTAAACAAAGATATCCAAGCTAGGAGTTGGTGGTGTCTAACTTGACACCATTATAGCACTGAATCATAGAACATAGAATGTATATTCTTCATATCATATTTGTCACACATATTATCTAACCACCATTGACCTCATATATTTCTAGTTGAGTATATCCACAAATCGGGGATGATCTAGTCAACCTTGATCACTCAAGGTGCTCCCAGTCGGTTAGTCGACCATGGATCGTGTGCAAGTCGAATCCCAGTTGTTGGTTAGTCAACCAGTCGATCTGCGTTCGGTCGGTCCTAATCGACCTGGTTGGGACCACTCAATCAGGTAGCTGACTGATACACTTCAAGTTGGATTTACACATTCCAACATCCCCTCTTAAGTCCAACATGTAGGATCATGAGGTGGCATTAGCACAACACCCCCTGTAATTACAACATCCTAAATCCTAACCCCCATAGACCAAAATTGAACAAACTTCACTTCTGTCAATGGCTTCATAAAAATAGAAATAATCTGATCATCTGTCCTACAGTAAACAAGAGATAAAACATTCTCCTATACCAGCTACCTAAGGTAGTGGGCATGAAGCTAAACATGCTTCATCTTACTGTGTGCAAGAGGGGTATGAGCCACCTATACTGCATTTTTATTGTCACAATACACTGTAGTCAATTTATTGTGAGGAAACCCATCAGGTTTAAAATCCACATAGCCTCAGTTCCAACATTCACTGTACCCGTGTATTCATCTTAAACAGTTTCTAATGAGACAATCTGCTGCTTCTTACACGACCAAACAATCAGAGCATTCCCAAGATGAAAAACATACCTAGAAGTCGACTTCTAGTCATCAACCCAATATGAATCAGTGTATCTGACCAACAAAGTTGAACGTTTGCTGAGATACTTAATACCAAACTGATATGTGCCTTAACGTACCGAACAATCCTCTTTGCAGCCTACAGATGGCTCTCCTTCGGATCCTGCATGAACCTAGAGACGACCCTAACAACAAAGGAAAGATCAGGTCTAGTGCGAGTTAAATAAATGAGACTGCTTAGTGGATTGGGAAGGGGTTTTTCTGCATGTCTGGATCAGTAACCAACCAATTCAAAGCAGCCCTTACGCTCTGAATTAAGATCTTTTGTGAGCAGATTTATGAAGCTTTGTAGCAATTTGGGCAGCCATGTAGCGACAGGTTTGGAGGTGTTTCGATTATGAAGTCTGAAAACAAATGATTCCAGCAAGCATAAAAACAGCCATACACCGGACAGCAGTGTAGGCACTCTATGGCAAGTAACTAAGGTACACAGGATTGAAAGCAGCATTTGAAGAGCACATGATAGCAGAAGGTGTTTTCAGCACTGCCTACACTCATGCTTCAGGAAAGCCAGAGATGAAAGACGTATAAAAGGCTCTTTATTGAAGTGACTGCCCCACCACATGTGGCCTGATATGCAATCCAAAAAGGCAAAAGAATCGTGTGTTGAAGGTGTATCCTTGCAAGTCAAAGACAACCCAAGGATCAGAGTGCAATGTGCAATCTTTTGAAGAGATTTTAGTATCCTGTGGCAACATGAAGGGCAGCAATGTTCAGTCCTGAATTCTGGGATATTTCTGAGCAGATGATAAATTCTAAGGTCCGGAGGGCTTGTCCGCATCGGGCAAGGTATTTTCCAGCTTAAAGATCCAAGAAAAAAGCTATCAATTTCAGTATGTAGAAGGTAGGACTTGAAGAACCAATAACTGTAACACAAGTAGTCATATCGGTTTATGCATTGGTGATGGACCTTTGATCGTAATGCTAGTAATGTTCCGGGTTCTTTTGAAGTGTTTGCACATGAGAATGAAAATGTGATACACCAATCAATCTAGCAATGAATTAAATGGGAAACACTTTAGACTGCATGCCAATATGAGCGCGGTCTCTCTCTAAACAGCCCGGGTGCGGTGGATGCTGAGGTCGAAAACTGCCTTCTCTCTCTTTATCTACTGCAGATAGGGGGGTGTGGGCGCCTTCCTTCCTGGCTGGGTGCCGTTGTCTGGGGCGTACTGAATCCGAACTAAAGGGCAGGTGCGGATTGAAGGGAAAGTGGGGCATGTATGGCGTGTATGGATGCATGTATGCGGGGCGTAGATGCGGGCGAATTGGGAATTCTATTATCCATCAATTGAATAACTCCATCAGTGTCCGGGCCTTACCTCCACTACTATGCCCTATCGAATCTATTACTACTCCTAATTGGTGACCACCTCACACAAACACTTGTTGGTATGGGGATTTTGCCATTACCTTACTTACCAGTTACAATCGTTCCTTGACCTTAAATACTAGACATAAACTCAATATACATGAGAGAAGGGGAAAGGCAACTCGCAGAATATCACGTCCAAAAACGCTGCACTCTCGTTGGAAAGGGAATTGGAGACGACAGCAATGCCATTGCCAAAATTGACCCTTTTCTTTTTGTCCCGGCGGAATCATTCCCATTTAATGATAATCAGTTTATAGGGAGAGTGCTTCTATCTATTTCTGAGGTGGGAGGAATATGGAGCGGAAAAAGCGTGGTCATTCAGGGGGTATGGAGTAACTCACTCTCAGTTCTAGTTCTGTCAGTGCAAGGGGAGAAGCGGGGACCAAGCAAGTCGTAAGCTAGTGCTTGGGTTGGGTGAGTGAGCAGACGAACCCTTTTTTATATAATTAAGGTTACCATCCTAGAAATCAATGTGGAAGATTTAGTTATCGCGATGCCGCCTCAATTTGCATTTTAGCATTTATTATCGCCGCCTAATTTGCATTTTAGCCTTTATTATCGCCGACATAATACGTTTTTAAGAACCACAGAAGATTATGGGCGCACGAGGGAAAGAGAGGGGACCCTCGGTGAATCTATGTGATTTCGATAAACCAATTATGGCCATTTATGTAGGGAAACTCCGGTGGCATCTCCTTATCGGCCAATTTATGTGATCTTCTCTCTCCAGGGCACGGTTGGTTGTTGTCTGACTTCTTGCTTGATCGGTCGGATCCTTCTCGGCGAATTGATGTTATTTACAATAAGTAATTCTTTCTATTTTTATAAACAAACTCAGGAAGATAAACCACCAAAGCAAGCTCTGTAAGCACGACTGAGGTTCAAAAGCAGCTTTCAAATAAGCCTCTCAAATGCCATTTATTTAGCCAAATATATCAATTCTTACTTCACTTGTACCGCCATAGCTGTACTATATAAAGTAGCCGTAATCGTCGCACTAGTAGCCGTAGCAGTAGTAAGCATCTTAGAGTCCCAGCTGTAAGAAGAAGTAAGACTATATGAATCAGAAGCAGTTGCAGTTGCAGTTGCAGAAGCAGTTGATTCAGGAGTTTATGAGGTAGATTCGGTCAATTATGAATTTGAGTCAGTTAGTTATACAGTATATTATATTGAAGCAGCATCAGTAGATCCAGTTGTTTATGCAGTTGGTCCAGCTTATCCACCACATGAAGGAGAACGAGCCACCACATATGGGAAACTACTACCTAGGGTTTCACTAGCACCGGGCTTGGTATAGAAAATATCCACTTAGATCTTCCTCTTTAAACCCTCCTCGCCTTCTTTGTTGGTGATGTGTAATTTACAAGTGTAGCTACTAGTTTGGAGCGTTTCGTCGCGTGTGGATACGTCGTACAATAAGGTAGGTTTGTAATCAGATTTGAAACATGTAGCTACTAGTCCGGGCATTTGGATACTAAGTACAATTAGGTATATAATTTCACAGTGTGGCTACACTGTCACATAAGTTCTTGTAACTGTTTATAATACTAAGAACACGCACTATCTAATTAAACTCGAAAGTAACCTGTAAATTGCTTCAAGTGTCCTCATGATGTACACAAAAAGTATAAATGCTCTGCAGGTGGACAGTAAGGAAAAAAGTAAGCTATCTCGGGGCTTTTTTCCTTTACCTCGAGCCACATATGCTGCAACCATACCCGCACCATCTCTAACTAACCCTCTACCTTCTATTATGCCTGCAACTGTATATATCTGTATAAGGTAACCTCTGCAAGCTAAATATGCAAATGTGGGTTGGCCCGCTGAAGGTCTGATTCTTCTCTGTGCGGACCACATGCTGAACAGCTGCATCTGTGGCCAAATGAACCATATGCAACAAGTCTAGGGTAGACCAGTGCTGTAAATCAGTGGATGACTGTCCAGGACGAGTTCCTTCTGGTGGGCACCAATTCATAGGCAACCCATTTGCAATGGACTACTCCAATTGCGAGGGATTCTCAGGACTCACCTACGACCATCTGGACTGCTTGCTAGATGATGCAATCTTGTGTAGTTTCAGTCAAAAATGGCGTTATGTCTGTATGCTTCTGACAGACTCGTGGAATCCCCTGGCAGTACAAAGAAAGGATCTTGTGCAAACTGTGTAATCTGCACCACTGCAGAATGCCTATAAAGAGGGGACTTTGGCGCAGAACTTTTATATGGTGGAGTCACTCTGTAAGGATAAACTGCTCCATTCTTTTCCACTTCTTCCATATGAACATCCTCTTGTAAAGGCTCCTCAGCTAAACCTTCTTGAATCACCAAAGAATGAGGTTCAGGATCCTGATCTCCACCAGAACCTGGCATTCCACCACTGTAACATAATTATTCTTTGCTTTGTAGAACATGGGTAGTTTTTGCATCTCCAGCTATCTAAGCCTGCTTCATTTCGTGCATAATTGGGACTCCAGTAATTTCTGTGCAAGCTTCCGCTGAGGTTCATAGACCATGGGAATGGCAGAACTCGTCCCCGTGGGGAACCCAAACTCCCTCAGAGTATCTTGCACTAAGGAAAAAAAAAGGAAAAAACTTTATTGTTTTCAAAAGGAGCCAAGTCCGATAAGAAAGTCTCACCTGCTGCTCCCAGTCACTGACTAGACTTGCAAACGTTAGAGGTAACGGGAATTGTGATGGGAATTTTGAAGAAGTACTCGGTGGAAGAGGATCATATGATCGCGGAAGAAGAGAAGGCAGCGCCCTGCTAAGAAGATTAAAATACATGGCTTCTTTAATGGCTTATAACCTTTCCACAGGGTTATAAGCCATTCAAGGTGACCAAATAGTTCATTCCAAATAGTTCACATATCGCTATACATCCTTATAGCTGCTTATTACACACATGCTTATTTTTATTACCGCCGTATAAAATACAATTAATTAGAGAGCTCTTCAATTATATAGCGAAGAATATCCCTCCTTATTAATTAACAATATGTGCTTTCGTAGGCTCATTCTCTTATATTGGGGCGTATGGCTCGTGTAAGCTAACTCACTACGTAATCACCACAGAATAATTGTATCATCACGGCCACGTCCTTATGTTCACGGATATGGACTTACAGGCCTCAAGTTCGACGTCTTCATGTTCGACGGCATCCCGGAATGACTCACTCACAAACAGCCTAACTAATATCATTGTTGCATATCGTTCGTTGTGGAACCTATTTGGAACCAACCTCCATCGTCGGTAAGCAAACCTAATATGGAAACACGTACCTTATCGGGAACATACCTGATTGGGAAACATACCTTATCGCGGAAACCTACCTCATCATCATAGCGTAAACATAACTCACCTAACTCACATCATCGTGTAAGCTCATTGGAAAAAACCTCCATCTAATTTTCATCGGATAAACTTCCGCCTTATTGGAAACACCTCATTGTGAACCGTGTTACGTACAGGTAAGGTAAGTTAAAAGATAATGGGTAAAGCGGCTTGACCTGAAAGCGGGTATGCTTTAAACTAGGGATAACTCAAGCAACAATATCTCTATGTTAATAACTTATTGGCTCAATCTATCCTGTCTGGCGGGACCATGGCTCAATGGATATGCTAATCTTAAATCTTATTGGCTCAAAGTATATCTTCTGGTGGAAACGATGGTAGCAATGAGCAAGTAACCATTTACAAGTTGTATTAGCAGGCTTAGTGCTTTGATTCAAAGTGCAAATAATAGTACCGTACCGTCCGTGTGCCATGCGCTGTACCATACCGTGCCGGGGCTGGTTCGACGCTAAACTGGTCTCTCTCAAGTGATGTGCTCTCCCTCTCCATTGTATGTTGTAAACTCGGCTCAACCGCTTTTTTTATGGTGAACCAGTTTTGGAAGGCCAGGTTCAGCAAATTATATCTCATCTGGATATGCCATCTTTCTTTCCTTAAATTACCATATCAATAGTAGGTCTTGCCTTGTCCAGCAGCAGAGAAAAAAGCCGCCTAAAGAGACTAGCTTATATATTAGTCCCGCCGCTTAGTCCCGCTGGAGCCCCCCCCCTATGGACACAAGCTTTAATTGTCTAACAGCTTTAAATCATGATGCATATAAGTTAACTAACCACACACAGTCTTTCTTTGGTAGCTTCGGAGAGGAATATATAATTGGAGAGTAAGATAAAAATTAACTCTTATCTGATAGGTCTCATGCTCGTGATCCAAATATAATGCTACCCTTCTTTCCTTAAATTACCAGTTATCATAAGGCCAGAGGAAGCTGTGTGTAATTACAATTAACATTGAGTCGCGATCTATGGCTGCTTAGCTTTATGGGTCGGACAGACGTTTTAAAATGACCCACGCCTTTTCAAAATTAGAGAATAAGGCCTCGGCGTTCAGGCCTTTTACCCTCTAGAGCTGAGTCGGCGATGAGCATATTTAGTAGAGTAAGATCAAGCTGTACATATATCCTAGCACCAACCCTACTAGCTCACTTTATATTTTAGAACGACATCCAGTATCGGAGTTATTGATAACCATGTGGTTCTGTGCATATTTATAATATCCGACATGAAAATGCAGAGGCTATTTTCGCTAACAAATAATATTGTCGGAGCCTGGATCCCCGAGGCCACCCAAAATCGCATCGCCGCAACGCCGCACTGCATCGCCGCCTCCTAAAAATGCATCGCCGACATCGGAGCAAAGGCGGCGAATAAATCAATAAGGAGGCAGGGTCAATAGCTTTAAAAGGGAATACACCGTGGTCCTCGCTTACGGGCACGCAACACAGGGTTACTCTGCAGCACCTTCTTACATAGGGCATCTATCACATAGTCGAGAGCCAGTCGTCATAGCCTGATGTAATTGAAGATAGCCGGTTGTATCATAGCCGATAGGATAGAAAAATTGCTGGGCGGGGCTGGATACAGGAATTGCCAGCGGTCGATCATAGTCAGCAGTATATTAACCATACTTGCCTGGATAAATAATATTTATTTATTGATTCGATCGTATGATACTCAACAGTTTAATCATATATAACGAGCTGTATTAACTTGCTCTCGGTATGAAGTATCATTAAGCCCTGTCTCATGCATCCGTCTTTTATACCAGCCCTCGTGTTCGACCAACCCGTTCGTTTCATTTATTATCCCAGCTGGGGGTTCTTGGACCAGCCGGTGTTTATTCCTTTTCCCAGCCCAGCTATGACTGCATCGACACCTGAATTGAGTAGCAACATGAGTACTGGCAGCGCCACCTGGGATTGAAAACAGGCATCAACTAGCGGCATTTCTACGTGGGATAAACTCTTGGATAATAAGTGGCTCTCAGCAATTACCTTAAGGCAAGTACTACGATGATTGGCAGCAATGATTGGCGTATGACCCTTCCTTCGCAAGTGCATCATACATAATGGCATCCATAAATTCGAGAACACATTTCCATGATTCTAGTAGCGATAGAGGTATAGCTACTAGAGTTTTAGTTAGAAATAGAGGGTCAAGGGCCAGGGTTAGTCCTATTTATAGGTCTGGGTGCTATGATTAGGTATCCCAGCTAGGTATTATCCCGACTAGGTATCCCCCCGGGCTAGTCTTCATTTTTCCGTGTCCGTGGGCACCCCTCTCGAAAGATGTTGTCCATCAAGCAATCAATTAGAAACGGTTTTAAAAAGCATAGTTCAGTAATAATAAAATCCATTTTAGTGCCCGCAAATCCACCTACCCTCCAAAGATTCTATTTTATTAGCCTAAAATAGTGAATTAGGCTGTTTTCTTGAACCGGGATCCAAGGCCAATTATCCAAAAGTAGCCTAGTAGCCCAGCCCACAGCAGCCCGGGAGCCCAGCCGAGTAGCGGAGAGTATCCAAACGGAGTAACCAAGTAAATTCGCCAGTGGGAGTATCCAAGCCCAGCAGTTTAGTATCCCGGGACTATTTATTTTATACGCTATGCGTAATAAGCTAGATATATATATATGTCTATGTGTGTGTCTGTGTATGGCTGTCTGTCTGTAACACTATGTGCTGCTGTTGAAGTAGGAACAACATCTGTTCCGTATCGGTAAGGGTTAGCGGAGGTAGGAACAACTATTGTTCCATATTGGTAAGTCATGGGTATGGGTGAACGGACTTATTCTGTCGGGTCTGAACTGAAGGGGTAGGGCAAGAGGGTATGGCAAGAACGGGACCATCTCTATAGTGAGGTGGTAAGGATGGGGGGAAATGAGAAAGCAAGTAACCGTGAACAAGTTGGATAGCACGCTAAAAAAAAGAAAGAGATCTACCTTCGGAAGCAGCAAGTTTTATAAGCAGGTGCCCGTCCAACCAACATAAGTTCATAATAAACACACTGTACATGTACCACACCCTCTGGAACTTTTTTTTTACTTTTACTTTTTAATTACCCTTATCGTCGAATGCTATATCCCCCGTAGAATGCAATCTATGAGATCTGGTGTAAAAGCTCCCACTAAGCAATATCATATCTCTTACCAACGAATGCTATATTCCCCTCAATATACCTTATTGGACAATGCAATATTTGGATATGGTTCAAAGCTTTCACTCATTATGCATATGTTCTTTTCACTAACCATTGCTGTTGGAGCTTCACGCCGGGAAGGAAGCCCTTCCCCTCCTTTGTCGGGAAAGAGCTACGCACCTTATTTTTCCCTCATCGCTCGGAGTCTTATCTGATTTGGGGTTCATTCCTCACAAAAAAAGTCAGAGCTACTCACAAAGGAATGAAGAAGCTTTCTCTTTCAAAGGGGAACCTTGTACCTAAAAAGTAAGAGCCTTTTACAAACACAGATCCTTATTCACCAACAAATATTATTGAGCCTGGACAAAAATATAACATCACCAAGGTGCGTAGCTCTTTCCCGACAGGGGAAGGAGTAAAGGATACTTTTTTTATTAATGAACAAAACCAAAAAGCAATCGAAGGCATCCCGGAATTATAGAGAGACTTCATGAAAAGTCATAGTTTAATCGCGAAAAAATAGATTTAAGCGTCCAAAAGGGATACTTCTCTATCTCTCTCTCGCGTATGGTGGAACCTAGGTATAACTAAATTTCTTTATGTCTGGTGGTAACTCGGAATGTTGGAGTTTTATAAATGGCTCATATGGCACCTTCCCCTTGGCTGCCCAAAAGGGTTCAACCTATCTCCTCCTTCCTGAGGTCTGGTCAAGTGTCCTAGCTGTGGGTGTAGTTGGTGTACTCTTTTAACTTGGTGTATTTACTGGGCGTACTTCCTTGGCGGGTGCCTTACTTGGTGGGCTGTGAGCTCTAGGGTAAAGCGGGCATCAAGATAGAGGGCGGGTAGGTTAGGGCGGTGAAAGGTCCCTCCCACTTAGTGTGCTGGCTATCTTATTCTAAGGTGTACTTGTCCTTTAGATCTAGGCTGCTTTGAACGATCTTGGGAATGATTTTGATGCCACTGGTTGTGATGCCGCTTTTGCCAGGAATGAAGCTTATTCTACTGGTGATACTAGGAATTATGCTCCCTTAACTGCTTATTGAACTGGTTCAACTGCTCATAGGGATGACGCTGGAACTGGTGCTTATGGGGATGCTTATTATGCTATTTTTAATGAGGCTGGTGGTTCAATTGATGCCCCGGGAACTTAGACTGGGAATTCCATTGGTTCAGCTGCTGCTTTAAATGATCCTGGAACTGGGGCTGGTAATGCTGTTTCTTCAACTGCTGATAAAAATAATTTCATTTCGACTGGTGTTGGAACAAACTACTTCCGGTTCAACTGATCTTGGGAATGATCCTGGTTAAACTGTTTAAAATGACCCTGGTAATGCTGCTCGGGGAA
>Ga0233342_1000432_pt1 | contig 10590 bp, 6 predicted proteins | sample GEONDECOMP273_FD_180706 | JGI IMG/M metagenome (GOLD analysis project Ga0233342, IMG submission 180706) | Leaf litter microbial communities from Shasta-Trinity National Forest, California, United States - GEON-DECOMP-273 | ecosystem: Environmental > Terrestrial > Plant litter > Unclassified...
TTTTATTTAAGTCAGTACGCGCACTCAGGCCTGCCTTCCCAGTACACGCACTCAGGTAAGTAAAGAGGTAAGCGGGAATAGATGCAATATCAAAAAGACTCAACATTTTTTTAGTATCGGCCCCTTTACTGCAGCAACTGGGCAGGTACAGATTTTGGATTGAGGAAGGTAGGCTGTCTTATCATAGTCTAAATTTCCTTCCCCTCCTTTGTCGGGAAAGAGCGTAGCACCTTCAATTTGAAAGTACCTTTAACTAAGATGATTGCCGAAACTAATAGAGACCTATAAAGGAAAGGAACAATGGGATATGACCTCGAGCTAAGGAGTGAAACAAGACAATTTCCTGGCATATATATACTGACTAGCTTTCTGAACAGACGGACGTAGAGATCTGCCACAGGAAGTGACCAATACTTTAGGCAGGTGAATTCTTCGATGAAGCTACCTAAATTTAGAGTGTTTTTGGTAAAGCCTTCCTTACTCGCCCACTTCCTTACTCGCCCACGAGACAGCAAGAGATCGGTATAAAGATTTCCCATTGGAGGAAGCAGCACCAAAGCTGCCGCTATTCCATTCGTTTACCTATCCGCTCCTGCACCCAATACATCAGGTGAAGTTGAATAATAGCCATCATAAGGAGCACCAGGATAAAAGACAGGAGCAGGGGTAGCTGAGTCGGTTCCAGCATTCGTTTCAGTCCTAGTTTATCTTGATTCAATTTAATACCTACTAGTTCAACTTTCCCTCCCTGGTCCCATTTTATTTTGTTGATATACGTCGGGCTAACCTGATTTTTTGACTGTTGCCACCGCTATCATTTAGCTGCTTTTCTAAGTCGTAACAAGGTAGCCGGGGAACCATTTAATTGAATCCACATCTTTCCCTTTTCCGAGTTTTCATTACGCTTCCATACATCCCAAGCTTTCATTACGTTTCCATACATCTTTGCTCTGCGTTCAGGAAAGCCATAACCTACCTTTGTACGAGTAATAAACCAATATGTGTTCCAACCAATGTATTCCCTCTACTGATCCATGTGCCTTTTCCCTGCCTGTTGCTTCTTCTCTGTTCGATCTAATTTTATGTTTGTATCGGGTCCATGATCCGAAATTGATCGGGTGAATATCAAATTGACACTTATACCTCACCTTTTATTTGCTTTCCTGCCCCTGCCATGTCATGTTATACTGATGGTAGTAGCATGTTTGTTGCTCAGAAATTCATTTCTGAGGGATTATATCGTGGTGGGAAGGGGGGCGGTGCCGCATTGAATTGTGTTGCATCAATAGTAGTGGAATTGACAGAGATTCAACAGTGAATTCCGATATAGTTCATAGTTCTCTCAGAGAAGGTATAAAAGGGCAATCCCAACAGATGCTAGAATGAGCAAATTGAAGGAAGGAGAGAGCCCTGAGAATGGGAACGGATCCCATAGCTCTTCATCTCTCTCCTTGTAGTTTAATTCGTGCATAAATCCTCCTATAGCTCTTATTCCTAGTCTGAATAAACGAGGTAAGCTGCCTATGCCTATGCTCTCTGTGCTACCTTTGCTTCCGTTTCTGTGGGATCATCTACTGGTGCTGCAAATCAAATTCTGTAAGCAGGCGGAAAGGCATAGGATACAGAGTAAGATCCAGACGGAACGTACCTAGTTCGAGCAGATTCAGTGGACCTTGTTTACCAAAAAGCAGTTCCAAATCCAGCTATTAACCCAGCACCAATACCCAAAGCATCTGAGCCAGGAGCATCAGTGACAGAGGCAAAGGTGGCTAAGGCAGTCGCAGGAGAAGCAAGGGTAGCAAAAGCTGGACCGGTAAAGGCAGCACAGCTAGCATTCCAACCAGCAACAGAGACAGAGGCAGGCGAATAAAGAACCTCAGTTTTAGAATCCGCTATAGTTGGATAATCCGCTATATATAGAATAAAATATACTGCAAGTAAGTGGGACGAAGAGTGCGCTTTTGACTGGCTCGCCTCCAATAGGTGCTCTTGACTGGCTCAAATGCGGCGGGTGAATCTGCTGGTAGTCCAGTAACGGATCATCTAAAGGCAAAGGTTGCTAAAGCGTAAGGAACAGATAGAGGAGCCGATCCAAATCCATATACATAGCCAGCTGACTGAAGTTACCCTGAATCAGAGTCTATAGATACATAACCACCAATGGTAGATATAAAGGAAGAACCCGCAGTTTCATATGCAGTAATCTCTTAGCTGTTAGCCTAGCGAGTAACTAGTAGGTAAGTCCCTAACTAACATAGTGTGTAGCATAGGTGGGTGAAGCTTAGCATAATTTACATAACGCTTGTATATACCTTTAATGTATGCTCTGGTGTGGTGATTTTTAGGTTTCACGCTTCTCGAGGCACATTCAACCCAAGTCACAGTTCCCAAGACAATCTCCATCTGCCATAGTGCCACCTGCTCCAGTGATCATGATGATGATGCCTACCTGTTGGCTGGGTTAAGGTCAGGACCCAGGGTTTTTCTTTAAGGAGCGGATAGCAGGGGCTCCTCGTCCAGAAAAACACCTTGATCAGATGAAGAGTCTATAATGAAAGATGGAAATACCTATCATTCAAGCTTATGTTTTCTTGTTGAAGAGTTGGCAAAGATATAAGGATAGTATTTTAGTATTTATAATAATTTGTATTTATAAGTAAAGTAATGGGTAAATAGAATAAAATATAGTAAGTTGCAATAGATATCTCATATTCTTTGTAGGAGAATAGAAAGGACAACAGTTAAGGCAGTAAACAACCTCCCTACGCTTCAGTTTGGGCTGTTTAGATAGAATCATCGGGCATTATAAGTCTGGTCATCAAGTGAGGGATCATCATCTAAGGGATCATCATCTTTAAGTCACTTCAAGTAATTTCTTAGTCTGGTCATAGGGATAATCATCTTGGTCTGGTCATAAAGTTCTAGATTGATATATAAATATATATTTATATATGTAACTACATGTAATTTCATGTTTCTTTTCTAAGATGGGTGTTCTCCTTTACTTTATGGATCGTTAGTGAAAGACTTAAGGATCAAACCCAAGTACCAGGGGCCTGCCTGAGCTCTGCTCAGGTAAGGTATTCTCTATCTTCCTTCCCTCCCCCAAAGGCCTTACAGGAAGCCCTTACCCCCAGCTTTACCACTCTGCTGTCTTCTGGTCCTTTCCTTTTAAGGACCTGAACTGAACCTGACATTTAGGAACAGGACCTTCCGTCAAGAAAGCTTTATTCCCGGCTAGATTGTTTTAAAAAGCAGTCCGTTAGACGCGAGATAAAGGTTAGTGACATGTACAAAAAGTGTTGTTAAAGCAAATAATAAGGGTGAGGAGGTACTTAGAACCCTAGTTACAATTTAGTTAACCACACGGACTTACAGTTGACATTACAACCGTCCTCATTCCAATAGCTATCACCTTTATTAATAATATAATCTATAGCTATCACCTTTATTAATAATATAATCTAAAAGAAGTTGCCTCCATATAGCCAAGCACTAGTTACATTAAAGGAAAGCACAGATCAGTCCGATTATGCAATCAAAGCACATATAAGGATCAGATATAGCCAAGATATGCCCGAGCCAACGGGATAAGAAACATACATATTACCCATCTACATAGATATGCCCAGTCATTTGCACTAATACCTAATGCAGCAATATTTATGCCAGTTACTAATACTCATACCTAACGCAGTCATCTATATGGACATCAAGATAATTTACCTATAACTAAGAATACCTAATACAATACTAATACCTAAGCTAGTTCAGTCCTTATTCTTTTTCGCCTAGGAGAGCACTCCCTTACTCTAATAGCATATGGACTAGCCTTTACCTCCTGGACAGTCATTATGCCATGGCCTAGTAGAGACGGGTTAAGTAGGTGCTTCCCACAATCCCATCTAAGTGGACCCATTAGGCGATCGCCTAGCAGAGCACTGCAATACCACACCTTTCTTACAGATAGGACACCTTAAGGGGATCCATTAATAGTAAAGCTGTTCCTTTACTTTAAGGGAACGGGCAGTCGCGGGATCCAGTTAGCCTTAGCCATGCATAAGGTCGCTGGGGTCTTACTTACTCTAGCAAAGAAAGCCATACACAGAGATAAGCAAGCAATAAAGTTATCCACCTAATAAGGAAAGACTCTAAACAGAGGAAACGCCTTAAGCGAAGCGCTTCTATTAATTGGTACAGTTTAGCTACTTACTAGATAAACCTACCCAAGGAGATAAACATTATTAACCTCCCTACCACTCACGTAATCTAATAGGTGCCTTACTCTAATAGGGGGCCTACTCTATGAGGGCACTCGGAGAGTTAGATTAGCCTGCGCGGAGAGGGTGAGAGATATAGAATCCTTCCTAAGGGGTTACCTCTATTGCTTTGAATCGGAGCTATTGGGAGATATAACCATCGGAGCTATTGACCCAAGGTGCTATTTACCTCCTAGCTATTGACCGAGCGAGCTACGCTTGACAGAGGCAAAGGGACGTTCAATCAACGAGCCATCAGAAGGGAATGAAGAAGGACAGGGAAAGCCCAACTACTTTTTTACTTTGTTCTTCGAGGGGGGGCCGGGCCAGCCAGGGGGCGCTGTATATTAAGAGCCTACGCACCCAGACCATAAGGAGTTTTCTCTTTATGCTATCTCTAGCCTGCGTGAAACATACGAGTCAATACTTTAAAGAGACCCAGGAAAGTGTTGTGTTTAAGTAGCCCCCCCTATGATTTACAACGTATAGCTTTCACGTATTAACTCAGATGGCGTGCGCAGGTTAGAGAGATAAGAAAAAGAACGAGGGACTAAGTGGTGACTCTTAGACCTAAGAAGGGCGAGGGACGAGTTGCTCAACCCTCACGAAGACCCAATAATTTGTGTTTTTAGGTTCATATTACGGCAACGTAGATCGATAGTGACAGAATTCGCTGTCATTCAAAAATGACTGAGCCAGCCAGAAAGCAGCGTGAAAGTTATAAGCCACCCAGACACCTAGCATTAAAGCCTCTAAGCGTTAAAGTAAGCATGAAAGTAGGCGTTAAAGCCTCTAAGCATTAAAGTCAAAGCCAGTCAATCTACCTAAAACTTTGAAATAGTCCATAAAGTGGGCTAGTTAAAGTTGTAATAGTAAGGAAAGCAGTGGGTGTCCTGCCCAGCCTGTAAAAGTAAATATATCCGTCCAGTGAAGAATAGAGTCCCACCCAGGAAAGAATGTACTCAGAATCAATCCACTCACTAGCATTGGGAAGGAAAGACAACATTGCTATCGCTTACCGAAGGTGGTAATTTCACGCGTTATCACAACTTACCTGGTCAATGAATCTCGCTAGGAAAAGACTTACATGAAGGGTAACGGAGAATTCCTCGTCCTGTCAGTCCAATTAATCCAGCAGCTATTAAGGGGAGGAATGGTTTGGTCTCATTACCTCAGGTGCTTGGTAGTTTCACGCGTTACCACGCTCGCCAGTACAATCTATATAAATAGAAATTCCAGTGCTTCCCAATTAATGTTTGAGCGGTAGCGAGCGGATGCCAAAGATAAGGAAGCTGGGGGAGTTATCGACTAGAGAGATTGATGGGAAAGCCACCATGAGATATACCTATGGGGTATGGATAGAATATTTCTGTCATGACCCGCTCAAGAGATGGATTATCAGCCGGGAATTCGGCTAGTTGTGGATAAATGGAAGTATTTAATAAGGAATGGGCTATGAACTATGGGGCCTTCCTTCATTCATTACCTGCCCTCATTCCCGCTTGAGACCTATAGACCTATTGAGACCGACCTTAAGACCTTATTTGGTAAGTGTTACGATATAATGGAAGGAACGCCTTTGGCGGCCCTCATTAATTGAATTAACCGCTCTAAGGAATGCCCACAGTTTGCGGTAGCGGTAAGTAGCGGTAACTGATAGGCTATATGTACTACACTTATACTACTCAGAGGAAAGCATGGGGAAAGACGAAGTCGACTCCAGTAAGTAGATAAGTCCTTTAATTACTTATGTGTTCTAGAGTTTTATTCCTTGATAACTAAACTCCGGGGTCCCAGGATCGGGGAGCGCGCTGCGTTCGGGCTGATGATCAACTGTTTCGATCCTACACCTATATCTCCTACAGAAATACTACCTTTTTTTCTGTTTTACTTAGTCCCAAGGAAGACCAACCAGGTTTTATTAAAGTCCACAGAGGCTTATAGGCTTATAGGTCATTGCCCACTCACAGTTGAGCCAACAGTACACCCTCCTCATATACTGCACCTTGCTAGATTGGACTTAGCTTCGTGTCAGTAAATTAACCGACTAATGGCATCTATTCATATTTGTAAGCCAAAGTGTGTATCCCGCCTCGCCAAAAAGGACCACTCCACGTTTACCCTCGCTGTGGGTACGCACCCTCTATATCCGAACCCGCTTTTCCTTTCAACTATTGATGTAAAGCAGTTCTTTGGGGCTAGGTGTCGTGGAATAGATTCTCTGCGCTAGGAAGAACGGTCCGTCACCGCCGGCTTTACACTCTGCTCCCAATAAAGGGAGGAAAAACCAGAAAGTCATCGAGAATTTAAGTAGTCTCCACCTGGCTCTTTGTCGGATCTTTTGGCTTTTTATCTCTTTTCCTGGGGCATTAGTAATCTACCCTCATAACGGTCCGAGTTCCTCAATAGCCCATGCTATCCCACCTGGTGAGATCCGTTTTGTCGAGATGCGTAGGGCTTTTGATTTCCTGATAAAACAAAAGGATACCTACCTATAGAAGCGGGTAAGGTAAGTGAGAATAAATGCCATGAAGGATAAGACCACAACTAATCATTTGTGCTCATCAGGTTCGAGGTATTCAAACGACTCTAGCTCATCGTCAAGCTTGGCGAGAAACTGGTAAATTCAATTTTAAGAACCTAGCCCTTTACTTGGTCTTTACTTGGTAATGTTTTATTGGTTAACATGGGCTTTTTGGTCAATCTCTTATACGAACCTGGCGAATGAATGGGTTGGGAATGTGAACGTGGCATTGTACCCGGTAATTTTAACTAAGTGACCATGGCGTTGTGTTTGGTTATTTTCCCATTGTTCACTTGGGCTTATCTGGGTAGATTTACCTTTAATAACCTAGCATTGGCTGGTCAATTATAAAGAAAGAACATGGAAGCAAATGGAATATTTAAGAAACGAAGCTTGGGTAGAGATTACAGATCTCTACTTATACCTTTACAACGGGAATTTCAATTGCATGAGCGTGGCATTGTAGTAGATGGTAATCCTTAAATCACCCTGCATACTGGGTTGGTAATTCCTCCTGCATGAACCTATCCTATAGCCTGGTATTTCAAATTATCCATATCTACTGCAGCTTACTCCTTTCCTAATGGATCTACTTCTGCTTCACCTGCCCTGTATGCTTTATGTTCTATCCAATTAACCTAGTGAACCAGCAGGACAGACACTTCGATCCTTCATGTTTCCCGCTACAGAGACAGCAGCACTTAACGGGGCCCCCCTGTTTTGGTGATGGTGATCCATACCGCTTGCACCCATGATCAGAGAGTACCACTAATGCTCTATACCCGGGAGCACACTGCTAGGATGGATGCAAGGAAGCGCAGAGACAAGAGAAACAGATATGAAATCTTTGTTCCACATAAGGGGCGGAGCCGCTCGACCATAAGGGAGAGGGGTTTGTTACTTCTATTTGTTGCTTACAAGCTTCATGAAGGTCCACAACGAACGATAGCAACAATTGAGGTGAGTTAGACCGGAAGTAAGTCAATTAGTACGGGAAAATGCCGTGGAACATGAATGAGCACGTGCAGCGAGCAGTATGTCGGCGAATAAAAGAAAAAAATTACAGCATGAGGCCGAGTCTGGAAATTGTTTTGATACACTTGCCGCATGAGTCCTGGTAAATCGTTTCTACACAGCTTGAGTCCGTGGGAAGTGCTAGGTTATTTGCTCTATTGGTACGTTGCATAGCCGTTGGGACAATACTTGCTCCATGAATCCGTTGAGTTTCAGTGCCCAGTTAGTTAGTTGAGCCACCTACAGCTAGATCTCTCACACACTAAGCTGTGGTATATATATATATGTATATATACTAGTTATTTCTTAAATTACTTCATTTATTCCGAAAAAAAGTACAGGCGCCCAGGATGGCACTTTATGGCTTTCAGGAAACAATACTCTCACAATTCAACATGTTTTACATTTACTTATTATTTTTAAACATACATATAGTTGGGTTTCAAAAAAACAAACCAACAAAATAGTAAGTACGTTCAAGCATAGTTAAATTAATAAGTAAGAGCAATGGAAGTCAAGGTTATTTTCAAAAGAAAAAGCTGTCACACCTGCTAGCAACTATTTAAATAGTAGCACTCGTTCCAGCACAAGTATTAAGGAGTCCATTAACTTTAAGTTCTTAATAATGAAAAAAGTTGGGTTAGCTTTATTGAAGCTAAGAGGTTTTAGTCCAAGTAAAAATAGATAGGGGGATTATTTTATACGTAATAAGTCTACTAATCAGTAAAGAATATTCCCCACATATTTGAAAGGGCAAGTGGGGAAAGCTCCCGAAGGGGCAAGTCTCTCCTTGTTCCTTACCGCCCTAGAAAGACTCTTTATTTCCTTACCGGTATGATACGTCTCGCTAACGCTCGTTTCCTAGGTCACTGGCTAACGCGAGTAGTAGGGAATGGTCAAGATAGAGACCTTAGGATTGCCCTTTTGTCTTCCTAAGGGTTGTTCCTTGCCTTCAAATTCCTACGCGCACCACCCCGGATGAAGGGCATCATCGGTAAAGAAAGAATATTTCTATCCGTACCGTAACGTACCGTCCTAGAAAAGACTATTTATTTATTTACCTTACTGGTATGAATAAGCCTATCTGTACGATCTGTACGAAGTGGAAATCAGTAATAAAATGAACGAAATCAGTAAGTACTAAAAGACTCTAAAAAAAAAGTAAAGTAAAAAGATTGTATATATTTATAAATATAAGTAACGCAGTAATTAAATATAATAAGATTTGTACTCAAATACCTTAAAAACCAAAAGTATACATGTAGGGGGTATTGAGTGTAAGGAAGAATACGAACCAAGTCCGCAGGTCATAACTCGGTTATAAATTATCCATCTATCAGAAGCCCAGCTATCTATCAGCTATCTATCAGCTATCCAACCGGCTTACCATTGCCATTATCCAGGCAGGAAGGCTATTCCATATCTCTCTTCTAACTCTATAAAAGAAATATCAGTAATTATCCCTTTGCCCGCAAGTAATAGCTCGGTCTTCCCTTCATAAGGTCAGTACTATAATAGCCAATCTAGTATTCCAGTAATGTCTCGATATTAAGAAAAACAGTACTAGATTCGCCGAATCTACTCCGAAGGTCTTCTCCCGGTATGTGAAGCCGACCTAGCTCAAGGAAGGAGCGGGGCAGATAACAGAATCACCTCACAGTAAAGGCACCTACACCGAGTGACTGGGCTTATTCTCTTTGAACCCGACCTCGTGCTAGTTGAGTTGTGGGGCTGGTTATCTTCCCAAGCTAGTATCTTATGGCCATCTATACTGGTTGTTATCCAACCAAAGAAAGGGATTTACTCTGACACTAGTAGTAAGTAAGGGATATCTTTGGCACGGAGTAACTACAAGTGGGATAATATATAGTCCGGGAAGAGTTTACCCAACGAAGTGAACGAATAGATTGATTGTGACCAAACAAAGGCAAAGAAAAGTAGAAACAGTAGTTATTTAAATAAGACAGAGTTTCGTACCTCATAAAACAATGGCACAGTAAATAGGGCAGAGGAAATATAGCACAGGAAATAGATGGACCACACGTGGCGAGCTGTATTGTATGCCGATTCCTTTTTATATGTCGCCACCAGAACAGCTATTGGTATTTCCCCGTATAGTATAGAATATATAGTTGATAGTATCAATCGAGCGATCAGGAGTGGGGAACCTCACTGAACTATCTCTATCGCTGTCAAGGCAGGGATCCTGTTCTTACCACCAACTGTCAAAGCAGGGTTGCCTTCACTTAGCTCGGGCGATCTTGTCCTCACAGTTAGACGAAGGCCCTCCTTTTCAGTTATTTTTATATACCTTCGCTGGCTGTTGGTAGTTATACAAGCTTCAAATAATCCTACTTATAAGGGACTCTCGGTAGGGACTAAATCCTTATACATCCCTTATAAGAGCGGAGGAAGCGACTTCCTTCAATGGGCTAATAAGGGAGTCTGTGGGCTAATCTAATATGAATCTACCCATACAAAGGAACTGCCCTGATCAACTCCCTTAATAGTTTCTAAATTAAGGTATAATGGGCCTTTTAATCCTGGGGCGGCGCGGCGGGCGGAGGGGGACGTTTATACCCAATTTGAAAGCCCTTAAACACTGGGAACTAAATTCCACAATCTAGCTCTTGTTATTAGACGATGATGCCATCGGTTGTGTTTTCATATTTTCATATTTTCATATTTTCATATAAGAAACCAGAGACTCACTAAATAAGTAGTCCAACTGCTTTCTTTTTCCCTGCGGGTGGGTGGAAGGGAAAAATATTCATTGTCCTTCTTGTGCTGATG
>Ga0233342_1000433_pt1 | contig 10582 bp, 8 predicted proteins | sample GEONDECOMP273_FD_180706 | JGI IMG/M metagenome (GOLD analysis project Ga0233342, IMG submission 180706) | Leaf litter microbial communities from Shasta-Trinity National Forest, California, United States - GEON-DECOMP-273 | ecosystem: Environmental > Terrestrial > Plant litter > Unclassified...
TAACGTCAAGGCAAGGGTGGCCGGCCATTCTTTTGTCAAGGCCCAGGAATCAGCTGGGCATCCCAGCGGCGGGATTGGATACCCGCATCCGATCGAAGTTCAATTACTTGGGGTCGCTTCGCAAAATACATTGCTTAAGACCAACGGGTCACACGACAGGTGCACGATCAACTTTGCACGCCTTCGGCCCTTGATCCGCCTTCGGCCTTGATTCGTTATGCTCAGCAGCTTCAACAAACCTGAAAGTTTCTTGCCGCCAATAACTCTGCCGGGAAAGCGCTGCTTTACGTTTTATCCTATGCGCCCTCTGAACGCTATGCGCTCCCCACTTTCGGACCTCGCAAAGAGAGAACTTTGTTTTCTGAAAGAGTTCTTCTCTCATTCGCGGAGCGAAGAAAGCGGGCTTCGCCCCAGCTACTGCTATCCTTGGTAAACCCAAAGAGCGTAAGGAAGGGAAAGTTGCAGCCTCTCTCTGGGCCTCTGGAGAGGAGAGGGCTGGTAATAAAACGTCCTTGATCTCCACGGGTAGGGAGGAGAACGAAAATAAGCCGCCGATGGTGGCCATAGTAGGTTCGAGGATCTCACGCGGAGTGTTGCAGCAAGTCCTACTCTGGCGGCGTAGCAGCACCCCGGAGATCCATCGTACTAAAGCAATCCGAGAGGAACGATTTGGGTCATATTCGATCCTTTCCACAATGCCCATAGACGAAGTGCTTCGTTTCGAATCAATTCTTCGCTGCAATCGCTTCGATCCACCCCCTCGGTGAAAAACCGTAGTACGCCCCGATGGATTTCTCCCAGCGGACTTCTTTGTACCAAAAGTGAATTGTCTAGGTGCTTTTCCCCGTAGGCAACTTTCTCTCGTTGTGTATTTCATAATCTTTCGATCGATTTCGGAAGGATACTGACTCCTCCTGCTCCTTCTCCGCGAGCGAGATCTCTTTTCGCGTTTATTAAATATAGGGGAAGGGAAATGGAGGGAGGGGGCGCAGGAAATGAATATAGATCTAGAGCTCTGCGGCCTCTTATGTAATCAAAATGCGAAGCGATTTTCTTCTATATGTAACTTCTATATGTAATATTGCATCGAGCGAGAAAGAGTGTGATAAATGAAATACCCCCGACCCCTAGATATATATCAAGAAGCCGCATCGATCCTGTAAACCACTACTAACTACTACTACTACTATTTTGATAGCAGCTCACCCACTATCCGACCGATTGGTGATGCGATGCGGATCTCACTTGGCTTGGAGTGGGGCCCCCCTGCTCCGTGTTAACGATGCGATCGATCAAGGTCATGAACATTATCAATCGTCATGAAATGACCGGAAAAGACCAGAATCAGTCAGAAGGTAAGGTAGCGAGCGACTTACTTACTTATAAAAGCCCCCCCCCTATTCAAGGGGCCTATTTGAGGGAAGCCAACGCTTATCTAACGACGAGTTATTACTTACTCGCATATGTCACCCCGCAACAGGCAACCACTCACCTACTTAACTGAGCAACTAGTACCTATTTTTTCACGACATTGTACATTATATCGCGACTAATTGCAAAGCGTTTCTTCAATCATGCCACTAACCCGACCTTCTCTATGAAAGTCCTTATTATATATGTAATAACACTAGTGCTTTTCACTCCCGAAATCACTACTTCTATTGGTTCTTTTTATTAACCGAGAGCCATTATTTATATATGTCATTATGCTAGATTTGGTGTTCGTCGAAGGTTTCACGCTACGTAATCTAGTAGTCTACTTGCACCGGAGACCTACTCGCTTAAATAGTACTTTGGGTGGTGTTTTCACTAACTGAGACACTGAGCGTTCACTCTGTTTACTTTAGCCGTATCCATTTTTCATTATATACGTAATTACGCAATCGAAGAATTGATCAAATAATTGATTTCATTTCAAAGCCTGAGCATAGCGATTTTAGGTACTAAGTGGTGATTCGACCGTTATGGGAGAGGCACGTAATTGCTCGACCAAAGGGTTAGGTACGGGTTTAACACTCGATCTTAGCTAATAGGAATAGGGTGCTTATTTAGTCACTTAATATATTTACTGGTTGAACAGGCAAGCAAGATCACATGTAGTCACTTACCTTTATTAGCTTTACGTAGAGATACACATACTCACCAAATGAAGGAATAGATACACTTACTCACACGCATGGAAGGGGGAAGGGAAGGCATTACACGGACGGATTAGTGCAGTGACACGACGGCCTTACAATCCGAACACGTATGAACATCACGGCATTACAATATTAACATGGACTCACAGTAGGAGAACATAAAGGCATTACAATATTGACACGTACTGGTATCACGATATTAACACGTACTCTCAAGGTATAGATAACGGAAGAGAAAATACCTTGCCCGATGCGGACAAGACCTTCGGACCTTAGATATTCTATGAATTATGGTCGCAGAGAGAAGCTTAGGGTTGGACCTCCCGGCAGCGACCCGTCTCCTCCCCACCCATACTCCTGAAATGATAGGGTTTAAGTAAATGGAGAACTTAATCCAATCTATGATGAGAGTTAAACACGACGTTTCCTGTATCAAATTTTTGACTAGCAAATTGAAAGCGACCCCATCAGCTTTTACTTGTATCCAAATCATCCTTTAGCTTCAGCAAATCTCCCACAGGATTCTAGTCAAATCCGGCAGGAAATCGGGTCGTTCCGGCTCCTACGCGTACTCCTTATATGCGAACTCCTAAAGAGTGAGAGCAGGCTCCCAAGGGTAGAGGTAATTTGTGACAGTATAGGGTCCAGGCCTTGGTGTAGGCACAGGTGAAAGAACCTATTAGCCACGCGTGTAATAGTGTAATAGTCACAATTATAGGAAAACCCGGAAAAAACCACTAAATGGTTCGATTCCAAGCATAATTGCTTCCCACAGCAGTAGATATTAAGATAACAGCAGTCGAGTTTCAGGTAAAGGTCTAGGTAAAGGCCAAGATATCCCGTCTCCTGGTCTATATTTGGCGCTGGTAGGGTACTAATAAACCCCCGTATACTTAGCTGGATCGCCTCTGTGTTGGGAGCTCGGAAATTGTGAGCTTCCTGGGGAGGTGCCTGGTAGTGAGCGTACAAATGTAAATACCTACAGTGTACAAGTGTAAGGTTATAAAAGTAGAGCAGGTGGTCACCCGAATTGTAATAGTACAAGTATAAATAGTAATTTTCATAATTATAGTGGTAGTCTGCTTTGTGTTAGTGGTAGTCTCCCCGTGTGAAGGCAAGCGTGTTTATTGCTACGTCCTCCCTCCTTAAGGTGAAAGAGTAGGCTGTGCCCTGTAGAGCTTATAAAGTGAGTTGATACTAAAGTGTAAGGTTGCGATGGATCCACTTCTTAATTAAGTATCCAAAAAGGTAATAGGTTATATGCAACCCGAATATGGCCAAGTTAGGCATAAATTATTGCTCAGCTGCTCAAATGGTTATTACTTCATTAGGTGCCAATGAAGCGATTAGCCTACTTCAAGCATGTAAGCTTTCGATATCCCTTCCTGCTTATAGTTCACCATTGTTCTGGTTCAATGCTATCTAGTTGGATGTGGTTCTTCGGATCTGGGTTGTGTGCCCAGAAAAAGCCGACCAAAGTGCGGGGCTGCTCGACTAAAAGGAGAGGGATCCACATGCGTCAATTTGCACAACTACCATTTAAGATAGTATCACCCAGCCCATAACATTCCCTACGTCTCGATTCAAATAGCCATAACCAGAAGCACCAGTAGCGTCGGCATAGGCATCGTATTATATGCATTTTGAGCGTGGCACCGGTACGTAGCGAATTCATGCGTTTAGCCCCGGACCCGTTCAATCCAATTTCAACCCTTCCCCTCCTTTGTCGGGAAAGAGCTCCGCACCTTGTAACAATCCATCTCAAACTGTACTAACACGGATCGAAGGTGACCAGAGGCTTAGCCAAAAGTTATATTAGTAAGCGGTAAGCCTCGAACTATAGCAGATGGAAGCATGGGCTAACTAAGATGGCACAACCATGGATTACTGGTTTCTTTAATATAGATATTCCTGAGCTAATACCGATTTGTCTAGGATAGAAATTGAAATCCTCCCTGCCCAATTAGCACAAATTGCATAAGCAGTTTACCCAACAAGAGTTGAACTAGGCATGGGACGAGGAGAGAGATCCGTGCGCTTAGGTTCGGATCACACATCCCCTTTGCATGCTCGCGGATAAACCCCGAGGGCGAGCTACGGGAAAATACCATGTGCCTAATACTAATAGAAGTTACTTATGGGAATGCCCGGAGAGCGCTCTTTACAAAAGGTATCACCCACAGCAGAGGAAACACCGGTTTAAGCTCCTTTAGTTGCAGAGTCCCTAGCAACAGGAGGTGCAGCTTCGTCACCAGCATCAGTAGCAAGGGCAAACAAAACCCCGGAGAGGTAGAGGTGGGAAAAAAAGCACTATTTGCACTAATTGAACCATCTTCAGATCGAGACCGAGTAGGCTTAAAAGCAAAGGCATAGACAGGAGGGGTAGAAGGAACAGTTACAAAACGAGATCGATACCCAGTTACTCCGGTTCAAGTTCCATGACCATAGCTGGCATCATAGCCCACAGATCCATCAGTTACAGAGAAAGTAGTTGATCCAAATCAAATACCAGTTATTTATACAGTTGAAGCAGCACTCCCAGCAGCTTACTTAGTTTTCAGCGATATTGTACGTACCTCCTTAGACTTCTAAAGGACCATCATAGCTTAAGGAGGCATAATCGCAGTCCACCAAAACGGATTGCACCTTATTCCATCAAAGGAGAAACTACTACCCGAACAAAATATCCGATTCTAATAGTTACGCTGGCACCCGAATATAATTGGATGGAAGCCACTCAGCACCCCAGACTAAATAATAGAGCAAATCCGCATCCTTTCAGTTTTGCCTAAATGTTCAGAAGCTAGGTGGGCAATAATTATATATATAGATTAGGTCATGTAGTTAGGCAGATCTAGGAGCATTTCGTTTCGTTCGATGAAAAGCGTTCAGTCTCAAGGCTTGATTCGTTGATTGGACCTATTTATGACCATTGACCTATTTACCGGCTACCCCTGGTTGTTGTGTCGTGGAAAGATCTAGAAGATCTGGATCAACCTTAGTGAGCTTCTCTATAAACGTAATTAAGTGAAATGATTGTGGTGAGGATGCTGGGTCACCTGGGTAAACAACTACTAAGGGTGCTTCGTAGGGTCATTCGCCGATTCTGGCGCGGGGTCTCCATCTCAACCCGGAGAACGAACTCGAACTGAATCTTCATATTATGTTGGTAACTTAATCTACTCCATAAGATTCCGGGCCAACAAATGGAACTGGGGTGGGCTCCGGCTTTTGCACGAAAGTATCTGAATAATCTGGGTATTTATCTGCTTTCTCCCCCACCCTTACGCTTGCTACTTATGACTATGCTCTTGCCCTCTGACCCTGCTGCTCCCACCTGTGTCTATCCTTTTGCTTCCTATGCTGTTGGCTGTGATGCCTTTGTCTCTGCAGGTTTCGTATCTATATTAGCTACTGAAGAATCTTTGTCTACTACACCTACTACTTAATATGAAGAAACCTGCTGGTTAATTGGCATGGGATCTATAACAGGAAGGTACGCTAGGCGAGGTGATGAAAGTGCAGATTGAGTTACGGATCTAGAGCCGGCCCCCTCCTCCTCCACCATAGTGGGGGAACCAGAGCCCGGCTTACTACCACCCGCCCGAGACGTAGATAGGCGTCGTGGTTCAAACGAATAACTAGAATCTATCCTCGGCTTAGCCCGAAGCTCCCTTATTCCCCCTATAGTTATGCACATAAATGGCTCATAGCGATGAATGGAGTTATTCCCCAACGTTGAGGGAAGACTATATTGTCACACATTACTTATGAGTAGTATGAGATCTATTATGAACACTAACTAAGCATGTTGTACTTCCAGCTAATTCCATGGGAATTAGACTCTTAGTTTTCATAACCTCTTGCTTTATTAGATAGAGCTAGTACATACATTAAAGCAAACGTAATCAATGAAGAGTGGTCTAATCACAGTCAACATATAACCAATCATTATGGAACAGTGATTACTCATATTACTCAGATCATGTATGGAGAAAGCAATGTGTGTCATAGAGATCATCTTACTAGTATAGCTAATCATATCAGAATAACACATATCCATAAGAGTGATAGTACGGGCTATGTAACTAATACTAAATAGGTAACAATGGGATTCAATTACCTGAAAGCTTATAGGTTGATACGGGTAAAACAGAGATCTATGTGGAATAGAAGCTGATAAACTAAATCATAATGAATAGGTGATACGAGTAAGTATCCATATTTTACATATATAACAGAGCATAGTGAAAGCTATAGACCCGTAATGATACTCCTTTTACATAGTTCATTGATTGCAAGCAGTGGATTCAAGCTAATCTAAGCATTACAAGCACGAGATAACAAGCAAGAAGCTATCAGTAAGATTATTATAGTTGCCTTGTTATGGAATTAGTACTAAAACAGTGTTCATTAATAAATAGTGTTCAGATCAATACTATGATTACACTAGTAATGATTAAGCTCATATTAGATAGTATGGATTCCATTGAATAGGGTGTGATTAAGGTTTCACTACTTTTGCTTATAAAGGTAACACTACTAGTAATAGCATAGATCATCATAAGTTACCATATCATATTACTACAACCAAGTTATTACTGATACTTATGTGCTATGTAGAAGCTCTGGATACGTATTGGTTATGTAGTCTCTATTACTGAGATAACGTGGTTCGGCATATCTATGTGATTAAGCTAATGTGAATAGACCGTAATAATACCTGTTTTACAACATTGGTCTAAGCTTCATAGTAATGTTCTTTTTTTTATGGAAATGCTGATTACACACTAATTAGATAGAATAGTAATGGTAATTGAGCCAATCAACCTAGTATAAGCCTTATGTGATAAGAGCTAGCTTATCAATTACAATACCGTAATTAACTAAGAGTAAACCGAATCAATGGTATTGCTCGATGTGTCTTATACAATGACTAGTACTTACTAGATTACACAGAGCTTATGATTCCAGTTACATAACACATTGCACAAACTAAGCTTGTTCATCACTATTAGATGAGTGGTACTTGTTTGATTAGGCAACTATGGACATCTTTCCACTTATAAGCAATGACATAAACTATGAGTAACACAGAGATTGATCATACTTAACAAGAGCATATCCATAATAATGAACACACACAGCTTACACAGATATGGTAATGTAAACTGTACAGTTAAGGTATGAGCTTTAGTTATGAGTATTACATAGTTATAACATCTCTATAATAATGTTGTTTTTATTACAAGCATGAATGAGTGCCATGTATTCTATGAACTATTCAGCACATGTAACTAATACAAGGTAAAGTATAGTTAATTACGGGAATAGCTAGGTGATAACAGTGCTTGTTACATTGATCACTAGTAGCTTAAGCATGCAATGGAACAGATTAGCTATGAAAGCTTACTAACTCCACATATTAGGGATAATACTTATGTGATAAGTACTGAACAACTTATACTAGTCATATCTTATGGATATCCTTATAACAGATCAGAGCTTAAGTATAATAATTATGCTTACTTTACCCTTGTTTCTTATAAGCAGATTGTCGAATAAGACTATTCTATATATACCATTGCTTTTATTATGCTAGTAAGAGGTTAGAGCTTTAACTATAAACATTATAGGAATATCACTTAGTATGAGTCATTGCTTGTAAGCTCACTACTTACATTACCCTTGTTATCTTGGAGACATGGTTCAGAGCTTCTTGTGACAGTAATTGGGTCTATATTACTAGTAAGCTTATGGTACTTACAACGTAGATAAAGGACATAGTTAAGCTTAGGGTGATCGATGAATGATTAGGCATATACTTTATATAAGTGTAATGGAACAAGCTTATACGGGAATAACACTCAGTCATAAGCATTATATGTATGATCAGTGTTGCCATAATGTAACCCGAACCCAATACATTCCCTTATATAAAGCAAGCAGATGATAAAAACCCATTACCTGCGTAAACATAGTGCTTATTATAACTCCATATTCAAATGGTTATGATTACTTGTCCTATCTATTAAGAAAGGTTACTTAGGGTTCTATTTAGCTTATAGAGTTCAATACGATGAAACCTATACATTACTATAACATAGGTAATATAAATGAACGTTGTATCAACATAATGTACAGTATTACTCTTGCTTATAACGTTTCAACATTTACTATGATTACCCTTATTCTAGTACAGTAATACCTGCTTTGTTCATCTCTATTTACCAGTATGTTAGCTCATACCTTACTTAAAGCTATACCCCAGGAATATAGAAAACATCATAATTAGGGAAACAGTGTAGTATCCAGCTGAATGGTAATGCTTGGTTATTAATTGAAAAGGATACCCTATGGAAACAATGATTACACGCTATGTATGTTACAGCGGATCTGTTCATTACGGTAATACTTGAGCTCCATATATGATTGAAATCATTATGCTTACTTACAGCTAATATAGAGTAGAGTTAGATCATGTATTACAATGGTGTCATAAGCAGTATCATAAGTTGTACATGTTCCAAATTAGTAACACTATTCATTACTCTTATTAAGGAAGCTTGATTAACTAACAACAAGGGTAATCACTTACTATGAACAAGCTCTTTGATCTATAAAGCTTATACAAATACTTGTATTCACCTTTGTTCATTATACAAGCTATATCATCTTGTTTGATTCAATCGTATTACTTCATCACAATTAACATTAGATACGATCTTGTACACAGTATCAGAGCTAAGACAACTTAGTAATAGCACGTACAGCTCTTAGTATCACCATTTAAGCGTAATCACTAGTATGAACTCACTATGAATACCATAGATCTGTAATAGCAAAGCTTGTATAATACATAGTAAGTAGAGTACAATGGTATCAACTATGACATCTATCTCCATCCCACAACTTTTGTACCAATTTGATGCGATCCGAAAGCGTTAAACTCATGCTCTTTTGAATGCTTTCAAATATTGAAAACGATCCAGCAACTTAGCTGTCTGTGCAACTTCCATTAATCCAGTAGGCAGGCATCTAAAGGTCGTAGCAATGCTGTCTTAATTAATCAATGCGTATCTGGGGGTTAAGCCCGGCCCGACAAGAGAAGGATAGTGCTGCGACCACTCACTCACTAAGCATTCCTGCCTGAAGCAAGAGGGGGCATCCATCACTAAGTTGGTTGGGTAAGTGAGGGGGTAAATAGAGGTTTGTAAAGAGAACAGGGTTAAAAGGTGGTAACACTTAAGTAATGCAAGTAGGGTAAAGGTGAATAGCAAGAGTGCCTAGAGATCAAAGACTTCGTTTCAAAGTATATCATCATGCATTCAAACCTCATCCAGCTTTTCATTTTCACTCTTAGGCTATTGTTAAATTACTTAGGCTATTGTTAAATGAAAATTAGATGAGCGTGGTTCATTTGCATTGTACCCATCTTAGGGTTTGGTAACTTATGAACAGGATGAAATTGAAAGATCTTTGTTTCTGGTCAAGTAATCAAAATGTGTGCATGGATAGACTAGACAAATTTGATGAAATTAACCTTTTAGAAGGGGTCTGGTGAAGAGAGAATGTAGTGGTTCGCATCAATGTGAATGTGAGCGTTCCTGGTTCGGTGCATCAATTGGTTTAAGGTCCGTTATCGCTTACACCTCCGGATTGGGTCTTCGACCCCGGCCGTCGGGATTGATCTCGACTCGACATGAGATCCTAGGCGCTGCTATTAAGAAAGACTTTGAAAGGTAGATTGAGTGCTCTCCCACGGGCGTCGCCCCCACCCCCTCTATAACAGCTATGGATAGGGATGGTTCGCCCCCTACCGATATACTGGCCGCCTAGGGGCGCATAAATGACCTTTTGTCGATCCCCTCTCCCGCCATTCTAGAGTAGGGGCTAACCGGAGAGGCCCTTACAACCGGCCCTCTCCACATATTGGTCCTAACAACCGGAAAAGCTTATTCTCTCCCCCCTCTCCCTAAACAAGCTATTCTTCTCTGATCCGGTGGTTGGTTGAGCCGGTCATTCATTCGGATGATCTATCTTTCATAGTCATTCATCCTCCTTTCATCTATCTCTCAATTCCTCCTCTGTTTGCCCCATCGTTCAGACCGAAGTTAAGGAGGTAAGACTGGACCTATCGCTCAGACCGGAGCTGGGCTCACCCACGAATTACTTCCTGTAACGAGAAAACCCAAGTGGCAGAAACAAGAACATCAAGGAAAATCCAGTAGCAGTAATATCAAGGAACATCCAGTGTCAGAAACAATACGGGGAGGAACCAACCTCTCGATGGTCGCATCAAGCCTTATTGATGGATAGTTCAATAACAAATTGATCTAAGCTTCCCGGATCGATGTCGGGACCAACCGATCGATCTAAGCTTCCTGGATCGATGTAGTTATCAGGGAATGCCTCCTGGCAAAAGCATCCATCCGAAGGAA
>Ga0233342_1000434_pt1 | contig 10530 bp, 6 predicted proteins | sample GEONDECOMP273_FD_180706 | JGI IMG/M metagenome (GOLD analysis project Ga0233342, IMG submission 180706) | Leaf litter microbial communities from Shasta-Trinity National Forest, California, United States - GEON-DECOMP-273 | ecosystem: Environmental > Terrestrial > Plant litter > Unclassified...
TCCCCGGTCTGGACTAGTGGGAATCGGACCTACCTCCACATGCTGGGGGAATATGAGGCTCCCGGCATAAAGTGAATCAAAACCATTCATCGAGTAACATAATTAATTCATCATTGAACCTCGCTTCAAATGTCACTACCGGCGGATGTACAATAATGTGTCTGTCTGTTGCATGATAAATCCTATCCTATACAGGAGCATCATAAGCATAGTTGATTCGTGCCTTAAATCCAATTGCCGCCCCCCCTACTGCTGCTGATTTTGCTGGTAATACTTATCTTTCCTCCCTCTCCCTTACCTTCCTTATACTGAGTATAAATATAGGGTGTTACGCTAACGCTTAGTTTATACCGCCTACTTTTACTTATACTTTAAGATAGGTTACGCGCTACCGCTCTGTTTTTACATATTATATATTATATAAAGTGGTGTGGTAAGGGTCGCACTACTTACTACCAGCAAGGGGTGGGGGTATAGCACGTTAAGTATGCCTACGGGAGGTAGGTAGGCTAGGTATGATGCGTAGCTCAGTAGTAGCTAGTAGGAATGCATGCATGAGTGCCTCTTACTTACCTTACGAGCATGCCACTTACCAATACAGGCTATTTGTTTGTGGAGCTGTTTCGTGTGTATGGTGGAACACCTATTTTGGAAGATGTGGCTACCAACGGTTTTCTCGTAAGAAGTAATCAAGTGATTAATCATATAAAATAAATTTAGCAATACCAACCCTACCTTCCTTATCATCCCGACCCCGCTACCTGGCAAGAAAGAAGGCCATTCCCGCCTTAGCTCAGCCTGCCTATATATCCCCCGCCTGCCGGGTAACGGTCCGTCATGGTCCGTATCTGACCTGCCTGAGTCTTACATTTGGCCCTTCGGGCAGACGCCCTTCTATTTATTCTCCCGAGAGAGGGGTAGTCTTAAGAGTGGGAATAAACTAGAGTAACAGATGCAGATCGAGATCGAAGAGCGGAGCCAATAGTTGTAGTTTTCACCTTTATTAGGCAAAACGGGTGGTTTTAACTAACTAAATAGGCGGCTCTGTCTTCTCTGCCAGCTTAGGTGCTGCTGGTGATGAAAGGTAAACAACCGGATCAGGAACTGGTGAAATGGCCCTGGTGTATTTTGATAACTTGTGCGCCAAGGTACGGAGAACCTTTGGAGTTGTACCAATAATGACCGTTGGTTGAGTTTTAGTTCTGTGGATGGGAATGCACTTACGGCTAATAAGCTTGGGGTTTAACCTATAGAAGCAGACCCTTCCATCCAATGGTATTGCCATGTGGCAAGCCCCACAAGGCCAATAAAGCCTAAAGTGAAAATAAAAGAAGAATAATAAAACGAAAAAAGGTGCGTAGCGCTTGTCCTTCCGAGGGCAAGGAATAAAGATAGAAATAAAGGCATCCCGAGAGTAGTTACTTAACTGAAAACCTATCGAAGATTAAAATACTCCTACGAACCGAGCCCAGATAGGGAAGAGTACAGAACAGACATGAACCACCCGGTTCTCTACCCTCGTTAGCATCCATTTCAAGTCCTTTCACCCAAGGCTCGGTAATGCTCGCAAGCTTAGGTCCGGAAAGTGGGTGAGCAAAGCAGGCAGGCATGGGATAGCCTCCCTTTCTTTTCTGCTTCCCGAGCCCGTGCCCTATTAGAATTAAAATCTATTGGTCATTATTTACCCGAGGTTTAAAATGTGGTAATGATTTAGGTTTTAAATCAAGCTAAGGCTTGGAAGGAAATAAAGACCTGACGGTAGCACGCGGAAAAGGCTTGCCAAAGGGAGAGACTGCTAATGGTGGAAATCTTAGAGAGAGAATGTTAACCATATAACTGAAAAGATAACACTTGAGTTACTTTAAAAATAATCACTATTTATTTTCCCATTTAAAGTCCTTTTAGTAGCCGGGGGTTATCGCCTGACCAACTGACCAGGCGGAGCTTTCACTACCGAATAGCGCATTGACCGTTACGGATTGAAAGAGGCCTTCTCTCTGGCTATTGGCGGACCGGCTAGCAATGGTACCTCCTGGCTGGGCACTCACTGACTGACTTACGGCAGACTACTTACTTATTGGTTGGCAATGATTATGGTAAATAATATGGTAGGTTCATCCAACCCCCTAAAAAATAGGTTTCATTTATCCTCAACAACATAAAATTATCTGAAGTTTTAATATTGTAAACAACCAAACAGGGTAGGGTGCCTGCCCCGACTGAACCTGAGGCATTTCTTTATCAATGTCTGGTGGGTGTAATAAATAAAGTAGTATAGTGTACTACATGAACTTCTCTTAATGCATGGGGACTAAGAAGTCGTCTATTAAAGGCGCCCCCATTGGACTTACTCTAAGGCTAGTAGTTTACTAAAGGAGTTGGACTAAAGGAAAGCAAAGGGTAGAGCTTATGGAAACAACTATAGTAGTTCTTAACTACGGCTGTAAATATGCGATCTCGTATATCTATGTATTGATTTTGAGATCTTTAGTAATAAGTATACATTTAAACTATTGGGACTCAGAGTTCACTACAGCTAATTATTATAACTAGTTGTACTGAAGATTGATTGCACAACAACTATATTATTGGTTTTAGATATAACTAATTTCTAACACAACCTAAGCCAGTGTAGTTCCTCCTCTTTTTGTGCTATAGCTCGGTTAAATCTGGTTCTAAACTAGCTGATAGAGATAACATGTATTTAAAAATACTGAACCTTAGCTGTACTTATCAGATAAGCTTACTTCTCAGAGCTCTAGCGAAGAAGCTAGAATAAGGTAAGGTCAAGTCCATACCACTGGTGTACCATGAGCTACAGCGAATAAGCTTCTTGTTGTTTCCATTGAAATAAATAGGCACTATAAGTTCCATTGTATAGAACTTATATGCTAACTTAAATAAAATACTAGCCTAGTCGTCATTGCCTTAGTCCCACACTTGCCATAGAGTTCAAGCCAACTAGAACTATAGACTTCCAGTTGTGTCCATTATTATAAATAAGGAAAGAGGCCTTACTTATAGAGCTATAGCAAAGAAGCTTTTTTTTATCCTTTGGCAAAATGAAACTCACCCGAGAAGGTACGAGGAGGGTGAGGCCCTTCGGGTCGTAGAGATGCAATTAATTAGAATAACTACTAGCTTTAGTCTGTAACTGTAGAGTAGTACTCCATCAATATAAACTTACACATCTTTTACTCTTATAGTTGGGTGGATCTTATACTTAATAACCAATCTCAATTGAATAGGCGACCAAACCATATCTGGCCTACCCATAAATTCCCAAGACTTATTGGGACTGTGCACCCCCCCCCCCAAAAAAACAAATTTTAAAATTTTCATTTTAAAAAATAACCGTGAATAGATTGACACAACCTTGTTCTATGGTGGAAGTAATAGTATAAGGTATGTCGCCACTTTACAAGTGGAAGGTCTACAAGGCTGGCTATCTGACTTTCTCATTCCCTGCATATCCTGAAGACCACCAACACTTTTGTATTGAGACTGAACACGCGACACAAGATACCATACCCATCCTTGGCACGGAGTGGGTTACCGGGCCACCACTGCTTGTTCTTGATCGGAGTGGACAACCACCAGAGTTTATATAACCACTATTCTGTATAATAATCAAGCCGGTAGTCAATAAGCACCACTAATTATTCATCAAGGCATGAGTGGGTAAACAAAAGTGCCTACTCATGTCAGAGAGACACAACCAACCTTCCTGGTCACGTCCCACCTTGCTTAATCATGATTTTGTAATGATTAAGGGGTAATCCGAGGGGAGGTTTTACTTATTTGGATTACCATTCCGGAAAGGAAGGTTAGCGTTAGCAAGAGAACCCATTCCTTATCCATATATGTGTTTGTTTATCCAGAGATAGATATAGATATGCGAAGGGAGATTAGACAAAACTAAGGGTAGCCTATTACTTATTAGTATCTGGTAGGTGGGAAGAATCACTGAGCTAAGATAGGTGGAAGGCCTGAGGGGAGCTATGGTGATAAGGCAGGAATGATTCCAAGGTAGGTGAGTTAGGGTAGGTGATAGGGCAGACTTGAACTCAAGCTAGGTAGGAATTGGTGGACTTGTGACCAGGTGAGTGATGGATGGTAGGTGGGATGGTAACCTATACTCACTCGGTAGGTGGAACGGGTACCTCAGGGTAGCCCATTATTATATATATGAGTCGCTGGTTCCAGGACCTTTACTTTATAAGCCCGTAAAGGCTTTGATTGAATCTAAGCTTTTTTTAAGGCATGGTTAGGGGGGAAGGAATAGAAAGGGAGATAACGTAACACTTAGCTAACGGCGTGACCCTTCGTTCTATCCTTTGGCTGGTCTTATTTATTTTTACCAGCTGGAGGTCCTTCTCTTACCTTACTAAGGCCCCAGGGAACAAATGTACGCTTCAAATCCCCCAGGAAAAAAGAGATATAAATACAGGGATCAAAACAAGAGAAATACAGGCAGATCAACACGGAAAAGTATACCCTATTGTCCAATATGAAACAAATCAAAATACACAGGGAATTCAATAGGATAATTGCCATCAATTCACTAATAAAACAACTTCAAAACACAACAACAATGTTTCTGGTCGGGATTATGACAGTATCTTCCCAGTCTCAATCAGTCTCATTTCCAATCTACCTATTTGAACTAAGGCTAATTTTTTTATAAAACTACCAAGAATAAAAAGAGGAAATCCAAAACAAAATATATCTATTATCAATTTGATAACACATGTTTCAGTCAAATAGCCAGTTGGGGCTAGGCTATAGGAAGGATGCTCTTTATTATAATAAGGATCATGTGGAGGTGGCTCTGTCTTAACCGTATGGGGGACATCGTAGTTAGTAAAAAAGGCATATATAGCCTCAACAGGATCACCCTCTTCCTAGTGTGGTCAAAGAGTAATAGGATGAAATAAAGGTGGAGGCAATAGAGGAGAAGATAATCATTTGGCCTTGGGATCATAAGACTCCTTGGTGTTAATGTTAGTCTACATTGCTTTGTAAAATGAAGTGAAAAAATTACCACACGTGACTTATCATCATCAAAGAGAGGCATGGAAGGATGAAAAAAGGGGAATAAATACATGCGAGGTGGGTCTTCTGGCAAGATCTGAAAGGGGTATATAGGCATGCAACGAGTGTCACTCGGTGTGGGATATGCAAGGTTAATGGAGGTTACACGCTTACCGCGGAAACAGCGAGCAAATCATAATGAATAGCTTATGCGGAAACCGTTGCGTGACGGGCGCTTCCTAGGGGGGTTATATGCTCAGGGCTGCTTGGTCGATCCAGCTTTCGCTTCCTCTCATGAATGACCTCGGCTATCTTCTGCAGGACCTTAGGGAACATCTCCCACGTCTGTACGAAAGCTTGCTTAGAGGATACTTGGTGGAACGTATGCTTGGTTAGGAGCGACTCAGGGGCCATCCCCTCCTTTGTCGGGAAAGAGCGTAGCACCTTCGCTCTACACCGGTTCATCGCTGAGCTTGTGGCTTATCCTTGCAAAAATGCCCTTCCTCTCTCTTCCGTCCCTTGAGAATTCAATCTGCTGAACCGACTTGCCGAGAAGATGAACGCTTGACGGTTCGTTCGCTCGAGACCAAGAGTTCGCTACACCCGGGTTTGCTTAGGGCCGATATGGTATCAGTGCATATCCGATACCTCACTCCCTATCCGATCCCAATCGATCCTGTTCAAACCTATCCTCAGCGGCACGAAGGGGAGAGGCACTTCTTACCGGAAGAGAGTAGGCAGGCCGGACCTGGAAAGAAGAGGGTCAGGCCGGAAGAAGAGAGATAGGGAGAATATACCGAAGGTGCCGGGTCAGGTCCGAAAGATAGAGTGCTTTTTCTTTTTTACTGACTGCTGGTGTCGCTAAAGCTGAAAGCGTAGATCAGTGAAAGTGTGAGAGCGGATTTATATATAAAGCCTGGTGAAGCGCTAAAGCTGAACTGGTGAAACGGAAAGTGTATGCTTAAATGTTAGTTATAATGAAGCCTAGTGAAAGTGTGAGAATCGGTGTGTTGACTGGTGAAGCGAAAGCTAAAATAGAAAAAGAAGCCTACTATCCCCAATTCGCTTGGTAGATAAGAAGGAGTTAAGAGGATAAGGTCAAGGGCAAAGATAAGGTAAGGTCCTGGAAGACCGAAAGTGAATAGATATAATTCAGGTAAGGGTATTATAGCAGTCGGAACCACTGCATACATCTTTTAGACGGACGCTTAACAACACCGATACAAATGTGCCGTGTGTCTGCCTCATGGTAACCGAGGTGAGTTCTCCCCGCCCGTGACGTATAGACTCATGGCGAAGAAGCCGACTGACTCATCTCACGGTTATCCACTTGCCTTTTGTCGCTAAAGCTACGGGCTGGCTCTACTTAGTCACTTTGACCTGGTGCCGACCTGGACCTGTGCCCTAAGGGTGGGGTATCCCCCCGTCCGTTAGGTCGAAGCGCTTTCATCGGTGGGAAGAGAATGTAGTTGGTCATTGTCGCTCTGTTATCCGGTAGTAGTCCCTTATTGGTCGGTGAATAGGGCAAGTGCCTTATCTATTCTAATATATTAGCGGTATGCGTGCTTTATTCCTTCCTTATTTTTTACACCTCCAATAAATCTTTAGAGTACTCTAATTTCTTTTTTTGAGGGGGTGAGGTTGAGATCACCATTACTTACACATATTTGGGGGTTCAGTTATTTGGCCCTAGCTCCACTATGAGGCTTTATTCCCAGCCCCCACTAAGTAAGGGGTATGCATCCTTCTCCATATTAGAGTGAATGTTTCCAAATGCATTTTTCATACATCCCAACGAAGTTGTTCCTCTTTGACACCATCATTAAACCCACCGTTCTATATGTGGCTGAGATATGGGAGCATAGTTTTACTTCAGTAGATTGGTCTTGCGTTGAGAGAGTTCAGCATATCATGCTCCAGCATATGATGCGATGCAAAGGGATAGTATCCCAGGCTATTGTCTAGGGCCTAGGCCGAGTTCGGGGCTCATCCTTTATGCTTGGAGAACATTTCCAGACTCATCTTTTTTCTGCATAGTGTCTGCACCTTGGGGGATTCTGCACATGAAATACACCCCTCTCCTTTTAGTCGAGTAGCTCCGGTTGGGTGGGAATAGATAAATAAAAGTATTGCTCTTTTATTCTCTGAGGGGGTTGGCTTCTTGGGATTTTCTGAGTGCAAACAAACAACACTGGTTCTCTAAGGCCACCTCACTCCTTTAGTCTATTGGCATATCTATATAGTGTATCCCTCCTTTTAGTTACTCTCTGGATGCCCCCCAAATTTGAGATAAACATGCATATCCTTCCCCAAAAATTTGAGATAAACATGCATATCCTTCCCCAAAAATTTGAGATAAACATGGTAGTCAAGGACGACATCTATCGGAGGTACATCCAAAGCACTTGGATCTCCCCCCCCCTTATACTCTCACACCAAGATGGCCTTTTATTATGAGCACTTCATGCAATTGTAGGACGGTCTCATTGTCCTTCTTGACTACATTTTACACCATTAGGTTCATGGGTCAGGATCCCACTCCACTAGTTGCGGGTTTGCTCACATCACCTACGAATAAAGACAAAGCACCATATCCTAAGGTCCTAGAGGATTTGCCAGCTATGCTATCTCCAATAGATTGAGTCTGAGAAACATTTTGTCTTTAAGGGCACTAGATACTATGAGATTCAAGGGAGGTTTCATTGCTTGTTCTATGACTCAGGTGGTTCCCTGTGACCTTTCACTACCCTAAGCAAAGATGCCTAGCCTTATATGTCTAGGTGGCAATTATCCACAAGCAAGAGACTTTGCCCCTCCAGGCCCAGTTCCATTAGGCTCGTTATTTCTTTCTTTCAACGTATCTTTGCTAGTGGAGACACTAAGCCCTAGGATGATTCCCACACCCGTGCTATGACATAGTGTTATAACTACGTTTGTATGTATAGTATGATCTCCATTACTAATCTAATGATATCGATAGGGTTGTACTCTGCATGACCTATGAACAAGGGATACAAGTATGTAGCTTATCTTGGTAGTTATGATCTTATAACCCACTTGCTGGGATTAAATTAGCTTGTAGTTATGGGAATGATTGGGCTCCATTAAACATGATATGAGTTCTATGTTAGTGTTATCACATAGAAGTAATAAGCCATGAATATTATGGAGATTACTACGCTTATGATGTTCCTGTATTAGGATAGGGCTATGGTTCTAATTAGAAACATATTGGAATAGTATAATCACCATTGCTTAGAATGAATGCCATATCTGTTCTCTTCATCTTTACAACCTATCGTAGTTAGCAGATTGGTGACCCTTACTCACCAAGGTTCGACGTTTAACCTCATACTACTACTCGGGGTTGAAGCTCAATATCATATGTTAGTATATCAATGGGAATCATAGGTAATATAAAGGTAATACTACTACAGATATGCCTAATTTGTCCACTATCATTTAGAGGTAGCCCGTTGAGCAAAGGGAATAAGGGATCACGTATTGAATGCATAGTACAAATGGCATAGGACTTAACTATACAAGCTCATAGGGTAATAAAGCACAGTGTTATGTTCACTACCTATTAGAGAAGTAATACCATGGTGTTCTAACCTGTATAGAGTAATATGAATTATTAGATTAGGTCACTTCTATCCATACTGGTTCAAGCTTAGTTAAAGGTTATAGATCTGTATATTTGTATAACTATTATGTAAGGGTATATACACTATATTAAAGCCCTTATAATTAAGTGTATAACTCCACTCCTTATCACTTCTCATAAGCTCCTATTACTGGTATTAGCTTATTAGGGTGGGTAATAATAGTCTGACCCTGGCCTTCCTTAAAGTGGTAAATTAAGTAACAAAAGGTGGGCTATATTGCCATTACTTTTCTATGCTTACTTGATGAAAGGAAGTGGAGTGAATGGGTTGCACAGGAAAGAAAGGCTCCGCCCCGTACAAACCGAATTCTTCTTATTAAAATGCGCGTTTCAGAGCGTTTTGGAGTTCCAACCCTTGACTTTAGGATGAAGGCGCTCATGGAACTGGAATTTCCCACTCACTTTTAAAAGCGTTTGAACTTAAATAGAAAGTCATACAATTATGAGTACTTCCTTTGCTAGGGATTCATCTGCCTGCTTGTCCTGGATCTGCTGTTGGATCTACCACCTATTTCCACCTTTTCAATCGTGAATTTCCCACTTGGATAGGCCACCCTTTCACTAGCGAATTTACCACCTTGATCAGGTGGTCCAATAGGTCTTGCCCTTCATACCCTTCATAGGCCACTTTTTATTACTTACTTAATTTATCCAATTGAAATACGTGATAGGCTGGTTGAGCTTGCTGATATGGTTGGATGGGCAACGCCATCTTTACCTCATCCATGTAAGGCTTATAGGATTGGGAGTCTTGCTTGTTTTGGTGCTGGGACTGCTTACTTTAAGTTATCGGCTTGTTCAAATGGGTCCTTCCAGAAGCCCCTGCCCAGAAGCATTGTGAGAATTGCCTGAAGTCCCACGACGGAATAAGCCTGTCCAATAACATTGGAAGAAGAGAAGAGCCTTAAGCAAGTCCTGGAGCCTTCTTTTTCAAATAACCTGAAAAGTAGCTCGCTTGGATTGGAGTCTTTTTAGATATGGTCCTCCTAGAAGCAAGCAAGCCTTATGTAAACAATCATTAGTTACCACCTGCCCTATATGGTTTCGGGGCGCTAACAGAAATAACTCGTCCTTTCGCCGGGGAACTATATCACCCCAGGTACCCGGATTGCCTTAACACCTTACTTAGAGGAAGGAACCGGGCACCCTGCATGAAATCAGCGAGTTGCCCATATACAAATTATAGTTAGGGACCCCAGCCAGCATGGAGCAATATGTCTATGAATCCGTACAAACCAAATTTATTCTTTATAAAATATGCGTTTGGATACGTTTTTAGGATCGACCGAAACCACCCAACCTGGTACCTCATATGGCTGGGGATCTTCGCTTCGCTCAGGCTCACTGCTTTAGATTTAGATATGGGGCCTTATTTTATTTATCCATGAATACCTATTTTATTTTTATTTATATATGTAATTTCGGGCGGGATATAATTTAGAACAAACCCTGGCTGGTTGTTGGGGCAATTATTTATTGGGGCCTCTCTTTTGGTTCTTCCTCTCTCCTTTGGTTCTTCCTCTTGGGCACCTCACCTTTTTTTAGTATGCGATGGCAGGCATTATTGGCAGGCATTATTCTGTCTGAATAACCTTATTTCTATGGCTATTATTTTTAATCCTACGGGGTAGTGCCTGTTTCAGATGGGAATCCTATTTATTGCTGTGCACCTTCTTATGGCTATGATTTAGATAAATACCTCACACGATACGTAAGACCCTTACAGTGCTACAAGGTTGAATCCTGACAAAGAAATCCCTTCCCTTTGTGTAAGACCCCCCCTTTTTGTGGGTGGATTCAAGGACGCAGTCTTTACTCTACTTATTATT
>Ga0233342_1000435_pt1 | contig 10502 bp, 7 predicted proteins | sample GEONDECOMP273_FD_180706 | JGI IMG/M metagenome (GOLD analysis project Ga0233342, IMG submission 180706) | Leaf litter microbial communities from Shasta-Trinity National Forest, California, United States - GEON-DECOMP-273 | ecosystem: Environmental > Terrestrial > Plant litter > Unclassified...
AGGGTCGTTGGGATCAAACTCCGAGGAAGGAAAAAGGCCCTATCTATAGAGGATAGTTGGTCATTGGTTTTTTGAGTCCCCAGATAATGAGGCACATCAACCTTTTCATAAATAAAAGCGTGTATCCCTGACTATTAATAATAAGAATCAAGCATATATTAATAATAATAATACAGCATCATGATCACCTACAACTAAAGAAGAATACTACGTTATAAATATAAATATAAATATCATAATATTACAGCTATAATGGGACCCCCTATCCCATCCCTCCTGCGTCGGTCGAGTGGGGGTGAGTTTACGAACCCTAAAGACCGTTAGGGCCGCCATCGGGTTCGTATCCTCACCCCGTCAACCAAAGGGAGAGCGTTCTATCCGAAGCCCCCAACAGAATAAATATGAAGAATCAGGAACCCCCCAACGGAATAATTGGAATAATGCCAAAATGGTAAACCCCAGAATCGGAGTCAGATGGAACCCCAACAGAAAGGGAATAAGAGAGGAAAGCCAAGGAAGCCAATAAAGCAAAGAAGGATAAGAACCAGAGATACAAGCCAATAAATACTATAAACGAAGCTAACAAGGAGAACAATGCAATAAGCAATAATAATAATAATAAGCAAGATACAAGCCAATCCCCAGAGAGACGGGAGCCTGGAAGACTGGAAAGGAGCCAAGAAGGCCGGCAGCCAGGAATAAGGGAAACAGAGAATAAAGCAATCCCCGTCATAAGGCCCAGAAAGAGACCATCCCCAGACCTATAGGGTCAGAAGAAAATACAAAACAAGATAAGATAAGATAAGATAAGAGACCACCTGCCCAGAACGGATATAAAGGCAGCCAGGAAGCCCTTCAAGGAAGAAGATAAGAACCAGCAAGCAAGATAATAAAGGGTCAAGCAAGTTACGAAAGGGTTGTAAAGCGACTTGTCTTTGGAGAATGTCAATCTGTATTATTTTGGTTATATGTCCTTATGGGGCATTCCTAAATAAGGAGGGCATTCTAAAAAGGAAAATGATGACCGGAGCTATTTACGTAACCACAATCATGACACATTCCGCTTAGCTTAGCGCTTTCGCCGTAGCCCATGACCTACCTTACGTAATCACCATTCATTAATGAGCCAGGAGTTCGCTGTTGAGCTGAGATGACTGAGATAAGATAGATCATAAGCGGATTCTCTGAGTTGAGTTTATAACGAGAAATGAGTTAGACGGAATTAGTTGCCCAACCTAAGATGTAGTTAGGAGCCTGCCTTATTCATGAGCCTTACCCAGATTATAATCCTCTCCTGCTGACCTTACGTAACTGCCGGCGCTACGTTCCTCCTACTACACTTAGTGGTTGATGAGCTACTCCAACTACGCTACTCATTTTTGTTGACGCTCTTCCACTTAGTTAGCGCTACGCTTCTCTTGTTCTCATGACGTGGTAACCTTCATCTCATGACTCATGACTTGGAGTGGTAACCGAGTGGTAAAATAAAATACGCTTACGCTATGCTCCTTGAGTTGAGTTATTTTCTTTAGAGAGAGGACAGGGACACACACATGCATGTGCGGCGCTTTCCTCAGACAACCAGACAACCTCTTCCTCGACGACGGGGTTCGGCTCCACCAACCAGAAGCGGTAACATATCTCCCTTGTCTTGGGATAAACCTCTTCCTCTTCGTCTTTCTATTGCGGATAAAGATAAAAAGATGGAGTTAGGCTTAGCGCCCTTAACTAAATAGAATGCTGCCCCTCATCGTTTAACACAACCTAAATCCTTTGTTCTTAGTTCCTGATCTTGAGTTGTTAGTTAGTAGTTGATTGTAAGTTGAATAAGATTGACCCACTGGAGCTGAGAAAATCATGGGAGTTAGGAGCTTCCTTATTCATGAGCTGGGTTGAGATAGATGGGAATAATATAGATGGCACATTTATTAATCCAAAAGTGCTTGTTCCGGATCGTTTTGTAACCCCCACGATATAACCTCAGAAACTCGTAGTAGGCAATCAAACAGAACAGTGCGGTTTGACCTTTTTTTATGGGTATCTCCCTATAATGGTTATTTTGTCGCTCACTTATGACTTAAGGTCTTCCTTTGCCTATTTATACCATTCAATTTTGCTTTTTAAGGTCTCTTCAATCTCTCTAGGAATCTTATGTCCCCCTTTCATTATATTGTAGGTACACATTCAGATTGGCATTCAATCTTGATCTAGCTTCCTAATTGACTTAACATGCTCTTGGTATGCTTGTATTTGTATTCGTTAGCTATTAAAATGGATCTTTTTCTATTAGTTTGGCTCCAACCTTCCTTGCAAACTTGTTGTATCATCCTAGGATATATAAAAAGGCTTATTCATCTCATACCTTGGACGATTCAACCTTTAAACCACAAGGTAGGTATAGGTATAAAACCACCCTTCTGAGGTCACTTAGGTCTCCCTTCATTGCATATTGTTATCTAATTCTATGTGGTAGATCTAGTGTTTTTATTACTTTCTGAGATACCTTTAATAACTCTCATCGTTAGCCCAAGAATCATCAGCACCTATAGCAACGCTCATCAGGGTGCGTTCTTTCCTTTCTCCTCTCTTTCATTTCCAGCACTTAGTTTTAGTTTACTCAAGGAAAATAGGAACTAACCCTAGGTTAGATTGCGTTTCCTTTGTTAATCACTTGTTGGAAACCATAATATCATTACTATAATTAACCTACATCCCTAGATAGCTAATTAAGATTCAAACCCTAACTAATCTAGAGGTCTTTAACCCTTCTCTTTCCTTCCTCCTTATGGTTCATTTTTTTTTATGGTGGTTTCCGTAGTCAAATGCTCCATGCCTTTGAGCTCTTGCTGTGCAACTATCATGCCTTCACGAGGCAGCACCGGCTTTTCAAACTTTTAGATCAGACAAAGGCATAGCTAACTAGAGCCCGGTAAGCAGAGGTTTATATAGCGGATCCCAGAGTTTACTCTCAGTTCGAGACAGTGTAGCTTGTTCATCGGGAGTTCCCCTTTACTATACTATATTTAGAGGTCCAACCGTAGTTGCCATAACAGCGTTTGCAGGGCTCACTCTCGCCACTGGAACAGCTTAAGTGCCCGCCCTAGCCTAGGATAATAAGCTGCCGTTTTACCAACAGTTTACAAGTTACCATCGATCAGGCGTGAGCGCCGAAGAATATCCCCCATCCGGCAAAGTGTAGCAGTAGCAAAACGCTCCAGCGTAAGCATCCTCAGCAGGTTCTTTTGTAGAGGCCTCCATGGTATCAGAGTCACCCACGCTTCCACGGGAGAAACTGAATAAACAAGCTCATTGACATCAGCTTGGTCAACTGGATATGAAGCCAGCTCGGATGCGGGAACAAGCTCTCCTCGATCTCGAAGTGAAATTGGATTTAGCACATATATAAGTGAAAGTTCCATATCTGGTTCCTGATGAAGATCCATATGGTGGGCTAGGGGTGGAAGAAGGAGAGAAAGACCCCGTAAAAGGTAGAAGTAAGAGGCATTGGAAGCGATGGGAGCAAAACCATCTAGAGCTCTTAGCCATCTATAGGCGCTGCTTAAGAAGAGCATTAGATCACAGCTTCCCCGCCCGCCATTAATCCGTCCAAGATAGGCTATGGCCACGTACCTATTGGAGGATAGTAGGCACCCCCGGAGGTCGAGACAGAAGTGAAAGCAGCACCAATAAAGACAAATAGAGATGCGGGTGACCCATAGCTTCCAGTGCTCGTTTCAAGTCCTATTGATTCAGAGCAAGAGTTTATTGCATAGTTCGGTCTAGATAAAAACCCAGAAGGAAAGGTGGTTTACCTCGGTGCCCAGTAATTAGTAGCAGAGTCAATTCTAGAAAGATAAAATGCCATTTTTAGAGCCATCATCTCGCCCAGCGTACTTACCTGTCCCGGCATATTTACCAGCATCTATTATTGGTTCCATATTGAAACCCCTGTTCGAGCATTTTTATGTGTTCCTGGACTTGATGTTCTTACCATCCATGTTGCTTCCAGTTATGCCCCTAGAACTGGCCAACATGAATTGGAGAACAAGACTCCCTCCTGGGCTCTCGATAAACCATAGCTATGTAAGACATCCAATAGTACACGTGCAAAGGAAGGATTACTAATCCATTTAATTGAACCCGCCATCAGTATAGGCAAAGAACACAGAGGCAAGAGCAGATCCAGATCGAGTAGTTTCACTCGGCCAACGAGTGAAAGCATCAGTTTAGAGAAAATGTCCACTTTGACCTCCCGGCTAGAGATCGAAATTGAGATCCACCAATAGCAGAGACTACAGGGGGGGCATAGGCAGGTGTAGCGAAGGCACAGGCCATACCCCTTCCGGATCGAGATTGAGACCCCGTATATTGAGGTACAGAGCCTATTGGAGAGCCGTGGCCCACTGGTGGGGAGGTTTCAAATCCGGATACAGATAAAGATCCATAGCTATCAGTGGCAGAGTCCTTTGTAGTGGATCCTTTCATTGGGGATCGAGAGCCATATGTCCAGTAGCTACGCGCAAAGGAGCCAGCAGCTACGCGTAAAGCAGGCTAATCGGTGCCAAACAGGCAGGCTAATGGACGCCCACCTAAGGGATTTATAGACCTCTGGAAATAAATAATTGTGTATGCAAAGAAGATAACAGCGGAGCTAGTTGATTGAGTGATAGATTCTACTTTTATATATCGAGATCGAAATCCAGTAGCAGTGGCTAATGCAACCAAAGAAGAGGATAAGGCAGTCCGAGAGTAAACTGAACCATATCTAGAGCCATAGCTTGTTGCTACTATAAATTATGTGACATCCACACGTTTTCCGAGAAATGATGTTTTGCCCTTTCCCTATGTCCCTAGAAGCTAGGTCTGTCGCACCTTGGTAATTGATTGGGTATACCCTCATACAGGAGCATAAGCGGAATCCCAGTAAACCTGTTTACCCCGCCCGCAGGCAGCTATTTCCACTCGATTCGCCACGGGCTCTACTGCTAGCTATGGAACTGGATCTGTTACAGGAGACTCTGGGTCAAGGGAAACCACTACCTTTGCCAGTAAAGATGAATGAATTCCGTTTTTTCCTTCGGGCCCTCTTAACTAAAGAAGTATATGTTTTCTGTCTGTGTTTGTTGAGTTGGCTTAGGGAAGGGGACCAAGGACACAACAATAAAAAAGCTTATTCGCTGGAGCTCGCTCAGGGAAATAGATTCAGAAAGATAAAACGTCTTTATGGCAATTGAAAACATATGCTAGTTTGTTCAACGTATTTATGCGAGTCCAAGTGAAACGTCAGACTATTAGTTGTAGTCAATGCACTGCCGTTCTATGAAGGCCCGGTCCGTGCACACTATGAACTAGAAGAAGCTGGCAAGCCTTTCAGTGCCTGATTCTATTTATAAAAAGCAATTACTTGGCACTAGCTTCATCACTATAAGCTGCACTGAAAGAGGAGCTTATTAATGCACCTGCCGCTGCTCCATGCCTATAGCTTATATTTCTAGCACTTACAGACACGCACTGACCAGAGTTCATGCGCTGACAAGAGCAGGCACTTACTGTTTCCAGCTCCCAGTAGCAGCTAAGCTTATTAGCCAAGCCGAGGATTAGCCCATTCTGAGATCAACTTGTGAAAATGGGCAAAAAGTTAAACTTATATATGCGAGTTTAGACCTGCCATAGCATTGGTTGTTCGCCCTGCTTTTCTCTATTTTTAGCTTAACTTCCGCTTCCGCTCTTTCTTGTTCTTGCCTTTTGTTCACCCCACCTAAACTATGTGGGCTGTGTATCAGTGCAGGTCCGCTGTTTCCGGTCAGTGGAAAGCCGCTATTAGTGGCCCGGGAATAGGTAACACTTAATGCATGAATGTCTCAAGTTCAGACCCTGGCAGTGTATTGGTGACCTCACTCACACTTCTTATCGGGGGGATTTCACGTATATGAACTGAATATTATTAGTATATGATGGATTGTGAAAATAACAACACGTGTATGCTTTAAATTTCCATTCAGCCAGCCTATCTATGCTCGTTAAGTCACCAACATGGCTGGTTCCACGGAAACTTAATAAAATGGCTCACATATGTATAAAGAAAGGGTACCTTACTATGGCTTAAGAAGGACCTTATTGCATTGAAATCACTACGGCAAATAGTCCGGCTAGTGTTGGAACCTACAACTAAGACGGCAAGCAACAAGCTTAACTTGCTTCTTGACGAAGGATTGTCTCTTGTTTACTTTATAAATAGGCGCCATTGGGATGTGAACACCGAAAGGACACAGTCATGCCTACTTATTCTCTCTTGCTTTTTGCGCTGGAACCAACTTATGCTTCTTATTACATTCCCATTCACGTAGACTTAACGGTAACAACATCTATATTGTTACACTCAATCTTTCAACCCAGACCGAGGAGCCTTGACCACCATTTAAAAGGACCTTCATACACACACATACACTGTGTGCCACACCCCTTGTAAGTTTGTATAGGCCCTACTATAGCACTACTAAAAATAGAAATAACTAAAGCTACTTATACTCAACAGAGATAGAGGTATCTCTTTGAACTCTTATTCTGCACTACTGATTGCTAAGGCTTCTGAACTGTCGTTCTATTGAGAACATAGAAGTACTAGCACTACTAGATATCTATAGAGAGATATTGCGGAATCTTTCCTTTCCAAGAATGGGGACTGAATGAAAGGTCTTTTTCAATGGGTACAGATAGAAAATAGATTGCATTTTATTGGGCCAATACCTTCGAGTTATCCTATGTGAACCCGGTCCATCAAGATGGGAAATTTGGTACTGAAAGGTAGCGTGGCTACCCCGCCCATAATGGTTTATCCAACCTACCCCCGACCAACATATAGGCATAAAACACTCTCATCAAATACTACGCAATTAGTTGGAATATATGACATGGATAAGCTAAAGACTCATTCTCTTTCCTGCTACGCTTATGCTTCTGGTGCTTCTTAGGCAGACCGACCGGTGCTGCTGGTGGTGAGATCGTGGTGGATAAGCTTGATCTACTACTGAATCGACTGGTTCAACTGCGACTTATGATTATTTAACAGGATCAACAAAAGCAACAGCCTAATCTGAAACCTATACTACTTGAGTAATATTCATAACTGGAAGGGATGCTGGTCAATAGATAGATGGTGGTGCTGAAATGACTTAAACAACAAAAACAACTAACTGTCTGTATTTCTTGTCTCTGCTCTAGCTGCCTCCTTTGCTTCTCCTGTGGCTACCTTTGCTTTTATTACGACCAGTGCTGCTTACCTTGCTCCAGCTATCTTTTCCTCTCCTACCTTTGTTGTATATGCCTCTGGGACCGGGTAACTAGCACCTGGCTCTGCTCTTGTATATGCCTCTGTGCCCTATAATGCATATGCTGGTGATCTGGATATTGATCTGGTGGTGGGTAGTAGTTGCTACTAATAAATGGCATAATATAATAATAAAACTGCTTTATTGACAACAAAATAAACAACTGACTCTGCTGGATTTGGAAGGAATGCTAAGCAAGGTACTGGATAAGGATATACTACTGGATTTCCATCTATAGGATCTCGACCTACTGCAGGTGAATTCGGACCCGAGCAAAGGGATGCTGGTCGAACTTTAACTGGCTTCGGATATGCATTATTTGGAACATCATAAATAGGCTCTGGAACTGGATCTGCAACTAAGTAAGGGGGAACTACACCTGCCTCTGATGCTGCTACCTTTGCTGCTGGATCCGCTACCGTGGGCACTCGAAACTGAAATTAATGGGGCTTAAACTAGGCGAGATGCTGCTCAGTCTACCTTTAACTGGCTCTCGATAACTCAACTCTGCATAAGCTGGGTCTGGGCCTGGGTCGTATAGTTTTAGGTCTGGGTCGACTACTTATGTGCTTAACCTAGCCCTTCTATCCGCCCCGCCTAGCCTCCCCGTTACCCCCTTATCTCCCTCATTTTTGGCTACCCTGACCTTTACTCTTAATACCTTCTTTACTGCTTGTATGGGGCCTACCATAGGCCGCCTGTTTGTGGCTTGGGCTACCTTGGGTTGTTCCACCTATGTATGGGTGGTTAATTTGGACTATATAGAAAGGGCATCAGCTCGAGGAAATTTCGAACATCATTTAAGCGCGAAGAGTTCTGAGTATTCTGGAATTTGTTCGTTTTCCTTCACTTCACGACGTTCAGTAAACTCATAAATTCCTTAAACCGCGCATTATAGAGGAATCTTATCTCTTAGTAATATAAGATTAGTATTAGTAATATTATAGGTTTTAATTATGAAAGGACTCTTATAATAGACTTATACTTTCATTATGAAATAGAACAAATAAAGTAAAGAAGTATACTCTTCTCAATTAATGGTATACTATATTTAGTTAGGAAATAAAAAGAATGAAATAAAGTCTTAAGTGTAGGATCAATAACTATGAAGCTACTAGATATGAAGGAACTAGGGCTTTTGTTCAATGTATAGTACTGTAATGAACCTTTTAGGACTAGGGGCTAAATTAATTTATAGGAGGATTAAGACTAGTTACTCGTTTTATGTATAGTACTTTAAGACTAGGGTAATTTGTATAAGTGCAGGAACTATAATGTAATGTATATAGTCTTATTATAGTTCTTGTATTTATATTTCTTTATTACTTGTATTCTGGGAAATTATCCCAACCCCTTCAATCTGCGCTCCACTGGGAGCAGGTCCTCAATTCAATAAGGCAGTTAGTTCCAACGATTAAACCTGTCCAACAGAAAGAAATCAAGTAGGCCACATATCAAGGGTCAATAGTCAAGTGCAAAGTGTGCTTAAGTAATAAAGCCCGTCCAATCTTGGTGGGGAGTGGTTACTTCGGGATGAGGTGTTGCATGTAGCTTCGTTATTCAGTCGTTCTGGGCGTTTTATTTTTACACTTTGTCTATTTTCCTCTCTAGCTTCGGGAGGGCTGCAGCCTCAGCTTCGGCTTCTCCTACTTCCCCCTCTAATTAATTCCCAGGGCCTTTTTTTTATCACTGCTTCAGCTCTTATTCATACTTCCTTCCCTGCCGGTTCTAGCTTTCTCGCTGCCCCGGCTTTCGCTCGCGTTGCTCTCCCTTCCTTCTCCCTGGCTTTTATTCCCTATGTTTCTTGTAGTACTTCATTCGTGTGTTGTGTCCTTCCTTTCCTCTAAAACCCAAGGAAAAACCATATAAATCCATTATCCTTACGCATTCTCCCATTAGGTATTATAAGTCACACCCTGTAAGAAGCCTTCTATACAGTCTCAATTATGACACATTAGCCCTTATAAAATAAGCTGCTTTCTACCTACAAAAGGAAAGCCAAAGGGAGCCGGGAGCGGAGCCTTCAAAGAAAGAGGACCTGTTTTGACCTAACCACAGAGATTCTATTTAAAAGGAACCTGAACCTCCATGGCTTATGAAAGGTTATAGTCACTCTTTGTTGGTCGAGGATCCTTTTCTGGCATCGATTCAATATAGTAATTCTCTTATAAAAGGGGAGAGGGGATGACGAGAACGAAGCGACAGCAGAGTGCACTCAGTAAATCCACTTGACTTAGTGAGCAGAGAGGGCACTCCTTCGGGTTGCTTCATGGATCAACACAGAGGCAGTAGCCAGCACATCACTCAATACAGGCAAGGGTGTGCACGTATCACTGCTTATCGTAGTCGCTTTATAGCTCGTTCATTCGGTAGGACAACATTCCATCACGAATGAATGCTGCCCCCATTTACTGATTTGGTGAGGGGCGAGGTACGAGGTACGTTAAGTTTCTAACCCTAACGACTTTACGTTTGTGAAACACTTCGTTTCAAGTCATAAGGCAAGTTCTCTATTATTTCTTAGATATCTGTAGAAACTGTGTTCCGTCAAGGTAAGTGAAAGGGTAATTTTTAGTAGCTGCGCCTTCCCCGTTCTGTATTGATAAGCTTGCCATCGCGTATTTTGGTTGGTTCTATGCCCTTGCCAACGCCATATCCTTCCTTCCTCTTGTGCAACCCTGCCTCCTTACTCCCGAGAAAGCATAAGAAAGAAAGCAATTAACACTTGTCTTTGTTCACTATCAACTGGGCCTTCAACTCGTCTACACCTCCTTTACTGGGACGGGGTATTGAAACTGGGTGGTACAAACTATGGGGAGGCCTATGAATCACGGAGAAGTGAGCAACTTGGTACGTATAATGGGTCACGGAGACCGTGGCACTAAAAACTTACTGGGATGGTGGAAAGAACCTGCACTAACAACAACCTCCTTCCTGTCAATGGTTCATGGGTATTATCACACTTCTCCTTCCAACCTTCCGGCACCGGGCAGGTGTCAGACTCTATACATCGTGTTACCACTTGGCAGAGTCCTGTGTTTTTAATAAACAGTCGCTACCCCCTGATATGTGCCGCTTTCCCAATCCAAAAAGAGGAGGGAGAGCACCCCGGTTGGGTGGGAATAGATAAATAAAAGAACCGAAGTTACGGGGTCATTTTGCCGAGTTACTTCA
>Ga0233342_1000438_pt1 | contig 10465 bp, 3 predicted proteins | sample GEONDECOMP273_FD_180706 | JGI IMG/M metagenome (GOLD analysis project Ga0233342, IMG submission 180706) | Leaf litter microbial communities from Shasta-Trinity National Forest, California, United States - GEON-DECOMP-273 | ecosystem: Environmental > Terrestrial > Plant litter > Unclassified...
CCCCTTTAAATGGTTCAACGGTTGATTTCGTAGTCCTAGTACAAGGTAGCAAAGCCCGCTCGCTAAAGATTGAGACTAAAGGAAGGAAGGCAGGAACCAGTCTCTTTGGAACGAAGGCCAGGCAAAGAATTTGGGGTTTTATATATTGCTCAAGGCTGCATTTAAAGTAGATTTATTGTTACCGGCTTTCTTTAAATCAGTCCACTAAAGCTATTTCCGTTAAAGCTATGAATCCTTACTATTAAGGCTTTATCCTGACCTGGATAGATTTATTAATTGGGCTGGTACAACTTTCACGAGCCGACTGTCTTTCACGAGCCCGCCCACTTTCACTAGCTCACCTTCTTTCCTTGCCTATATTTATGGATTGACAATACTGTTCATTACGCCTACTTCTCTTCCTGCCCTAATAGTCATTTACGCCTGCCTTCATTTACGCTTGCTTCTCCTTACTGTCTTATATATTAATTGATAAAGCCAGGAGCGCCGGCAATGTGGTATTTCTTCCTCATGAGCGAGCGATAGCGAATGGATGTACAGACATTATCCCAGTTTAAGTTATTTTAGCCCCTGCGCTTGAAGTGATGTGTGTCCAGTCGGTGAATATCCTTAGGCAGTGTTAAAGAGAAGCACGTACTTAGAAGGCTTGGTGTGGTGTCATCTTTATTATGGAGTGGAGGAGGATAGTGTTTCTAAAGAGGGGTGGATCTGGAGTGAAGCCTTCAGATGTTACAGTGGGTGAGGGTAACTATGAGGTTTGGAGGAAAATAACATGATGGGGCTCCATGGTAGATGTGTCGAGGTGGCTTGATTTGGAAAAGAGTGGTTTGGGTAAGGAGCACAAATGTGGTGTACTCTTTGTATGTGTCATTAGAGGAGTAGTAGACTAAGTTTTATCCTCAATAAATAGGTTTAGGAAAGGGGGTATATCAGCGCCTACCAATGATATTTCCTAATAGATTAGGACAAACCTACCTAACAACTTGATATAAGTTAGGCCTAATGAGAGGGAGGGAAGATCAGCTAATTTGAACCCGGTCGGTAAAGGCCTTCCTTCGCCAGTAATAGTATGCCTACCTGGGTATGCAAGAAAGGTGGCCTGGGTAGGAAGGTGATCAGCTTGCCTGCCAAATTCACTTCTATTCGGAGCTTAAAGGAATAACCCTTCGCTGGAGATATATTTGGACGCGCTACAGTCAATTTCCTGTGCTTGGGTAGGTGGGCCCTGTTGTTTATGACCTATTCGTGGGTGGGCATCGATCTATTGAAGGGAATGTCACTGAATCCATGTTTGCTTCCACTTTAGTACTAGCCATATGGAAACTACTAGCTCTAAAGACACTTGCTTTAGTCCATGCAATAGGTACTACTTGCTTCAGTCTGTAGAGTAAGGTCCATGGAAACAAGCCTTACGGACACTAGCCGCTGTCTATAGAATAAGTACTATATATAACTCCACCTCGAACCTCGAACTCTACCTCGGTCTCTACCGCTATAAAACACACGGTCCTCACTTGCGTATATGTGCGACCTACAGCTACTCCGCATAGAGCACCTCACATAGCCTTAATGCCCAGCTGGATATCAGACGTCACATAACCAGTCAGAGTAGCTAGGAGGTCATTGCATCAAGGCGGTCAGCCAATATAAGAAGATAATATAAAGAAGGTAGGTCACCTAGCCAGTTGTCATAGCCATACAGACAATTGTAGGTCATAGCTGGGCTGGGCTGGGATACTCTCCTGGGCTGGAGACAGTCATAACCGCCATACATCACATAGCCAGAAGTAGGTCACGTAGTCAAGCATAGTCGAGATCATAGCTAGTAATAGCACAGCCAATACATATTTTTCCATGCTTGCCCAGAACCTGCTTGGGATTTGACTACTGCTTCTGACTGGGACTGACTGATTCTTACTGCTACTGAAGGGACTGATTCTTACTGGGTGATTCTGACTGGGACTACTACTACTACTGCATCTGACTCAACCTGCATTGGACTCTACCTGCTTGGGACTATGCTGACTTGGGAAAAGGTATCACTCTGAAAGCTACTGACTTCACCTGCTTGGGGCTTACTGCTTCTGCTTGACTCTACCTGCTTTGGGCTATGCTTCTAGTTCATTCCTGTCTGGTACCCTTATCCTTCTGTCAGGAGGGCTTCTTTTTTCTTGTATTGTATATTTGTTTCTGTAGTGGTACCCTTATTCTAAAGGGGCAAACCGGGGGGGGGGGTGACGCACTGGATTTAAAACTCAGGTTGGAGGAAAGAATAGAAATATTGTTTTATACAGTTTGATCCAAGCAGGCAGGGATATCAATAGGATGGGAAGAAGACAGACATACAGACAGGCATAAATTATGGGTCAAGCAGAGAGAGCAAGGTGCTAAAAGCTATCCATTTTCCCCTTTGACTTATATAGATGACTTATTGGGTAGGGGGACCAACCGGGTGGAACCCTAAAACAAATAGGAGATAGATAGAGTAAGTAGCTGGTAATTGAAATAGTGAAAAGGGGTATCATTAAAGAAGGCAAGAACCTCTCAAAATAATATCCAGATGGTCAATTGAGATGCATTAATATGACACTTTAGCTCGTTCATTAAATGCACGTAAGAATTATTACATCCATTTATACAGCCTTACCCTAGGACTTATTATTATTTAGCTCCTTATTCTCTTTGCCACCAGGGTGGTTAGACCAGCCAGATTATAAATATTTTTTTAGTGAGTGACCTCCAAAGGCCAGATAGGGGCCTTCCGGTATTGAAAGGTGTGTTCACCAGGTCAGGCTACCTTTCGGGGTGATAATAGGCCATATAATATTAACTGGAGGCGGGACGGAAAGGTGTGTTGGGCACAGTCAGAGGAAGGTGGAAAGCTTAGATCGCTTGCTAGCTTTATGGCTGACTGTTCTTAATTGCTTAATAAGCAGACACAAATAAGTGTGGTTGGACAAGATGAGACAACTTATTTTAATTCAATGTTGTTGCGCAATGAAACTTCTAGGCCCCATTATATAATCTCGGGTAAATAAAATGGATTTTATTAGAATGCCATTTCCAGCAATTTCTTTATTAGAGGCGGGATGCCACAATATATTTAGTTTGGGAGATAATGATATACGAGCGGGAGCGGATGCTGATGCTGAATCCCGTGAAATCCATATGGGACTTATATAATAAGAAAATTATCATTTGCTATGGCAGGTTTAAACTCGTATATGTACGAACCGTGTTAACCTCGTACCTCGGGTGAGGTTTAACTTTTCCATTTTCAAATTGTACTGAATGCAGATTCTCTGTTATAGCCAGGATTCATTGCTTATAGCCAGCAGGTCATGGGCAGCCAGTCATTTTCAAATTTGTGCAACAACTTGTAGTTAAACCTGGCTCCATTAGTGGCAATAAAAATATAAATCAGCTTTCTTTTAAACTCGTAATTATCCAGAAAAAGAGTTATTCCATGGTTTTTATAGTGAGGTACTAAGGGTCTCCAATAGCCGGTGGCCCTCTGGTCGTGTTGATGCCAGCCTATGGAGTTGGGTAACCCAATGCAAGTTTATAAAGTGCTAGGGAAATTCATCCAGTTTTCATTACCGAATGAAACAAGCTTCACAGGTTGGGACAGAGCTGGGCGGGCAGGAATTATATATGTAATATATAAAGGTCTATCTAATTCTCAATGACTAGCTTTTTTACCTTATCCATTGCTTTAAAGCTGCCCAATTGCTGTGGCCCGTTAGCAGCTTATCAGCGCGAACTATACGAGGTCAGGTTTACGAGCCGAAGGCCCACTATCTTAAGCCCAGGAGCCGGGAATAGGTCCTCACAGAAAGAAACAAGCATTGCTAACCGGTCTTAAATAAAGAATCCAAAGCATATCTACCTATCTGTTACAAGTAGTAGTTGATTCCCCCATCCGGATAGGGCACGAGAATAAAGAGAGTAAGACAACTTTACTTCGAATTTACTTCGGAGCTAAGGCTCCAGAAATGGAGGTAAGCCCGCCCGGCAGGGGAAAGCAAGCCCTTCCATTACGAGATCGCATCGAGACGTTGCTAGCACCCTTTCCCATTTTGCTGAGAGGAAGGAGAACTAAGTTCCCCCGCTTGGTTGGGTTGGGACATTTCATTGTCATTTGGAATTTTGCCTTTGTAACATCCTCATTTTGATTGGTCCGAGGAATAATTCCACACATCATCGGTATATGATGATAAGCTAGCTCTTATAAGATAGCCAGGATTCCTTCTGAACTAATATGTGTTGATTCGGGAACTAGGTAATTTTCATTAGCTTTCCCTAGGTGGTGGTCGTATAACATCATCAGGTCAGGTAGTCACAGAAGGTCAGCTCTATTTACTAAGACATAAACATACGAACGGTCCATAGCGCCGGCTAACAGGCGCAGTAATCATTACGGGCAGGGAATAAGAACTCACCGGTTACGGAAAGTAGTAATACGCCACGGAACCTAAGCTGACTGAGGCTTTTTATAATAACTTCGTATTTTTTATAATAACTTCGTATTCTAAATATAGAAGTAAACCACCCCTTTCAAGACTATACAGGCAGATTACCAGGTAGGTTACCAACTAACTTAGTTAAATTGGTATTTAAGCTTTTGAATAGCTATATAGAAAACACTCGACACCCGGTCAACACTATACAGCTTTGGCAATAAAGCATTTGGAAAAAAATACATTTGAAAATACGGGGAGGGCTACTTACGAGTGAGGCTGTTTACTTAATCTTTGTACCATACATCTTTAAAACTCCCACCAACTAAGAAGGAAGAGTTAGGTCACCAATGAACGGTACTTAGCGGCATAACGGGCAGGAATAACAATCCATTAGGATCAGTACAAGGAATCCTACGGGCAGGAAAGAAGATTAAGTCGTTACGAAAGTCATTCCCTCCAAAGAAAGCCCAGTGAAAACAAAATACGTATGCTTATACCAGTTCACTTGCCTTTAGATTACTGATGAGGAGAACTTAGGCTACCGGCCTGTGGTCACCATACCGAGTGCTTCAGCTACCTACCTGCATGAAAAGCCTACCGACCAGTTAAGGACCCTACGCACCTAACGGACATGGACAACCTACCGAACATGGAAGACCTCGACCCTCAAACTCTACCCTCGAATAACCCTAACTTTCACGTTCGTTAAACACTTCGTTTCAAGTCATAAGGCAAGCAAGCATAATTACATATATAATTAGATATCTCTTTGTATACGATATTATAGATGCTATTTTCACGTTCGTTATGTCACTTTCCTATATGCTCTGCCTGCCCTCTACCTGCCTGACTTATCTATTTATTGATACCCCTCTCGATTGATAACCCTTTATATTAGTACCGCTTCGCAACAACAAACTTTAAGGATTTATTAAGGAGGAGATGGATTATGAGCCTTCCCCATACCTGAGTCAACCGATAGATTTAGAGCTGGATGAGGAGTAGGAGGATGATGAATCACTTTACCAGGGCCACGGACACACGGGGGAGACACAAGCCATTCACCTTTTGACAGAAGCCTTGAAACAGAAGCCTTAAGCCTTGAGCCTCTCACCTTTAGCCTTTCAACTTCTTAAATTCACTGCCGCCTTGAACCAAACCTCAGGGATAGGATAGAGAGAGAGCCATTCAGAAAGGCAGGTATATAGGTAAAGTCATTCCCCAAACTCCAACATTGCAGACAAGTTTCCAACAGACGGTAGAGAAGGCATGTTTCCAAGGTGATAAAAATAGATAAAAGGATTCAATCATACCCGGAGAGGCCATACCCCTGCATGATCATGATACGGTACGGGGCCGAGTTAGTGAGTGAGTCACAGCCATAGGCTCATTCCTTGTTGATAGCCAGTAGTCAATTCATACACGCATTGCCAATCATTGCAGACAGCCTCTAGATTCTCGTCGCCAGTTAGAGCCAGGAGGTCGCTAGAAGGTTCTTGCCAATAGCCTGTGGCATAGCCAGCCATTTCCTCATTGCCTTAAGGTACTTGTGAATAGCCGACCATTGTAAGCTGATAGGTGGTCATTGTAAGGAAAGAGGTCCCGAAGGTACTTGTGAATAGCCCATTGTAAAGGTCATAGCTGGGCTGGAGACAGGGCTTTAAACAATCATAGCCAGGGATTTACGTTGAGCAAATCACATTAAGTAGCTTAAATAGAAATAAAAAGGGTCATTGCGGATAGCCGCTAGTATATCTGTTGATGTACTGGATGATAGGACTCTTTTCCAGTACTCAATACAAGAGTTGATGCCAGGTTTCAACCACTCGCAATGCCAACAGTTTTGAAGTTTACAGTAAGGAGGTGCCAATAGACAGGAAGGTTTTCCACCTAACATAGTCACCTCACATACACAGAGGGGGGGGCTGCCTATATCCACCCGACATAGCCCCACCCTACCAGCCAGACATAGCTATCTACTCTATAAACTAGACCTCAAACTTTCACTCTTCACAACCATGGCCCTACACCTCCTCGAACTTACTTAACGCTACCGGAACATTCAAATGATCTTACCTGGGTAGGATGGACTGCACGGTTGGGCTGATCAGACTGGGCTGATCGGACTGGGCTCATGAGATGCTTAGCTAATCAACTGTGGCTTGGTTACTCAGCTGCTTGGCTATTCGTCTGCTTGGCGACTACTCAAATAAGCCACTAAGATCGGGCTAATTTAATAGGACTAAAATGGGATTAATCAATGGGGCTATACATAGAGTACTCAGAGAAGACCTGTGTAGAAGTTACACAATGCAATTACCCACGATTAGGTTATATGAGGTTACATTATGAAGTTAGTTAAGTTAGGGGCTTTCCCGATGAGACCCCTTGCCCAGTTCGACGTGACCTTTTCTAAATACCCGTCCCAGGAATGAGGTGGTGGATCCTATGTTGATCCTATTCACATATTAAAGCAAGATAGATTCTCTCCCGATCAACCCTTAGACACCTATATTCCCTAGAACACTTTCCACCAGATACGATTGATGAATGAAGACTGCCAGGAAGAAATAAGGAAGGGATAACCTTGTTTGTATATGACTTATCAATAATCAATCTGCCCGCCTAGCCTACCGGGTATCTCACACAGACTCGGATGCACAGAACGCAGAGATGGAAAAACCAAATCGGGATATAATAAGCCCTACTCTCCGCGCCTCAACTCTAACCTCACCTCCGAAGCCGGAAAAAACCCCCGGATCACCTGGACCCCCCTGCTGAGCGAGCCCCCCATCAGGAACTGGGATCCAAACGCAGCTGAAACAATACCAAACTATGGCTTAATCAATGCTTGGTAACGTGTTCCCTGCCAGTGTCCCTAGATGATGGGCTGTCTCGACCGGTTGGCTCTTTGGCAAAGACTCCTAGTGGGTAACTAATGGCAGAATCCTAATCATCCAGCTCCTCAATCAATCACTCAAGCCCGCTTCGTCCCGCCCCGGTAACATGTCTGTCTGTCCTTTTCTTTTTGTCTGACTGGGATATGTGTATGGCTGCTATAATAATCCTTGTGTGGGGCTATATTATTATATATTCTATTTGGCGGTAAAACAAATCAACTATATATAATATAATATAGTTGATGGAAGACCAATTGAAAAGCTTGCTATAGTAGCATCAACCAATCAACGGGATGGGTGGGCCCACGCTGGGGACAAGCCCCCAATCCAGAATTTACCCCTGCCCAGTAGTTTGCATCGAATTGCTTAACAGTATTGCAGTATTGCTTGCTTGATCGACGGCGCGGAGCTAAGCCGTCTGTTTTCTTTCGGTTTTATAAATGGATGACTGTACACTGGCTAGCATTGAGGTGTAACCCGATGTTATACCGGCCGGCAGAGCTCTTGAATAACATCAATCAAGTAGAAGTCGATGTTGCACGGATGATATTAATATTACTATAATGTACTTTAAAGAAAAGAAACTATATGAAATCCCCGTCCAATGGCTACAAGCCCTCGTATTGAGATGAGACTAATTCATAGTCATTCTTCAAAACGTTGTTCAATTCAATTGATTTCATTCCCAGGAGGAAATGCCAGTCATAGGGGGCTGAACGGTTCAGAACAATCTGATGCGTTACTTATGATGCACCTATTTAAGGATGGATTAAAACATTGTGCTGGTAGTGCCAGTATTGAAAAGGAAGTTGCTTATGCTTTATAGTGAATGATTGATCGTACCTAATTAATGTCTTCTGATTAGGCTGGCCGGAAGGGGGGGCGGGACTGCCGTTGAGCGTAGCGAGCTGCCCTCCCTGGAGGCTGGGAGTCACTTGTTTTTTAATGTAACCCGGCTACTTGCTGACTATCGATCTCCTGGCTTATCCTCGATCTAAATAAATGTCAGAGCCAGCTCCATCACTTTAGGCTCTCCCGTGTGATGAACGTGGCTTAACCAACGCTGTTCCCTCTGGGCCCTCCATAACGAGTGAGGGGATTTTCATTTCTCTCTTGAGTTCAGATGATTTTTGAATCCCCCCATTAGTTCAGAGGATCTTTATTTGGCAGAGCAAGTCCAGTAGCCAGCTGTTTCCCTCTTGCCCTCCACAATGAACGGTGCCATGGTTAGCTGCCCTGCCCACCATGGTATCTTATTAGTTAAGAGGTGGCAATCGAGATCATAGGATCCAGGAGCAAGTTATAGCTGGTTGTTTGGTGCCTATAGAAAAACCATCACTCGGGTTAGCTGAACAGTGCTGTGGGCTTTTCAATGTATTCAAATGGCTCTGAAATTTACTTTAGATACCTTGACCCCACCTTGAATTCAACTATATTCTGAGGCTCCTATAGTATTATGTATTTTATTATGCAAAACCTATATAACCCTCTCCCTCCTAAACGTATCAGGTGCCATCTTTATAAAGTTGAAAAGGTTATCAATCTTATCCAAGTTTACAAACCCGGAGCCCGCACAGGAAGCACAGGAAATTAGTAGTTGTAACAAAAAATATAGTATCTATTAAGGCTAAGTTTAGTTACATGGACTATATATGAACTAGAGGCAAAATATAGGGCGGTTCACTCTAATAGGGCTTACTCAGAAGCTAAGAGTATTGACTCTATGGTTATGGAACAAACTACACCGGACCATTAGATAGAGGGCCAAGACAAAGGGAATAAATAGAGACAGGGACTAAGACCGGGGACCCTAGGGGGGACTACTACTAACTCTAAGGGGAAGGGTTACTATGGCTCAGACAGTAAGGCAGCATGCATGGGGAACTAATCAAGACCTATTGAACCTGCTGAGAGACAATTTGAAAAAGAAAGAAATGTTTGGTGGGTAATGTCAGAAATAAAGTCTTAGTATAGTGGTGGGTCTACATGGAACAATGTCTGGGATTTACTCTCTTACTTATAAGACTAATAGCTGTAATTATTATTTACCATATAGGCTAGAACATGGGCAAGTTAAAACATTACCGAGGTACGAAGTAATGCACCTGAAGGGTCGTTTCCATGCAAGCTCCTATATCAATGTGTAATGTAGAGATCTAGAGATAGAAAAGGCAGTTTATCCTAGTTAAGGAATGGGTGGCATAGGATCCTCACCTCTTGACATACAAAGTGAAGTATATATGCGAGTATCATATGTTAAAACGTATATATTTGCACGTAGATATGTGATAAAGCTCATTTACAGTTTACATGGACAAATCGGGACTATAAAGGCAGCGCACTCTAAGGCGGAGTGAGCTATATGGCTATAGCAGAGAGACTATACTACTCCACTTAGCAAATTAGTATTTATTTGAGATAGATTTCACATAACATGAAATTATGTGCAATAGGGTGAAACTTATTTCGCTCTTTAGCCACGGTATTTTAGAAAAAGTAACCATCGGGTCGTCTCCATGCAATTTATAAGTTATTAAGCGATAAGTATCCATCTATGTCTCACGGGGATGTTGTTACTATTGGGAAGGGTAGGCATGCTTTATCTGCTGGTAGTGCAGTTGGGATTCCTGCCCTGTGTGCAACAACGTTGTAACCAAGTTGGCAAGGCTAGTAGGACTAAATAAAGATGGAAAGGTTAAAAGTCTCCATCAAGTATCATACGTTACGTCTCTATGCGACATCGTAACCAGAGCTCTCTCTATTTACACCTGGCATAAACACGAATACCCTACCGGGATTTAGTTAAAAGGTTATCAGAGAGAAACGATCTGAAAGACTAGAGTTAATTACAGATAAAATAATTTATATGGAGAAATAACATTTGTATTTCATTTCACTGAATACGAGGCATCGGCCTTGGGAACTAGTTCAAAATCAAACTGGGAGGGGGCCAAGACCGGAATGAGATAGACCAGGGACTAATACCAGGGACTTCAGCTAGTCCAGTAAGGCAAGTGTCTAGGCCAGGGTGGGATGGAGTTTTTGGGGTAGGCCAGGCGTCAAGACATAGTAAGACCGGGACTCACTACCCAATTAAGAGGT
>Ga0233342_1000439_pt1 | contig 10408 bp, 10 predicted proteins | sample GEONDECOMP273_FD_180706 | JGI IMG/M metagenome (GOLD analysis project Ga0233342, IMG submission 180706) | Leaf litter microbial communities from Shasta-Trinity National Forest, California, United States - GEON-DECOMP-273 | ecosystem: Environmental > Terrestrial > Plant litter > Unclassified...
AGGTTTCCACCTCCCTCACTAAGCACCCTCTCACTACCCTGTCTTACTCTCTATCCTGAGTTTAGGGTCTGAACTATGATAGGGAACAAGTTCGTTTACCGAGTAGAAATGGGGAGCGCCGATAGGGAGAAGTTAGCTTTTAGGGTTCAAAAGTTAGTGGGACTCCAATGGACCTTGCTTATTGGCGTCTTTGGTCGCCTGGCTGGTACGGCTAGCCAGAGTGGATGGGAATTTCAAGAACGAAAAATGGCGAAAGGGTGGCCTCTTCTTCATGAACCCGGCCTATCAATTTATAGCTGTGAACGTAGCCAGCCTAGAGAGATGGGGATTTCAAGAAAGCAAACTGGGCGTAGCGGCAATGAGATAGAGTTTGAACCCATGGAGGAGAGTACCATCCGGGAAGGAAGCCCTTAAAGAACCTAACCATGGAGGGGTGGTTCCACATATGAACAATATGCATAAAACTTACCTCTATAATATTGATCTCAGCAACTCTAACCTCTATATTCAATATCCGCATGGCAAAGATCTCTGGTGGTAATTGAAATACTGAAGGGTGGCTCAACTTCGGTGCGATGAAGAATACAATTCAAGCCATCACTGCCCACTTCGGAAGGAAAGCGAGGGAACGAAGTAATAAATATGGCTTTTAAAGGAAACAAGGAACTCCTATCGAACTACTCTATGAGTGCATGCAGGGCGTGATAGTTATTCGTAGTGTGAGTATTAACCCTATAGAAGTCGTAGAGAATAGTCTTCAGGGTAGAAGTGTACTTCTGTTGCATTGGGTAGAGCTGTGGGGGGTAGCTGTAGGTTCTATATATTTCACAATATTTATTCACCACATTCCTAGTAATATAGTAGGTGGCGGGTTGGATTAGGAGTCGCAACTCGCAACCTTGAATCTCGGTGAGGGACAATCATTTCCCATGTGGCCCTCTATCTTGCATATGATATGGCAAACTTTTTGCCTTCCTACTTTGGCTCGGTTCATCTTTTGGATCTGCTCCATCAAGGCCGACAGCTGCAACTGGAATAGTGCAAGTTCAAGGGTTGCACAAGTTGAGGGCATAGCCACAACACTCATTCTAACTTATCCTGGATATCCATTCATTGGCTCAATCTTAATGGCCTTGCTCCCCCCTATCTCCGGCGGGTCTCTTATAAACTGAATTAGACAAAAGTGTTCGCTATCTCCGGTCGAGAGAGTGCTTTAACCTAGGTCGAACTTCTAATTTACAAGCGAGTGCTTGGTTGGTTGAGTTTACTCTCTCATAAAGTAAAGACTATCTCGGGTCCGAAGGAGATCAACTATCTCCCTCTCCCTATTATCCGTATAGGTCGAGTGAGTACATAAATGACCTATCATATTGGTTGAATGCTTATCTAAAAGTTATTTAATATTATATGGAAAGCGGCAGTTCCAAAGCTTCTGCGGGCCGGTCCTCACGGTGGTCTTAGATGGACTGGCAAGGATAAATACCTAAGGGCAAAAAGGCACAATGAAGGAAGCTCAAGCCATAGAATGATAGAAACGAGCCTTGAAGCATGCTGCATTAACCAATAGATGGTGTGAATAAGGTGAAGGTTATAAGGGATCGCAATGAGAACAGAAGGAGATGAACAATGAAGGGAACAACGATTCGTGACTGAAACATCTATAGACGAAGCTAAAGGTTCTGTTTTATATCTTGTTACGGAAAAAAGAGATATTGGCTTGTTCGGGAGATAGAGATATTGGCTCAACCTTTGCAGGTACAGGAATGGGGGAGGGGGCACTGCTGCACTTCCACAACATGGGAAAAGGGTCATGAGGTTCGGATTTTACCGTAGGCCGCGAGCTTACTGAGGATACACCCTTCATGAGGTCCCGTCTCCAGCCATCCGCAAATTCTTTGGCATTGAAAAGTGAATGATCTGTTCTTGATTCGCTCTCGTGACATTATACCTTTTTTACATTAATAATGAACTAAAGTACTCAGGAGCCCTCTTTTATCGTTCCTTCTCACCCCGTCCCGACTCTTCATTTAGAACTACTAGCTGCTCATGGTCTCGTTTGTCCTCCCTTTCCTGCCCCAATCCGTCATCTGCTAGACCAGCTTGCTCTTTCGCTAGGGGGTATCCGGTCAACCCCGATAAGTGTGAGCTCGCCATCCCACTGACCTTGGTCCTCTCCTAAAAGTGCATACATAAAGTGAAGTCTGAAAGAAGTTCTGTCCATCCATAGATATATGATACACTGGTCCCAGATCGCTGGGTACACTCTATATATGCGGAAGCTACGGCTATCGTAACATTCCCGAGATCATAAGGCTTCAAGTCGTGGCTCACTCGCAGCAATTGGATTCTTTTTATAGTCTCTGGACCAACTATCTCTTCGCTCACAAAAAGGTATGGCCCTCCAAAAGCTCTTAGTCGAGAGGTAGTTCATTATGGGTGTCCGGGAGACAGTTCTTCTCAGTTGCAGTCATTATAGAGATGAACGCTCTTTTGTGTCCTGGCCTTAAATAGATGAACCCTGGCCTTAAAACCTTTTTGCGTTTTCTGATGAGGACCAGTAAACATGGGTCTGGCCTTCCAAGACTTCCAAGATATGGCCTTCCTTCTGCCAAAGAGTTAGTAAAGATGGCCAGATGGCTTTCCATTAAAGATAGCTGGGAGATATAATTCCCTCCTTCCTTACTCAAGGGAGAAGCCTATGATAGCTAATTACTTTCTATAGGCCGCTCACAACTCTAGTTTCTGGGCCAAGGAAAGACATAGCAATCGGATTCTTTCTCTAGCGGAAGGTAAAGTAACAGCAATCGGATCAGTAAGGTCAATAGTCTCTGGGCAGATCACAGCAATCGGAATCAGTAAGATCAATAGTCTCTAGTCTTTCTGCTCACAAAGAGTAAGAAGTCACGAACGAGTCCCTAGTAAATAGTAGGCATTGACCTAGCTATATCTCTCTGCAAACAAATAGGTAACGAATAAGAGGTAAGAGGTAATTGAACCAACTGCTCTTACTCTACCTAACTAAGGGGGTATAACCGGACCAAGCAGCACTTACCCACTTCGGTCATTTGAATGTATTTGATCGCCACTTTCACCCCCGAATCAGGTGTTGCCTAGCTTCGCTAACTCAATAAGCTTCGAGAGCATCTCCTAGCTCCGAGTGAGTGGTGTGGTTGAATAACTCAATAAGCTTTGATGACATCTCTTAGTTTCTAGGTATTTGATAGGGGACGAGTGGAGTATGGTTTGATGAAAACGTAGGTAGAAGGGAGATGATAGGCTCCTCGCTAGCGCTTAGCCCCGCAGGGCCTTCCTCAAATAAACTAATAACATGAGTAGATGGTTTGATGGATGAGGTTCCATAGAAAGTATGTCATTAGCTCTATAACGTATGCCTATGTATCTTGACCTGGCTTTGCTATTTACTCTGCTGCTAGGGGCTCTGCAACGGCAACTTACACCTGCGATTGATTATGATCTAAAGACCCAAAAAACTCTACTGCTTCTCCTTCCTCTGCTGTTAGTGATGCTGGTGGTTAAAAAACGCTTTAGCCACCTGTGCTTCTTATGGCTCTCGAACATACTTTGTAGATGGATATGGGACTGGATATGCTCGAACAGAATAATAAACGACTGGATCTGCTTAAACAACTGGATCAAGGTCAACAACTAGGCGGCGGGTCTACTACTCTGGACCTTTCACTGTTCCTTCCACCTTTGCTGCGGGTACTTATGGTTCTCAAAATCGAGCATAGGGACAATCCACCACAATGGAAGGTATGCATAAGGCTCTGCATCCCGACCATGATCCTCTGCCTCTGACTCACGAGCATCTTACTTTAGACCACTAGCATATGTATCTCCTAGCTCTCTAGCTGCCTTTGCTTGCTTCTCTCCTGCTCCTGCCTATGCTTCTGGATTTATATATGCTATTGGATATGCTCGAGCTTTTACAAAAGAATCTACTGCTACTAAGTATGCTCCCCCAAGGTATGCATCTAGTTATGCTACTGGATTTGGATCTGGATCTGGATCTACTGATACTGAATCTTCTGCTTCAACAACGGGATCTGCTGCTGCTTATGCCTTTGCCTTCATTGCTGGGTATTGAATTCGATCAACGGGTTCTTAATATACCCTAGCTACGGCGTCTCTACTTCGACCTGCAACTTGTGGGGGTGCTGCTCTAGCTATTTCACCGCGGGTGCTACCTTTGCTTTTGTGGATGGAACCAGATCAACCGTCCCCGCTATTGGCTTTCAATCTCGATATGGATTTCGCTCACGGACAAATATCGATCACGATCAGGAACATCAGAATCTTTAGCTCACTAAGGTAAAAATAGAACTCATCAGGATCTGCCTCTCAATCTGGTCCTTCTGGTCCTGCCCTTGCTTGCTTCGGTTCTGCTCTTGCTTGCAACGCGGGTATCTATCTGGGTCTAGATCTTATAAAGCTATTGAACCAACGGGATCAACCGAATCCACTGCTGAACCAACTGTATTTACTGCGCCTACCCTTGCTCCTGCTGCTTTCATGGCTCATTTTGCTATTGTTGCGTATGAATTATTATAATAAGGAACTGGATCACGACCATGAGCATAAGACTCTATACCATGAGCATCTGACTCACCTCGATCACGAAATGGAGCTGGCTATTTATTGGCATCAACAACTGAATTGACAGAATTTCTATAATTACGTATATAATGTGTTGCTCCTGCTGCTTCTTCTTGACTGAATAAGCTTCTTTATATACGGAATGAACTTAAGCTTCTATAGTAGTAGCTACCCTTGCTTCTCGCTCTTTAACCGGCCGGATCAACTGATGCTGGGTAAGCTGGATCAACGGATGACACTGATGGTGGGGCGCCGCCCTTGCTTTTGCTTCATTGACAGGATCAACTGTATTGTATAAGGGTGAATCCTCTCCTTTTAGTCGAGACCTCCTTCCTAAGGACCACCTTTGCCACTTTTGATTAGAAACCTTTTTGCGGCTCTCTATAAGCTCTAAATGGATCACGATCACGAGTGAATCACGAGCATCTGAATCGACTGAGTCAACTGCTTAAGCAACTGGGTTATCTACTGCTTCAACTGTTTATTACATTACCTACGCTCCAGCTTATGCCAATGTACCAAAAGGGGATCTCTCTTTCTCAACCTAACTCACTTATATGTATGCAATGTATTCTCTGATCGTGGGTGCATATATTCTGAAAAAGACATGAGTAGAATGCATTCATCAATGCCAAAACTCAGTGGGCTTAGGTCAGCTCCGCCCTTCCCTAAGTAAGCAAAGCAGCTTTGCCCCGTCCCTAACTGCTCACCCGAGGTAATGCAAGCTCAGGTTTGCTTGTCAGGCTTAGTGTAAAATCATATACTATCCCTCTATTGATGAACCAACCCGACTTAGTGCCACGACGACCCGTGTTTTAAGCACGCCGGAGAGATTGATCTAACTTAATTGAACCAGTCGTCTCAATCGGAAGTCAGTTCCTCCATCTGAGTCACAATTGGGAAACCGATCGAACCCGCGGGTACATCCCGCCACTCTACTCTTACCAATTGAGCCCGCCGTCCCAGTAGGTAGCTAGCCGTTGCTCAATCAATTGAGCGTTGGTTGATCTGGCCTCGATTATCTCCTCGCCATGCATGCAAAGTATTTGAAAAGGGCTGAGGTGAAATAAAAAAGGGCTTTCAAGTCCTGCCTACTATCACTTTAGAGGGCGGTCGATCGTACCTTTGAAAGCAAGCACCGCTGCTTTCTTTCTCACCTGAAAACTACCCTTAGTCTTGAGGCGAACGAACACAGAATTGATTAGTCATTGAACGCCTATTAAAGGCTATTAAAGGCTCCTACTCCTAGATCGCCCATTCGTAAGTGATTTGATTCAGCCAGCTGGGCCACTGCAGGCATGCATAGTGTTTGAACCAATTGAGCCCATTCAGAACCTACTCCATTATAAATTACTTCGTCTTTGGTCTTGTCGGGTCAGTCGCACTCACCCCGCGGATCACATGCTTCATCACCGCATATGAAAGAAATGCCTTTATGTATGCTCTGATCGAGAACTCCACTTCATCTACGACGGGAAAGAACGATAAGATAAAACTATTCGTATTCGACCCAAGGACACAGAAATATCATTTCATAGATTCTAATTGATCTATTTAAGTAATATAAGAAAAATAAGAAAGTAAGGAGATTCTACTTAGGCCCTGCAGTAGAGCTCTCAATACGACCAGGAACTAGCTCTATTTTACAATCTAGATAACCTAACCACCGGGGGAGTGGTTTCAAAGCATCAGACAAAGAATCACCACAGTGGTGCGGAGGTGTGTTCCAAGGCAATTCACAATGAGAGGAGCAGAGTAATTCCAATCTCTTTTTATTATTATTATCTTTGCCGTTATTGAGCCTTGAACGGACCGACCGCCCTAGGCCTAATGGATGCGCCTAATGTGGATGCGCCTAATGCGTTGAAAAGAGAGAAATCTATAGTTAGCTCAGTTGAATATACGGGGATAGATGTCTGTAAAACAATGGCTGGCCTTACTGTCACGAAGCACAATCGCCTGCGTTCAGTGGGTGGGCAGAGGGAGCGGGCGACTCATTATTTACGTATATAACGACAAAGCGTGATAAGCTCTCTCTAAGATATATAGATAGCACTTGCTTCTTTATCTAAGATATAAGGGACAGGGTTGGTTAGGATTTATGGAAGGTTGATTCAAGCTATGCATGCTCACTCAGGCAGGAAGCAACCTTCTTCCGAGAGATGAATAGTTATATTATTAAGCTATGTTGCATTTATTACTAACCCACCACATTTTCACGTTCCCGGCTACGTTTATTCTTTTTGTTGCTTGGTAGTTTGGGTGCTGACTCTTTCCTGTCAAAAAGGAATGTGTTATGAGATTGGTGGAAAGGATAAAAGGAAAAGGATAAGGATAAAAGGAAAAGGAAGGGGGTAATAAATCGTGATCTTCCTTAGTCAGCAGCAGCAGCGGTTTTTATCATCTTTAGGCAAGCAAATTGAAGTTAGGGGCACAGTGAATCTCGCTGCTTGTCCTGTTGATTCGAAAGTTAGGTCACTCGTGGGACCTGCTAGCCCCGGCTAAATAAGATATTCGTATGTAGTAGATCATAAAGCTAAGTGGAAGGGGTGGAAAGGATGGGGGAATGATCAACGAAAGTGCTAAGCAAATTGGCAATTTTGTTTATTAAGTCTGGGTATTGCAAGACCTTTTGTAAACTGTAATTCGATGTAAACAGGTCGTAGTATTAGGTTAGGTAGGCACGCACCCATTCCAAGGCGGTTTCATTCATCGATAATTTACCCCCTCCCCTGTTTTATGTCACCCGAGCATTCCTTACTCCAGCAAGTGTGATCAAAGCATCTCCTAGCAATGTTTGCTGTCTTAATTCATCAATCGTATCTGGGGTTTAAGCCCGCCCGGCCCTACCCTACCTACTAAGTTATTTCAGCAAATTTTACGCCCGCCTCTCCCGTGCAATGCTCTTCAGGTAATGTAGCCGTTCTATCAAGGGTTGTGAAGACGCCAGGTTGATAGCAATAGCATGCACATAAGTAAAGCAAGTAGGCCTTAAAAGGTAATAGTCCTGGTCTAAGTGCCCACTTCGTGCCTCCCTTCTAATATCAAAGTTAAGGTCTGTGAACCGCCCGTCAACAACAAAGCTCATGGGGCTAGTTAATAAGCGTAATGTAAAGCTAAAGTCTAACTAAAGAAGAATACATAAGCCTAATCGGTAATTCAGGAAACTAAAGACTACCGGTAACAAACCTATGCTGAAGGTCTAATGAAGACTAGGACTAGTAGCTGTGTGGAAACAAGTTGTTCTAATACGCTACGCTATATGGGATTCAGGAGTCACCACATCCCACTTCCAATCAGGTATTGGCAATGGTTGTAGCAAGCCTGCTGGATGCCTGTGCTCTACTTTTACTTTCTGACACTCCATACACCTGGCTATATACTCTGCTACATCATTCTTAATGCCAGGCCAGTACTGTTTCCTCACTGCTGCCACTGTCTTTTGATATCCTGAATGCCCAGCATAAAGTACATTATGCATATTCTTATATATAAACTTCTTCAAGCTTTCAGAGTTTGGCACATAAATTCTGTCCCTATGCATAAGAATTCCATCTTCTACCAGCCTATACTTGTAAAACTTCTGTGGCACCTTCTGCTGCTGTAGTCCATCCTTTACTTGCTGATAGTGCTCATCTGTAGTAACAGCCTCAAGGATCTTATCTCTCAAATCTGATTTACCTGTACTGATGGCTGCCACATGCATCACATGCATCTTCCTGCTGAGTGCATCAGCCACCTTGTTCTCTTTGCCCTGGATATGCTTGATATCAAAATCATACTCACACAAGAGTTCCATCCATCTTCTTTGTCTTGCATTCAATGTTGGTTGCTCAAACAAATGCTTCAGCCCATCATGATCATTTCTCAACTCAAATTTATTACCCATGAGTTAATGCCTCCACATCTTCAATGCATAAACTATGGCTGCAAGCTCCAAATCATGTGTGGCATAGTTCTGTTTTCATGCTCTTTAAGCTTCCTGGATTCATAGCAAACTACATGCCCATTCTGAGTTAATACTCCCCCAATGCCTTGCTTACAAGCATCTGTACACACCACAAAGTCTTCACTGGGATCTGCAATCTTAAGAACAGGTGCACTTGTAAGCAGTTCTTTAAGTCTCTTAAAAATTTATTCACATCTTGGAGTCCATTCAAACTTGACTCCTTTCTTCTGCAAGGATGTAATGGGATGAGCAATCCTTGAGAATCCTTCAATGAATCTCCTGTAGTAACCTGCTAAGCCCATGAAAGAGAAACTTATGTAACATTTATAGGTGATTGCCATTCCATGATTGCTCTAATCTTGTCAGGATCCACTGATATACCTTCTTCTGGAATGATATGCCCCAAATAGTGAATTCCGCTTTTATCAAAAGAGCACTTACTCAGCTTGGCGTACAGCTGATGTTCTCTGAGTACTTGCAATACCATTCTTAGATGCTCCTCATGTTCCTCTTCTGACTTAGAATAAATGAGAATATCATCCAAGAATACAATCACAAATCTGTCCAAGTATTTCCTTAAGATTCCATTCATCAAGCACATGAATGTGGCAGGTGCTTTTGTCAGACCAAATGGCACTACTGTGAATTCGTAATGGCCATACCTTGTCCTGAATGCTGTCTTACTGATATCTTCATTCTTGATCCTTACTTTATGGTATCCTGATCTTAGGTCAATTTTGGAAAATACCTTGCCCGATGCGGACAAGCACCGTAGGACCTTTGAACCTCTTAACTGATAAAAGAGATCATCAATCCTTGGTAGAGGATACTTGTTTCTTAATGTGACCTTGTTAAACTGCCTGTAGTCTATGCACAATCTAAAAGTACCATCTTTATTCTTCACAAAAAGTACTGGAGCTCCCCAAGGTGACACACTTGGGCGTATGTATCCTTTCTTAAAAAGCTCTTCAAGTTGCATTTGTAGCTCTTTCAGTTCTGGTGTACTCATTCTATATGGAGTCTTGGATGATGGAGCTGCTCCTGGCACCAAGTCTATAGAAAATTCTATGTCTCTCTTAGGTGGCATTCCTAGCACTTCCTGAAATACATCTGCATACTCTTGCAATACTGGGAAATCTTGTAGATATGGTTCATTACCCTCTCTTGGTTCTTCCACATGTGCTGCATATAACTGACATCCCTTGCCCGATGCGGACAAGCACCTACGGACCTTTCTGAAACAATTTTGAAACTAGCTGTGATCTGCCTTAAGGAAATGGGTCTAGGCACTCCTCTTACTGTCACTTGATTTCCTTCTTCATCCATACATGTGTAGGTCTTGTAGTGTTCGGGTTTTTATAATGGTTAGATCTAATTCCATTGCTCATTGATATAATAGTATGGATTCACTTGTACTTGTGTTCAGCTTTATGAGGTAAGAGATCATCAGTAAGCTCTCAGGAACAGGCAGTAATCTCCAATTAAAGTGTATTCAATACTGGTGATTAGTTCTCTTATCAATAACAAGTAAGCAATATGAAACCTTTAGCGTATGTATCACTCTTTTGTTACCATTGTGTTTCCACTAAGCTTACCTAAGAGAAACTAGCCTTATTTGGTTGGAATAGTCATGTTCATTGATTATGAAGATTACATATACCTCCAAGATCAGCTTCGTGACTAATGATTCCCATTGCTTGTAAACTAGTGGTAAGATATGGTAATAACTATGAATAGTCACAAGATCATAGCTTACTTAGATCAATAAGCTAGAACAGTTACTCTTTTAAGCTAATATGGTGTTACTCTTCTGTTTACTTGAATACATGGAATCTGCTGTAT
>Ga0233342_1000440_pt1 | contig 10404 bp, 8 predicted proteins | sample GEONDECOMP273_FD_180706 | JGI IMG/M metagenome (GOLD analysis project Ga0233342, IMG submission 180706) | Leaf litter microbial communities from Shasta-Trinity National Forest, California, United States - GEON-DECOMP-273 | ecosystem: Environmental > Terrestrial > Plant litter > Unclassified...
TTATCCCTCCTCAATCTCATCAAATCCGCGCGCTTATAGATAAACTTCCTCCTTCTTAGGTCTAAGGGCAAGCGGCTCCGCTCCTGAAATGCCAATCCCTCTAAATAAAAAGTTTATTTGAGCACCCTCAACATACCAGGTAGCCCTAAAAAAGGATATTTCACAAAAAGAAAAATGCTGACTGAGAATATTTTGCAAGATCTGGTCTACCCGAACTATGTGCCTGCCTTTTAACACATAAACCCGAAAGGAAGGGAGTAATCGGGGACAGGGGTCTAATTCAAAAGCAACGGAGCTGGATCGAGACCCACCCATACTACTACTACTATTGTTTACGTCTCCATTGACTATACCAGCCCCTACTCAACTCACCTTTTTATGGCCATTTATTTGACCATGCCAAAAAGCAAGCGAGGGGGATAAGCGGATGCCACTATTCATTCACCTAGGGCATTGCGGAACAGGTGTTTATTTGATAAGCACGACCCGGCGTGAGAGTGAGCGAAAGCAGTGATTGGTCGTTTACAGCTATGCTATTGTGAAGGGAGGGAAGGTGGAACGAGATCGAAGTACCGTAGGCTTTCGCTTCCGAGGGAATTGGAATCTATTAGTTATGGTAGGCCGGCCATAAACATAAGAGTCTTTAGACCTGCGCTTTAGCGAACTAACGGAACTATCTAGCTATAGGCTCCGTTTTATCTTTCCCGCTAATCGGACCGAAAAGCTCCGACCCGGTATCACACAGAAAAAATTAAACCTTTTGATGGCCAATGACATACTGCCTGCCAACTCGGTTTGAAGTTGGCACTGATGGTGTTTGTTCAACGAGCTATACTCGTTTTGTTGGATGGCATCAACCCGTGAGCCAGCCAGATTACCTTCGATTTAAAACATGAAGAAATGACTTACTTCATGGACGCCTCTAGCCTTGCTCTCTTCTTCGCCCGCCCTTGGCATTTTATAATCAAGAATAGTGGGGCTGGCTACCCCCTTACTACCTTTTACTACCTACTTTACTTTACTTTTAGGATAGGTTGGTTTATCTATATTTATCTACCCGGCTCTGTCCCCTGTGCCTCTGTAGTCTCTACCCTTGCTGCATCTGCTTTATATGCGTTCGTTGCCGTTTCCACTCAGTTCACTGGCACGGGATCGGGATCTGAAACAGGAGGATCTTAACCTCAAATCACTGTGGTAAAAGTACGAAGAGGTAGTGTATGCCTAGGGGCAGGAGTAATTTCATGGGTTTTTACCCTTAATCAGAACCCGTTTAAGCACCCAAGCGGGTAGCCAGGTAGCCAGGGTTGAATAAGTACCTGCTACATTTTTATAGTGTACTCGCATATCCAGTCACAGATCCTCCAAGCGCAGATCCATCACTAGAAGTGGGCGGGGCGCGCAAATGTTGATGCTCCAGTAACAAAGCATGGTAAGCAGCTAGCTATACCAAGTTAAGTACTATATACACCAACAGCTTTTATGAAACTTTTATTTGATAGTGGGCGCAATTCCCTACTAGTAGCCAGTTGAAACAACTTCCTTATCATTTCCCTTTTTATATCAAGGCGGTCAAATAGAATAGACTCAAGCTCTATTGCGAGATTCCCTCTCTCCCCGCCGCCGATATCTTGGCCATTAGTAGGGATGCTGCTCCCGGTCGAGGATGGGTTGTCGGGAGGGAGGATTGTACACTTCTCCGTCAATTTTCATTTTCTATTTTTGTCACTTCCGTTCCGTCACTTTTCAATAATAGTACACCTCTGTTCCGTCTACTTTAATAACTTTCATTCCGTTATTTCATCCTTCTCTTTGAATCCGTCGATTGAATCCCAAGTCCATCCTTATTCCCTTCCCTCGGGAAGTACGATAAATTTCCTTTCTTCTTTATCACATTGGTCTCGAGTTTCCATTAGGATCACTTTCATCCGACTTTCCTTCGCCCTTTGTGTCTGCTATTGAAGTGTCAACTGTTAGCCTCTTGCTTTTTCTTTCTTGACCCTGCTAGCCTATCGGCTAGCAGTAAGCCTCAAGCCTGGCTACTTTCTTTCGAGACGACTAAGTAGTCCTCTTTTCTTTATTCTCTTTCTAATTCTAAAAAGAGTGAAACTAAATCTCCTCATGCCATCCCACGCTACCGAACTAGACTAGCTCCGTCTATGGGTCCTAAACCTGAAGATAGAGACCCCACCTAGACCTATTTAGTTGAGTTGCCTCGGGTGACTTTTCTACCAGAACTAGTTCCTTACTTCTCGTGCCCCATAGCCTTTTCTTTGGCTAGAATAGCTCTCTTAATCTTTCTCATCTCTCTAGTGTCTCAGATCCGGATTTTCTGCTGTTAAAATAAATCTCCGAATCGCTGACCTTTCTTGGTCCCAGCTCAACAGCAATTCTTGTGACAAAATCAGGGGAATCGCCTTTCTTTTCTCTACGCCTTTCGGCTTCCGCTCCTACTTCGTAAGGAAGAAGGGACGGTTAATCGCTTAAATTAGGCACCTACCTCCTTGCATTGTCGCTCTGCTCTTTGCTCGCTGTCTGGGAGATCCACTCATCACCCCTATCACTCGACAACCCAACTTTTTAATTCATTACAGTAATGTGATTTCATGTCTCTGATGATTCGGCAGGAGGAAAGAGGCAAGGCTTTTACAGATCCGGCTTTTGCTCCCTATTTCTATTGTAGCATAGTCTTGTAGAGTTTCTTTCTTCTTCTTAATCTTACTTTCCTATTCATTATTCATTGCCTTCCCCCGGAACAAGATTTTCTTTTTTCACTGGTTAATTTTGTCAATTCCGTTCCTTACCGGCTTCGTTGATTGACTTTTGTTTGGAGATGTTATTTATACTCTTTCTATAAGACACTGTTCGATAGCTTCTTCTCCTTTCTTTGAGGAAGGGAGATCGCAGACCATTGAATGTTCTTGCCATAGTTAATGTATGGTCTCTTGTCTCGATAAGGGCTGGTGCTCTAATACTAATTACTATTGCAGCTCTCGGGTCTACTCTCCCTTCCACTCCAGCCTTAAAGGCCTGGTTTCGTATGGTAAGCGAGCTCTACTATATATAATATAGATACTGCCTTCTGCTGTTAGCGGTTTCGTTTGGTTGTCCTTTCCGTTTTGTTCTTTCCATTCAAGCAATCCTGCTTTTTCGAGCGGGTCTAGGTCTAGTTGAGACTGAAGTCAATGCCCCTATTGTAAGGAAAATGGCGAGAATCATCTTATAGAAGTAGTGTTCCTGATTGTCGCTACTGCGGGTAAGAATATCTTTTTCTGCCTAGTCTTCCTAGTTTATTCTTTATCCGTCCGGGATGCCAGCCTTTAAAGTAATTGGTTCAGTTCCTCGGCTTCGGCATCTTAAGATGCAGTGCCCGTCATTCCCATCAGTACGGGTGAGGGGTCGAGATCCGTTATTAATGAATGTCTCCTCTGGCCGCTTCTTTTGGGGATTGCCCTTCTATCTTAAATCTTAAAGAGATTGCTGCCTTCCTCGTTCAGTGGGGAAGTCTATTCCCTCTCAATCAATGCCCGGGAAGGGAACTATGAGAAAGGCACTTCAAGAATACATACATCTGGAGATAGGCCATTTAAATAGACCGATTCCAATAGCGAGCGGTTAATCCCGCAAACTACCGGGAAGCCGACTACATAGGTAGGGGGCGTGCTGACATGCTTGACTTTCTCAATGTTGGAGGTCCGCTAGCAGCTTGAGCCATAAAGACTTCTTCATTCAACGGATTTCATTCATTCATTCACTGGCTTTCCTCTCTAAGAAGTCAGGTCGATCCAAAGCCATTGCTTGAAGCGATTTCCTTGAAGGAAGTCTGCTACCGAAGCAGGATTGCTTGACACACAAGCATACCAACCCGAGGGAAGTAAGGATGGTGGTCGATCAAGCTATTCTATTAAGAAGTAGGAATCCGCTTCTCCATGCCCTTCCATTTTCAAGGGGTAGGCCCTTCGCGGCACACAAACAAGATTTTCTTTTTTCACTGGCACATTCGGTAGCCCCTGCGCGTACTAAGACTAAGGCTACAGCTCACTTCTTCCTTACTAGACCGATTGCCATGAATGAATGAACTGGCTTTACTTTAGCTACAGGGACTGTTTCACCGACCTAAGAACCATTTCCTTTAGCAGCAGCGGAGGATATTCGATAAAAGCAAAGAACACACCGAAGCTCCTCAGTCCTTGCATACTAAGATTATTATTATCCGTGCTTTCGTGGAAGTCTCACTTATCAAGGAAGTATGACTAAGATAGTTTATCCTTGCGGGAAGCATTAGCACCTCAGCTCAGTACGCATAGAAGTACAGTCTACCTCTATGTAGCTCTACTGGCTTTCTTATACCTATACCAGGAACCCGAGCCCACTAGGAAGCCTTTCGCTCTTTTAGATCGTGTAATGCAATCTCAGATCTTCACTTCCTATGCCCGGAAACCAACCCTATATCTGTGTCCTGGCACTTCATAGAAGAAGGAGCTTCCTTAAATACTTCACTACGCTGGATTTACTCTCTAAGCTGGAGCCACACCACCAAAGCAGGAGTGCTTGACTGGACGATGTCTGCTAGAAGCTCATCCCGAGGAAGCTTCTTTGTCCACAATTCAGGTGAATAGCCTTGAATAAGTCAAGGAAATCACTCCTCAGACTTCTTTCCAGTCATAACAACCAGACCCGGTTATCGTGTTATCGTTCGTGGGTATTAGGACGTCGGCGTGAAAGAGAGTCCTTTGGCTCCAGGAATGCAGTCAAGCGCTTTCTACTAAGTAAAGGAGTGATAGTGAGACAGAGAAGGCGGCTACTGCTACGGCGACAGATGTAGGAATGCTTGCTGCCAAGATCTCAGTATCTTTGTGTTGTGAGCGAGAAGACCCTCAATGGAATAGCAGCACAGCAATAATGGGAGGTTCCATAGTCCAGACCTTCCATAGGCCAGCAACCAATGGCTGCAGCGCAAACAATGAAATACATGATAACAAGGCACAGCACAATAAGGTCCGTCCCTCTCAAGAGCTCTTTCAGATTCAAACTCCTCCCGATGATTGGCATTTCGCAGCTTAGGAACAATGATGGCACCAATAATATAATGCAGGTCGACCCGAGGCCCCTGTGGAAGACAAAGGAAAAGCATTTAAGAAGCAAGCAAGTGATAAGTATCTAATCTATGCCTTGCCCTATGAACAAAGTAGTCTTTCCTCACAGCAAGCCAGGGAAACAAGCTTGTCATGTCAGGCAGACGAAGGCCGCCTTGGCTTATTAGCGACCCAACCGATCCAGCTGTCACGGCTTAAGAAGCAGCTTAATAAAAGGGGCATACTTTCTTGTTATCGAAAGCGACCCGTGGCATCATGATAATAACACGGTTCAACCGTACCCAACCTTTCAACAACAATAGACGTTCAGAGCCTGGTTCAGCTCTCAGTGAATCAGAGGGCGATCGAACGAAAGAGTTCTCCCTCCGGCTAAAACTACATACGTAACGGTGTGTAAACACACTCAGCGACCAGCCTTTCTGATAAATAAGTCAGTGTCCTCTGCTGTGTTTCGATTTGGGAATATAAGGCAATTTTTTCGTTTTAGGAAGATTCCCCTGGGGGAGCAGACGATGATGAAGATTCAGGCACAGAAAGCAAGCAAAGAGCTTCATACCACCAGGGCCCTATCTTCTTTTGGATTGTCATCCACCAAGAAGAACTGATGGAATTGTTGATGCTTGTGGGCTAATGTTTCTTCAGTAAGTTAGTCTTCAAACTGCCATAGCTCATTGTTACCTCACTATCTCGCTCGCCCAGTCTTCCTTGAGCAGGAGACTATCTGCCTGGAGCATATCCATATCCAAGCTAACGGTTTCAAAGCCATTTGGCTAACCTTCACTAGCAAACTATTCTGACTTTACACCCTATGAATATACGATCCGAGACGAGGGCTAATCGAGGGCACTTCACTGCTTTCTTCAACTTACGAAAGGGTCTCATTATTCACGTAGGCTAGGCACCCCTAACCTGGAATGGAAGTGCAACGCTTGAAAAAGCTGGTAGCCAATTAGCCAACACTTCTTTATAGTTACTCTTTATCTAGTCTTAGAACCCTGCCCTGGACTGGGCAACCTCCACTGGACCAATGGTACGCACAGAGAGCGGAAGACACAACAACTATTTCGTCGTAGTCTGGTCAACTACTCCCCAGCTATCGCCTCTACAATATGCACTTCTCACTGAACCGGGCTCCGAACGATGGTTTTCCGGTGGTGTGGTTTGGGATTGAAGCTTTTCCACGTCATATTGGGATTGGGAAGCCCTTTATCAAGCGCACTACACCGCTAGCCTCTCCTTAATTGAAACCCTTCATAAAGGTGGTGCCCACAAGTTTGGCCCATCAACAGGAACAGGCAAATAAACAACCACAACTGGAACAAAACCACCAAAGGATTTTGCGCCCTTCTCTTATTATTATGCTTGGGCGAACTCCTTCGGTATGGAAGCGACCCATCAGGCCTTTCTTCTCAGGAAGTGTCCTCTTTCCCATTCCCATTCTTTTGGGCTCGAAGAAGAGTCATAGTCACGATCTTACTGACGGGTGGGATAAGTAATTAGCAATCCCTAGTCTAGTATTCCAATTCATGTGGAGTTCTGCCCTCCAACAAACCACCAGGCAAGGCATTGACATAGTCAGCGAAATCACAGTGCTTAAGTCCGGCGTTAAGATGATAGCAGCCTAGCAGCCCGCGCACAAACAAGCGCCTTTGAAGCAAGCCCTTACTTACGCGATTGATTGGCCTCGATCGAATCATTATACCTCTCGAATTGACGCATCATTAGACGTGGCCGTTGTTTCCTTATCATCCGAATCCCAATCCCATAGTAACAACCCATTGCATTGATCCGGGAAATTCATTTCCAATTTCTAAGTATGAATCGAATCCTGTAGCCCAATCAGAGTCTTTCGTCACCAGCGGCAGCAGCCAAAGAAGCATGGGAATCATCGGCCCAGGAACTCCCACGAGCGAGAAGTCGACGATGAATGAGCTCGTCAGTCAAAGGCCCTTAGATAACCACATAAAATCTCCCCTATGGAGTGCCCTTGGATTGGAGTGCTTTTTATTCCTTCGTGTAGTTTTTTATTTCTTTGCTATCTAGCTTGTGAGAGAAGAGAGCAGTTGCTGATGTGAGATCCGAGGAGACTCGGCTAACAAGAGTGAACAACTTAAGTAGTGACGTGCTGGTGTGGTTTCAGTGCTCGCTAGTTTGGATGGAGCTTGGGTACTGCTCTTTCTAGGGGGGTGTCCATCATTTACTTTTCCACCGCCGGAGTGAGGATGACTTTGATTGACACCGATGAAATAGCTTATTCGGATGATGATGATGCCATAGGAGACTCTCCCTCATTTATAAATCGAAGGAATCTAATGGCGCTTTGGAGCCGGGTGGACACTGTCACTTGAAAGCGTAGCAGTCGCCCTTCGCCTCAAACAGTTGTTCCAAGTCAATAATGAAAACAGAGAAAGAAACAAGTCAATTTGGTTAGTTTGCGGAAGTAAGCCCCCATACATGCATGGTCTGATTTTCGGAGACCAATGTTTTTGGTGGTAAGGTAAAAAGTAGGCCCAGGCCTGGTCACTGCCCCTTTAGTGAGGAAGCGCCCTTATTCTGAAGTTACGGGGCTCTATTTTGCCGAGTCGAAACGCTTGAACTCAAACGATTCCTTGCCGGCACTATCCAATACATAGAACGATAGGAGGTTCTTTGTTGGTGTCCGTCTCCTCTCAGTAGCCGAGGGCTATAGCTTGTATGCCATCCTGGTAAACATCAACTAGCAGTTCAGATGATCACTCTGAAACATCCACAATAAGTGAATATTAGAACCCCGCTCTGATCGTTCAATATTTTCATTGATAATGAAATTCATTGATAATAAAATATCTTTGCCTTGCAAAAGAAAGGGCTTGAAACAACTACGTGAACAACCCGCTCCCCTGAAGCTCTCCCCCGCCTTCCCTAAAAATCGAACCCCTCCTGACCCGGAGCAGCCCCTTTTGCAGCGAGAACCCGCACTAAAGCACGGTCCGAGCGGATGGATTGCTTGTGTCCGAGACTATTGGTCAGACGACGACTACCTGAGTGAGAAAGAAACAAGCCTTGGCTCAAATTCAAGCAATGAAAAAACAGTTGCTGGCAAATCACAAGGGGAACTGCACTGGCCGAGGAAGACTGACGACTTCACCGTTTTATTCTGATCTTGTTGGCCAAGCAGAATACCTTTCCAAGGAATTCATTGGAGAACCCACCCGGCGTGTTGGCGCTAATCAAAATGAGGAGCCTACACCAACCATACTTGGCTGGCTCTTTGGCTTTCTTGTTTATTCTGCCAGGTACTCTATGAACCCTCCCTAACAACCTGAACCACCCACCAGACGCTGTGACCTCATCATGCCCAGCAGATAAAACACCTTCTCCTCAAGCCGCAGTGACTGGCCCTGTATAAGGTACTTTCCCAGCCGTTAGCGGATAAGTGTGCGAACTCACAAAAGCTAGCCCAAGCAAACCCTAAAACCCCCCATAGGACCAAGAAGGGCTCGTACCTACCCTCATTGTCGACTTGTTCAGTTCGGGGAGGAAGAACTACATGTATCACTTTCGCGGCCGACAACGCTCCATCCAAAAAGCTCAGTATCATCCACCGAATTCGTTCGTGACTGAACCAAATCATCCCAGTCGATACTAAGAAACACTATTTTGCCTCTTGCAAGCTCGCTTAACGCTGGCTGCCATTTCCTCATGTTGTAGCTCGCCTCTTGGGTAGCTTAGCAGCTCGGATACGAAAGAAGGACAGGAGTGGCTAGCAATACGGCTAACGGTAACGGCTAGCGTGGGCGTATTCAGTGGCTCGCCTTTGTGCGCTATCCAATTCACTGTGTAGGTAGTAATATAATAAATTCACTAAGCAATCCAACCGCCTTCGCATGGGGAATCATCATCATCATCCCAAGTCGAGTCCTTTCCTGAAATCAATATGCATCGGCCATTCCAAACCTCGCCAGAGGATCTCTTCTTGGTCGTAGAACTCTGAAACCTCCCACATAAAGGGAGGAACGAACAGGCTCAATAAAAAAGCGATATGGCTTAGGCTTAGACGACTAAGAAATGTTGAAAGACTCCGTCTTTTTGGCTTAAAACAGGATTTCCCTTAAGGACGACAGGGCGGGAAGGAAGGATTTACTGACTGACCGAAGGGACGGACCCCAGCACTGACCGAACCATAACAGCTCTTGCCTTCATGCCTGCTTTGCTCTTTCATGCCTGCGTCTACCTTTAGGGCAGGTTCTTCCTCTCTATCTTTCCCTTACTAGATCGGTAGCTATTTCACTTGCTATGAGCCGGGAGAACTGGGACTGACCTAACTGTTCCTATTCCTACATGACAGGAAGACCTTCTATGCCAGTCCTACTACCGGAGTACGGACCAGACAAGGAAGATCTCATCCATATTTGTACTCAAGCTCAAGTCGTCCAGCCGGTTTGATGGCAAGGATAGGATTCTCTTTGCGAGCACCACTATTTAAACGAGGACGGGACTGGACTCTTGTCTTTATTACTGAAGTTGGCATCCTCCGAAGCGAATCAAAGTCTGATCTCACTCTTGCAGAAGGTAGGGAAATTCAATGCTCTAGTCAAGGCCTTTTAGCAGTCGATCTTTCACATTTTATCCCTCTCTGGTCCGGTGGTGATCTCACTGAAGTAGGGGGAGGGAAGTCCTGAGACTATAGCTCAGTCGAACTGAGAATCCAAGTGATCGGTACAGTCCTCAACACGACATTTCTTTTCTAAGGCAACGTCGTGAGCAAAGAACCGGATTGAATCACGATCAAGAGGTTCCTATCGGTCAATGAAATGCTCTAAGGAATGAGAGATGAAGGTGGGCAAGGTGTAGTCAGTTCAGTAGGGCAAGTCAATTCCTTCTTTCCTGCCAGTGTTCCTGTGCCTTCAGGCGAGCAAGAGTCTCAAGTACGGTTTAGTTTTGGAAAGCGACGAAGCAGATCTGTCCTTCTAAAAGAGTGAAGGCAGTGAAGGATTTCGAATCGCTACGAAACTTCTTTGATCACTTGTTTTAGGTAGGATCCGTAGCTATTTATAGAGCGAAACCCATACCTTAGTGATCTAGTTACTGATGCAGATAATCGTGATCGATAGCTAGAAGCAGGACAGCTATAGTCATTTTTGTACGATTTCTTTGATAGGCATAGCAGAAGCCTGGCATTCGATAGGTTGCGTTGCGGTATGAGCTCTCCGTTCTTCAAAGGCCTTTTCCTTTTTTTGTCATTTTGCTGCTGTATGAGACTGAAGGTTTTACAATCGACGGCGGCTCTATGAGTGAAAAACAGGTTGCCTTTTTTGGGTGAGAGTTGCAA